>Ga0247841_10008673_pt1 | contig 14541 bp, 14 predicted proteins | sample LaCruzMarch2015__2_FD_192410 | JGI IMG/M metagenome (GOLD analysis project Ga0247841, IMG submission 192410) | Freshwater microbial communities from meromictic Lake La Cruz, Castile-La Mancha, Spain - LaCruzMarch2015_18m | ecosystem: Environmental > Aquatic > Freshwater > Lake | place: Spain...
CTCATAAATATACGCGCCTCCATTGAGCCGCCCTCCATTGATAATCAATAACTTCTGATTACCAGAAAGCGGACATTTCTACTTAACGGAAAGCGGACATTTCAACAAAACGCTAATAAAAAATAAATTAATATTGTTTTTATTTTAAAAATAATATAAAATAAATATACTATGGTAATATACAGCACACTTCAAATCACATTTAAAGGCTGTTTATTTTTATTTAAAAAAATAACACCCTATCAACCTCTCATTGCGTCAGGGATCATCATAGGAAAATTTTTATGGATTCAAAAACAATCACCGAAATGGAAAAAAGAAATCCGTGATTTATCGAAAGAGATCAAAAAATTGACCATGATACAGATCTGTGCAAAAATTCCTGCGGAACAAAACCCCGATCTCAACAAAAAAATTCAATCTTTGATAAGAGTTCGCAATGAAAAAATGAGCGGTTTTCAATTTACTAAACTCACATGGGCCCAGATTCCCAGCCTCCTGTTTCCTGATTTCTTTTTCAATATCTGGAATACGGGCCACCAAATTGTTTCACGCGGGATTCTTCTACAGCGCACAATCAAACCTATGGGAAATCATTTCACCCCCTGTACTAAGACCATGGTCAATATTACCGGCGGCATGATAACTCTCACAGGAGCAGCAACATCTCTTTTACGACAATTAAACATCATATCCCCCGACAATCCTGTTGGGCATACCTTAATCGGACTCGCGATTGCTGTAAGTACGATCGAAGGAATAATTCTCGTGAAAAACTGGGCTGAATCAACCGTCGAGCAAAACAACCCGGCTTTTAAATAAAATACAATCCCCAACATGCGGCAAATCGGCATCAATCTCCGCAACACTTTGAAACAGAAAATCTCGCCGTCAAAAATCAAAGGTTCATGCCGATCGCAGTATACTATCCTTGGATAGTAAAAACAATTTGCACGACCATAACAAGAACGGCGCAACCAAAAAGAGTCCTCAGCAACCACCGATTACCCGGTAATTGCGCCTCACCCCCCAATTTATGACGATATCGTCCGATCCAGACAAGCGAAATGGGTAAAATGCCGTTCAAAAAGGCCTCGCCAAATCCACCGGCAAATCCAATGGCAGTAACGAAAATCTCAGGATCCCAAAAAGTGAACAAAAAAGGCGGAAGAAACGTCAAAAAGGTTAAAAATATCCGAGAGGTTCCCTTGCGATTCATCTTCAATCCGTCACCCAAAAAATCGACCATTGAAAAAGCAACGCCCAGCATTGAGGTGATCACAGCAAAAAAAGCAAAATAACGGCCCGCTTCAATAATCCACGTCATTCCCGTCAAAGATTCTAGAGCAGCAGTCGCTGGCAATCCCTTGTCGAGCGCAGTTTGAATGGAACCCGATGGAACCGCACCGATAATCAGCCATTGCCAAAGAAGATAAATAACAAGCGGTATTCCGGTTCCCAGCCAGATTGACATACGCAATACACGGACATTCCGATTAAAATAACTCGTAAGAGTTGGAATGACATTGTGAAAACCAAATGCGCTAAACAAAACTGGTGCCGCAAAAAGAATTTGCGACCAATTTTGAGGCGCCAATCGCGTAGAATCAATCTGAGGAATTCCCGCACCGACCAGCGCCGCGAATGCAAGAAATTTTCCAATCACCAATACGTAGTTGACTCGATCGATAATTTTCAAACCGAAGGCAACCACACCCCCAAAAATAATAGCGAAAATAAAACAGTCCCCTATCCGTCCCGGACTGAACCCAAAAACTGTCTGCACAAATTGACCAAAAATCGGCGCGCCAACAGCAAAATAAGCGACCAATAAGCAATAATATAAGAAAAGATATACAGCACCGGAACACACTGCGCCCCAGCGTCCTAAAAACCTCTTGGTCATAGATAAAATATTGGCGTCCTGATGCATCCACAGGGTCGATTCGAGATATAAAAGTCCCGTGCACACCATAAAAATCCAGACCAAAATAGTGATCAGGATAGCGGGCCAAAAGCCGGCGCGCGCAGTTAAAAGAGGAATACCCAGGATTCCGGCTCCTATTGTCGTCCCAACGATCAACATGGTGCCGCTAATCACTTTGTTAACATTTATCCGCATGTCCATAAAATTCCTTAAAAAGCTTATATATATTGGAACTCTCTTCCGGTTGAACGCATCGCTTGCCATGAGTCCCACCCCTTCAGGGAGGAATTCTTCAGTTGGTAAAATAGGATGCAAACTCAAAATGAATTAATTGCCTCGCGAGAGGCGATGGAAATGGCTTGAGGATAGAAGATATGATATGGTCATTATAAACATATTGTTTCGAGTCTAATGAAGACGAACGATCATAGCAACTTTATTCTCATTGATCTCAAGGTGATTCCCAACGCTTCCAAGGACGCGATCGATGGCTGGAAAGATAACCGTCTAAAAGTGCGAATCCGAGGAATTCCTGAAAAAGGAAAGGCAAACAAAAAATTGATTGAATATCTTGCCGAACAGTTAGGAATCTCAAAAGCAAACATCTCGATTCAATCCGGAGAGACTTCGCGTCTCAAACGCATACGAATCGAAGGAATCTCTTTTGACGAAGTACGAAAAAAATGGGATTTCTAATATTGCTTTTTGCTCTCTTTTATAGGATTTTTTTTTAATAATTCGACCTTTTGAGCCTCCAGACGATCGATCTCTTCTTGTATTTTCGCAACTTTGGCACGATTTTCTTCTGCAATTCGATAATAGCGGCGCGTTTCAAGAACAAAATGATCTTCAAACTGCAGCCGGTCAGCTTGATCCTCAGCGCGAATCGCACGAGACTCATATCCCCGTTTCATTTCCTTCAGCTCCTTAATCTGCGCATCGAGCTGCTCGATCTGATTGACCTGATCTTGAGATGCAGCAACTTGCCCTCCCCAAGTCATTAGACATAACCCCACCACGAATAACCATTTCATATCCTTCTCCAGATCATTGACACATATACCGAACGTGACTCAAAAATCGGGAGTTGGGCAAGAAAGCGCCCTGAATTCGAGCCGGGTTTCCGACGCCGAAGCAGATCAACTTGAATAAGTTGATCGATGCAGGCGGGCTCGAAGGCAGTAGCTGCTGACGCTGCCGAAAACCGATTTTTGAGTCATGTTGGGTATATATACCGAACATGTCTATGCAATTTATTATTAGCGAACTTTTCTATTATTTAAAATCAAAGAAATTCCTGTTTTCAAAATAAGCAGTTGATCAATTTGTTACTTTGATCTAAAATGAAAAACTCGAAAAACTAACCATTTTTGATAGCTGATGAAGAGCTGTTTGTTCGCATCCATTTGTGGCGCCGTTCTTTTTTGCCACCCTATTGAAGCCTCTACCGTTCTCCAAGAGAGGCTGCTAAAGGCGAAGATGGGTGACTATATCGTCACTGAATCGAATAAAATGATCTCAGTTCTCGCGATCCGATCGCTCACCCCGAAATCGATAATTTTGGAAGAGATCAACGTTCCAAGTCAAGCAGTGGATCCGCACAGTTTTTCTTGGCCGGAGTGGGTTCGAAAGCATGCTCATGGCCATACTTCCTGGTCCATGCTCGAAATTGATTTTGAAAATCAACAATTGATCGAGTGCTATTCATTCTCACGTTCAGCCTGGGTCGAGCTCTCTTCGCAAGAGAGCTTTATTTCCACAATCCTCGGACTATCGCTTCAACCCATACCTGAGAATGAACTGCGCCGGATTGGACCGGAACCTCTCGACGGAGAATCGGATACCCGTAAAATCTGGAAACCGCCCCTGTTTCAAGATGGCGCGCAGCTGAACGCCATTGAATTTGATGTCTATCAAGCCATATGGCCAAATGACGGCTCAGAACTCGCAGACAATTCCGTATTTCTTTATTTTGACAAAAACGGCTGCTCCCCATTTCCTGCATGGATTCAAATGACAACAACTCATGCTGTCGCATCAATACGCATGATCGATTCGGGGAAAAACCTTCCCGTCCTTCACCGAACACTGCCTCGGCGCGTTCCTGAATTCATCGATGTTCCGCAAAAAATTCATAGCGGACTGCGGCTCTCATTAAAAAGTCCCCGTTATTATCGGCATTTTGAGCTTTTTGCCGTGGATGTGACCTCTTCCGAAAAAGAGATCTTTCCCATCTCTCATACTCTTGTATGCGGAGAAGGAGAAACCCTTCATCTCGAGATTGCCCAAAGCGAATTAAATCAAACTCTTCAACCCAACCATCGATATACATGGCTGATCGTCCCGAATGGCCATTGCGAACATTACGCCGAATCTTCCAAGCCGTTTCTCTGGAAAGAATAGCTCTTGTTCTATTCAGATTAATGTAATAAAATTGGTTCTATGAAATGGCTGTTTTTTTCTCTAATTAGACCGAAACGTATTCTTCGCCAGACCTATAGACTCTATCGACGCAAAGCGAAGTCTCTCTCCGTATCGCAAAAAGAAGAAATCCAATCTTTTTTGACCAATCTGCAATCAGCCATCATCCAAAAAGATTCTGAAAAGGCCCATCAAACAGCTCTTCTGCTCGAGGAAGCCTCTCGCAAGCTGCTTACTAAAAACTCTTGGGATCATCTCCGCGATTTTTGCTCGGCCATGTTCTTTGCTCTCGTCGTCGCAATCGCCGTTCGCCAAATGTGGTTTGAGCTCTATCGGATTCCGAGCGGATCAATGCGCCCGACTCTGAAAGAAGAAGATTTTCTTCTCGTATCCAAAACCGATTTCGGAATCAACACCGTTACCCGGACATCCCATTTCCATTTCGACCCAACTTTAGTCAAGCGTGGCCAGATCGTCATTTTCTCGATCGATCAAATGGATGTCTCCGATCCCGACACAATGTATTTCTATCTCATTCCGGGCAAAAAGCAATTTGTAAAACGTCTGATCGGAAAGCCGGGAGACTCTGTATATTTTTATGGAGGAAGAATCTATGGCATCGACGCGGAAGGCCATGACTTAGTCGATCTAAGAGAAAGCGATTGGATTCAACCGCTTGAACATATTCCTTTTATCCGATTCGACGGAAAACCCGACACCCCGACGGTTCCCAATAAAGGCATTTTTTCTCCCGTTGTGTTCAATCAGATGAACGAGCCGATCGCAAAGCTGACATTTCAAGACTACGGTAAAATTACCGGTGAAATGCTCGTGCCGATGAAGAACTATTTCGATGCCTGGGGTTTTAAAAATTTCGCCATGGCCCGGTTACTGACACCGACAGACATCAAACAACTCTATAACAACCAATCTCAACAACTTCGCGTAGCGCCTCTTTATTTGGAGCTGACACACCACCCCAGCTTAACCAACCCCGTTTTAGTTCGAGATGAATATCGACGCTTGCGCCCCGATCTTTCAACAAGCGTATCGTTCATTGAGCTCGATCAAGAAAATCTCGACACCATTATGCGCCATATGATCACCTGTCGTTTCGTTGTGAAAGACGGAATCGCCACTCGCTATGGCTCTACTTTTTATTCCTCAACATTTCTTCCGCATATTAAAAACGTCGAGAACGGAACCTACGAAATTCAAGATGGAAAAGCCTACCGTGTTTTATGGGGCGGTATCACCCAACGTCTTCCCGACGACCATCCCCTGCTGGCGACAGATCCAATGAATGTTCAGCTTTTATATAATCTCGGAATCGAGATGGATACCCATTTTACTCCCGCTCATCCATCAGGCCTCTTTTACCCTTCTCGATATGCCTATTTCCGCGATCACGACCTCTATTTGCTCGGCACACCCATTTTAAAACAAACGGATCCAAACCTATCTCTTTTTTTCCAGCGCGAACATCAAAAACAAGCAGCTACAGCCAACTACTCTCCTTTCGAAGATATGGGCCCCCCTCTGACCGCAGATGGCCAGATCAATCGTGATTTCATTCGAAAATATGGTTTGAAGGTCCCCGAAAAGATGTACCTGGTGCTCGGAGATAACCACGCCATGAGCGCCGACAGCCGACACTTTGGCTTCGTTCCTCAGGATAATTTACGCGGAGGGGCTTGTTTGCTCGTCTGGCCGTTTGGCTCCCGGTGGGGCCGCCTGCTTCAACCTGCAATCGCCCACCTAACCATCCCCAATTTAACGATTTGGGTACTATTTTTCTTAATATCTTTAGCCTACGCCACTTATATTCACCGCAAATATAATAAACCTCTAAAATTCTAAAACCCTCATATACAACAGCTTGGCGTTAATAACTACAAACAAAGACTATTAAAAAAGGTTATTGAAATGTAATTAACCAATACAGTATAATTTACATCAATAGCAACATAATTTAATTATGGCCATAGATTCTATCAGTTCTCAAAACATTTCGACAAAACCAAAAATCCCTCCACGAGAAGAACACCCCATACCTGCTGCTATTGATGTCTTACAACAACAGCGGCTTGAGGTTGCTCCAGCTGACAAAACCAGATATAATTTGATCTCACAAACACCCGGTTCAATTCGATGGGCTCAAGCAATTGCTATCTTGCCCGTTGCGCTTAAGCTTCTCAAATTCGTTGCATTTATAGGAATTGCAGTTGGAATCGCATTTTTAATCGCTAATTTTGTAGTATTTCCGCCAATGTTGTTTGCTGGCATAGTATTACTAACTTTTCTCTCCCTCTACTCAATACATGTTATTTTGAATCAATGTCTGAAACGTCGAGAAAAAAGATTTCAAGGGGAAATGGCAATACAAATTTTTAAAGCCCTAAGGACATTCACTACAAAACATTTCAAAAATATCGATAAAAGCAAGCTAGATCTTGTAATCACTGCTTTAAAAATAGAGCCAACATGGAAAGGAATCCCTGAATTTAAAGAATTGATGGGATTGCTTTTATCCGAACAATCTTCATTATCCGATCTAAAAAGGTACAACGAACTTTATCGCTCGATTTTTAACGCAAACATCAAAAAATGGGATACCGTTTCCGAATTTAAAAATCTCTCTAAATTTCAACAGTTCTTTCAAAAACTCGGAAGAGCCCAGGAACTAGACGTTGACGGGTCCCCTGTATTTGAAAAATTGGGATCCGAAATGCTGGGCACATCTGAAACGCCTACAAATATGAAAGAATTCAGCAATGTCTTTAAGGAAATGTTCAAACACCTTCCCATAGGAACCTTTCATAAAGATGGCGGCCTTAAATTAAGAGGAATCTGGTGGGGCCTATTTCATATCAAGCAACTTTGCGAGAGTCTCCAATCGAAACTTCTGGGAGTCAAGCACGACCAAAGCTTCTTATGCGGTCTTTCCAGCCGCGTTCTAAAAATAGGTAATGTTTGGATCATGAGGGCGGACGGAATTTTCAATCCACAAAAACAGATGACTTTTCTTGACTTACGAACCGATCCACAAACCTATATACACATACATAATCTCCAGAGTCGCACCAAAGCAGAAAATGCTCGGCGCGAGCATTGGGACGAAAACGTTCCCAACAACACCAATCTGACCACATCCAGCACTTCTGTGAACGGCCCAACCTGGAAATCAAAAGAAGCTCATGGATCCACAGCTGCTGAATATCTCGACTGGTATGCAACGGAAGGAAAAAAGACATATGTCGCTAAAGAAGAAAAAGATCATAACATCTGGGAAACAGCGATTGATATGGCAAAAACAGCTTTTGCAGATGTCAAGCCGAATACAATAGATTCAAGGCAAATGTTGCAATTCGGCGTCCAGACATTTGTCACTCAATTGGAACGGGAAAAAGAAGATCTGGCCGTTCCAGATGGTGGAGAAGGTTTTTATCTCTCGCCATGCAGACAGATGGTTGATCGTGGCGCAACGATTGAAACGATGATGGCCATTTTATCTTTATTTAAAACAGAACCAAAAACATTTTTTGATGATAAAAAAATTAAGTCTCTTGCCGGTTTAGTTATGTCGGGAATCTTACTCGACGGAAGAATACCAAATAAAGAGCGCTACCAACCGCTTCTCGATATGCTGGATTTCATTGCAAAGCACCCTGATGCTTTTCTAAAGCAACAACCAGAATCTCCGCTCGTATCAGCCTCATAATTTTCATCAGCTAATATTTTGTCTTTGCTCCCAAGAGCTCCAAACGATAAAATAAACTATTCTGCGCCAAATGATGATTTGGCCTGAAGCTGCGGAACCTTTTTGGTAATGATGAAATGCTCGAAATCTTTCATACCATCACTCCTTTCATCGAAGTCTTGATCATTTCAATCATGCTCAATTACCTGCTCTCTTTTTTCTGGAAAACAAAATCGATGGATCTCGTACTGGGATTCTTCGCGTTCTTTTTCATTCTCATTACTTCGAGCTGGTTCAACCTACCCGTTCTTCATAAGATCATGATTTTAATCGGCAATGTCGCTGTCATTGCGGTATTGATCATCTTTCAACCGGAACTGCGTGTCGCTCTCTCCAAACTTAGCCTGAAAAATCGACGCTATCGCGACATCAACGTATTTGACAAATTCCTCGACCAATTGGCCACCTCCGTCTATCGAATGTCGGAAAAAAGGGTCGGCGCCATTATCGCGCTCGAAAACGAGGATTCTTTGCAGGAATATGCCCAAAAAGCAATCATCATCAATGCTGAATTTTCACCGGAACTTCTCGAAACGATCTTCGCTGTTAATACGCCTTTGCACGATGGTGCGGTCATCCTGCGCGACCGCGTATTAATGGCATCATCCGTCATTTTGCCTCTGTCCGAAGATAATTCACAGTTGGCGAAATCGATGGGAACGCGCCACCGAGCCGGTTTGGGACTCAGCCATTCAACCGATGCTCTCGTGATCGTCATCTCCGAAGAGAGCGGAAAAGTTTCAATCGCGCGCGAAGGAATCATGACGCGGGGCATTAAAATCGATCGCTTTAAAGGGATTATCCGCAGCATTTTTAATCCCCCGATACACGGCAAACTACAAACGAAATTTAACCTCTTCGAGTGGCTGAAACGATGAAAACATTGATGATGCGGCTCTTCATCGACAACTGGCAGCGTAAATTATTTTCCGTCATTTTAGCGATGATCATCTGGATTGCCATCAGCCTCTCCATGACCGTAACGAAAATCATCTCAAATATTCCTGTGCGCGCCATCAATCTGGAAAAGGAAAAGACCATCGAAGGCATGCAGGTCAATGGAATCCTCAATAAACGGATCGTATTGACAATCACGGGAAATAAAACCGCGATGGACGAATTGACGAGCAAAGATCTCGAAGTTATCATTGATGCGCAGGGCAAAAACGACCAATGGATCGCCTCAATTTCGAAAAAAAACCTCATCAGTTTACACCCCGATCTGGACATCTCCAAAATGATCAGCCGCGTGGCTCCCTATGATATGATCATCAAACAGAGCAAGCTCGTCACAGAAAAGATCCCCGTTCGCGTCACCCAGCCCATCGGCGAAGCTCCCAAAGGATACAAGTTTCTTGACGTCTGGCCCTACCTTCTCTACGTAACCGTCACAGGCCCCGAGGAAGCGGTTAAACGATTAAAATCCCGCGGTCTCACCTTGACGTTCAATCTGAGCGATATCTCGAAAGACGAGCTCGAAAGAATTCAATCATCAAAAAAACAGCCCACGGATGAAGTAAGCTTTTTCGTGCCGAGCCCCTGGAAAAAAGTCAACCTTCCCATGCTATCGGACGCATCCATCGAAATTGATGATCCTCAAAGCAAAGGGCTCAGAATCGACTTTTCCCGCCAAGACCTGATTCCTCTCGATGGATCCATCCCGATCACCGTATTTTTTCCTCCTAAATTCAGCTCAACGCTGAACCCTGAAACATATACCCTTGCCACCAATGACTTCATCGTCAAGAAAAATGGCGTAAAGATGATCAATTTCCCCCTTTATGCATCCGGCGTCAGCCAACTCTTTGCCGAAATCGTCAAAGATATGATTCAAGTCGTGGTGATCGCCTACCCTAAAAGCGAACGCGACACTCTCCTATGGAACGCGCAATTTATCTACCCCCATGAACTCGAGGATCGCTATGTCGCCCGAATCATGTCCGACGCGAATGATGAAAATGAGGACGTACAGCCGCATTTACGCGAAGAATATCTACGCAATCGCTTTCGTAGTTACATGAATCGGTTTCGCCTTTATACTCCGCAAAATAAAAAGCTGGTCTTGCAAATCGAGCTCCAAGCAAATACCATTACCGTCACACCGCAAAATCATTGATCGAGAAATCGGCTGGCTATGCAGATTGTATTATTAAAATCGCAGGTCGCTCAACATGGTGGATTGGAAAAATACGCCTCCCGAATCGCTCAAGGCTTTCTCAATAAAGGGATGAAAGTCTCCATCCTGACGACAGGGAAACAGAGAGACTCGCTTCATCCTCCCAAAGTCACTGTCCACTCCGTTAAAACCTGCCGATGGCCCGCCTTTTGGCGTATGGAGCAGTTTGACCGTTTTGTTCAGAGCTATTTACAAAAGAATCCGACTCATATTGTCTTCGGCATGGATCGCAACCGCTACCAAACCCATTACCGCGCCGGCAATGGCGTCCACGCCGCATTTTTACAGAGCCGCGCTGATACCGAAGGGTGGATCAAACAATTATCCTTTAAAATTAACCCGCTACATATTAAAATCTTACAGCTTGAAAAAGCAGCATTTGAAAATCCGGCTCTTCAAAAATTATATGCGAATTCGCATATGGTGCGCCGCGAAATCCTCAACTATTATCGGATCGATCCCGTCAAGATTGAGGTGATTCACAATGGCGTTGAATGGCAAGAGATGGAAAAGGATTTTAAGGAATGGTCTGCCTGTAAAGAGAAAGCCGCCATCGAGCGCAAACTCGATCCGCATGTTTTTCATTTTCTCTTCATCGGCAACGGTTATTTACGCAAGGGTCTCAAACAACTGATGTATGCTCTGGCGCTGCTTAGAGGTAAAGAATTTCATCTTTCAGTTATCGGCAAAGACAATCACTGGGAAGATTACGCATCTCTGGCTGCAAAATTGAATATTCAAAACCGCGTTACTTTTTTTGGTCCTCAAAAAGAGATCCGTCCCTTCTACCAGATCGCCGACGCATTGGTCATTCCTTCATTCTACGATCCCTTCGCAAATGTCACTGTTGAGGCTTTGGCAATGGGTCTTTTCGTCATCTCTTCAAAATCCAACGGCGGCCATGAAATTCTCACCCCGCAAAATGGGACAGTGATTTCTGATCTGCTCGATCGCAGCTCGGTGGCTGAATCATTATCGACCGCTCTGATGCATCCAAAAACGGCTGACAGCTCAAAGCAAATCCGTCAGAGCGTGCAACATTTGGATTTTTCTCGCCAAATGAACCTTCTCATCAATTCCTGTCTTTCCCAAGATCGCTATGGATCGTGAACAGTGGGGCTATTTTTTCATACGAACTCTCGCTGCGCCCTTTCAATGGATGCCCTACACTTGGCTGCACCGAATCGGCCGCGTCATCGGAAAGATCGCCTTCTATTGCATGAGAGACTATCGCAAACGTTCGCTCAGCAATCTGGCCCTTGCCACAGATTTGCAGCTCAAATCAGAAAAACAGCTCGTGCGCATTGCCAAAAAATCCTTTGAAAATCTCGCGATCAATGTTTTGGAATATCCGCGCTTTGCACGCGAAACCGACTTTTCACGAGTGATTCAGTGTGAAAACCCCGAGACAGCCGACGCGCTATACCAGAGCGGCCAGGGGATTATCTTTTTCTGCGGTCATCTTTCAAATTGGGAAGCTCTCTTTCTCGATGGAACACAACGCATGAACGGCATTGCGATTGGCAAATCGATCAAAAACAAGCGCCTCTATCGCTGGATTGTCTCCATTCGAGAGAAAAATGGCGGCCGGATCATCGCCCCGCGCAATGCGGTCAAAGAGGGACTGCGCGCTTTAAGAAAAGGGGTCTTCATGGGCATTGTCGGCGATCAGGGAATGCCCGACAGCGGCTATTCATTCCCCTTCCTCGGTCGGCGAGCCTGGACAACGACAGCCCCCGCACTGCTCGCCTATAAAACCCGCTGCCCGATTATCGTCGCGACAACAAGGCGCGTAAAAGGCGGCTACCGCATCCGCTATTCAGATCCCATCTGGCCCAATCTCGAAGAGCCTCTCGACAAGGAAACCATACGGATGATGGATCAATCGCTGACCATTTTGCAAGAGAGCATCAAAGAATCGCCGGGCGAGTGGCTTTGGCAGCACAATCGCTGGAAACAGCAAACGCCCCAAATTATTTATAAGCGCTTTCGCAAGGATTGCATCTGCATCATCTTGCCGAAAGATCCGGATAAGTTCGCCGCGATCCAACCCCATCTCGCCACATTGAAACAGATCTATCCATTGGACTTTCTATTTCTTCTTGTGCCGGATTGTTTCAAAAACGCCCCGCTCATTCCTGTGGATGAGATCATTTATTACAATGAGCCTAAAGAGATTTTGCTCCGAGACTATCGCTTCAAGCTGATCTTCAACTTCTCAACCTATCCCGCCGCGAAACACTACGAGAAACTAAGCGCCTTTGAAGTTCTCGATATGTCAGATCTGCTCGAACTGGCAGCTCCACGCCTGCTCCCTGCTCAGCAGCATGATTTTTCTGAAATCTTAAAACGAGCTCTCTGCCGTCCCGGCACAATCTGGAACCCCGAGCCTGCTCATGAATAACCGTTTCTACATCAATGATTCTTTTGAAGACTCGCCGACCATCGAAGGCTCTGAATTTCATCACCTTGTCCATGTGATGCGAGCCCAGAATGGCGACGAAATCGAGCTGGTCAATGGCCATGGAGTCCTCGCTTCCGCCCGAATCGAAACAATCAAAAAGAAGAGCGCATCTCTTCGCATTTTGCATCGAGAAAAACAATCAAAACCTTCTCCCTCCCTGATCTCGGCAATCGCAATCCTCAGGATGGAAAAGCTCGATTGGGCCATTGAGAAAGCAACCGAGCTTGGCGCCGATGCCATCACTCTTTTTCCTGCAGAGCACTCTGAAAAAAAACAGCTCAGCGAGAATCAAGTGGAGCGGCTTCGCAATATATCGATCGCCGCCATGAAGCAGTGCGGACGGCTCTATCTTCCCGCTATTGCCATTCTCTCTTCGTTAGAACGGGTACTCGAGCTCGATGCAATGACTCTTTTCGGCGACACCGATCCAAAGGCCCCCATGCTGGAAGCCATTCCCAACAGCTCCCCTATCCTCTTTATCACCGGACCCGAAAAGGGATTTTCAACAAGCGAAGACGCGCTTTTAAAACAACGAGCCAAAGGAGTGCGGCTCCATATGAATATTTTACGAGCCGAAACAGCGCCGATCGTCGCCTTGAGTCTGTTGAGCCGGACGCTCAAATGAGCTTCACAGAGCTGCGCTCCCAAATCATTCAATGCCGCCTCTGTCCACGACTCGTTCAATATCGAATGAATGTCCCGATCCGCGCATGCGAAGATCAACGTTGTGGCTGGCGCAAACCGGTGCCGGGATTTGGAGATGAGAAAGCGCGTCTCTTAATTATCGGATTGGCACCCTCCGTGGAAGGCGCGAATCGCACCGGCCGCATTTTTACGGGCGATGCCACATCGCAATTTCTAATAAAAAACCTCTATCTGGCCGGCTTGGCCAACCAGGCGACTTCCGAATCCGTATCCGATGGGCTCTCTCTAAACGACTGCTACCTGACTGCAGTCGTCAAATGCATTCCTCCGAATCATCGCCCCTCTCCAGTTGAACGTAAGCAGTGCAATCCATTTCTCAAGCAAGAGTTAACTCTTTTAAAAAATTTAAAATACGTCCTTGTTTTGGGCCAGATCGCCCTGAGCGCTTATAAAGAACACCTCAAAGAACTCGGTCTCGTTGTCCGTCATATAAAATTTGTACACGGAGCCAAATACGAGTGGGAAGATCACCTGAGTCTCTTCGTGAGCTACCATCCCAGCCCTCAAAATACCAATACCGGCGTCCTCACAGACCAAAGCTTTCAAACGCTATTGGGCCAAATCAAATCATCGTAGTTCATAACGAAATCTTTAAAATGTCCTTAAACAGCGCTTTTTTGCTATCATCGTACTATTCCAAATGGAGATTTTATATCTGCTGCAGCGGTAAATTCTTCAAAAATAGAGCCAACAGTTTATGATTCACAACAGCCAACTTATTCCGAGCAAAATTCTTTAATCGATCTGACGATGAAGGTCGCAGCAGCACTGTTGATTGGTCCAGTCATTCTTGGTCTGGGAGCCGCAGAAGTTTTAATACCTTTCATTGCACTTGAAGGGGGTATTCGTTGGTTATGGATACTTCATTTAGTTGGAGGCGTGTATTCGGTTTTACTCTGACAGGGCTTGCATTGAAAACGATTTATAAAATGTGAAAGAAATTTTAGGAGATATAGGAAACCCCTTCCATTCGAGAAGCAGCGGCTCGTTTTGCCAATGAAAATCACGGTACTTGTAGACAACCATTCTCTTTCACCCACAACAAGACCCGAGAATGGCCTATCTCTTTTTCTGGACGCAGGAGATAT
>Ga0247841_10008675_pt1 | contig 14538 bp, 16 predicted proteins | sample LaCruzMarch2015__2_FD_192410 | JGI IMG/M metagenome (GOLD analysis project Ga0247841, IMG submission 192410) | Freshwater microbial communities from meromictic Lake La Cruz, Castile-La Mancha, Spain - LaCruzMarch2015_18m | ecosystem: Environmental > Aquatic > Freshwater > Lake | place: Spain...
AAATTAAGAGACACCTATTAAACCACAAAAAAAACACGCCCGCAAGCAGAAAAATACGATTCTTGCGAAAAAACAGCCATTACCCTTCAACAGATTAAAATCGCACCCCGATTCAAACGATACCCGAGGGAGGAGATAGAAAGTAGGAGAGAGGAGTTGTAACAACTCTTCTCTCCTACCTCCTCCCTGCTACTTCCTACTTGGGCACGGTTTTATTTCAACTAAATAAAACCGTGCCTTTCAGCCTTGCACTTCCTTTCAGCAGCGTGTATTCTATATCACAAGAAAGTGAGCTTATTATGAAGAAATGTCTAGTTTGGATTGTTGTCTGTGTGTCCATGATCGTGACGATGCGCGTGAGCGCAGCGGAACGCGAATGGATTGATTTCAAACGTTATACGTGTGGAAGCGTGGAGCAACGCGACACCCTAATGGCGCTCTTTGATCAGGCGCTGATTCCAGCATTGAACCGCCAAGGCGTCAAGAAGGTTGGCATTTTCTGGACGGACACCACGCTGAATAAGAACATGACCAATTTAAACACCACGGTATTTGTAGTGGCATCTTTTAGCGATCTACAGAAGGCAGTGGATATGGAACGCCAATTGCTGGCCGACCCCGTATACATGAAGGACGCCGTGGCGCTCTTCACCGCCCCAGTCAAAACGCCGATGGTTGACAGTTGCGCCAGCGACCTCTTCCAGGCCTTCGCAACATGTCCCTCTGTTGAACAAGTCTCTGTTTCCCCGGATCGCCTCTTCCAGTTGCGCATCTATAACAGTTACACGCCTGAACGTAATGCCAAGAAAATCTCCATGTTCGAGGCCGGCGGAGAGATCGGCGTCTTCCGCGCCTGTGGCATGCCGCCCGTTTTTTTCGGCGAGGCAATCGCAGGACAGGCTCTGCCGAACCTGACCTACCTGCTGGCCTTTGACAACATAGAAGCCCAAGAGAAGGCCTGGAACAAATTCAAAGGGCACCCCGACTGGCTTGCGCTGAAGGCCGACAAGCAGTACAAGGACACCGCGACCAAGATCCAAAACATCGTCCTAAAACCCTCTAAAGGTTCGCAGTTGTAATTGCAAGCCAAGCGAAAAGAGGCTATAGTATTAACAACTTGAGCGGCTACGGGTGTCGCTCCAACAGACAACCATTATGACCCCACTCTTTATTGTAATATCGGCTCCCTCTGGCGCAGGGAAATCAACCCTTTGTGATCTGCTTCTGCAGAATTATCCTGAGATGTGTTATTCGATCTCGTGTACAACACGCGACCCGCGGGGTGACGAAGAGGATGGCGAAGACTATCATTTTCTGACCGAGGAACGCTTTAAAAAACTGATTGAACAGGATGCATTTCTGGAACACGCACAGGTCCACGGCAACTACTATGGCACGCTCAAGGAGCCAATCTATAAGGCCTTAAAGGAGAACCAATGTATTTTGTTGGACATTGATGTCGCTGGCGCAGCCCAAGTTCGCCATTACGTCTCTGAGCTCCCGGAGAATGATCCGTTGCTAAAAGGGTATGTGGACATCTTTATCAATCCGCCCTCGATCGAGGATCTGGAAATACGGCTTCGTGGCCGTGGAACAGACTCTGAGGCGACCATCGAAAAACGGCTGAGCAATGCGCAGCAAGAGATGGATCAGTCTGGCTTGTATATGCACCAGATCGTTAATGACGATTTAGATGTCGCCTATCGCCGCCTCTGCGACATCATCAACGTCCGCGCAAAATTCGTGTAATGATACCGCTAGGGATATCAGGAACAAACAAGCGAGTAACTTGTGGGAGGGTTTTCAGAATTCAGGAGTCAGGAGTCAGAACGGGAAATTTCATTCTGAATTCTAGCTTCTGGCTTCTAACTACCTGAAGTTAAAGACACGGAGGAGAAAATATGGCAACCATCCTGTTAGGAGTCACTGGATCCATCGCAGCGTATAAAGCTTGCGAATTGGTCAGGCTGTTAGTGAAAGAGGAGCATGAGGTGCATGTCATCATGACACCCTGCGCTCAAAAATTTGTGACTCCCTTGACCTTCCAGACCCTTTCCCGAAATCCCGTTGCTGTCACCATGTTTGATGACCCCGAGGAGTGGGTCCCGGGACACATCTCGCTGGCTGACAAGGCTGACCTTTTGATCATCGCCCCCTGTACCGCCAATGTGCTTGCCAAACTAGCGCATGGCCTTGCGGACGACCTCCTCACGGCTACAGCACTCGCAACAAGGGCTCCCCTCCTCATTGCCCCCGCAATGAATACAGGGATGTGGGAAAACCCCGCAACACAACAGAACAGCGCAACACTCATCACCCGTGGCGTACGCTTTGTTGATGCAGGAACAGGCGACCTTGCCTGTGGCATCACCGGCAAAGGCCGCATGGCCGAGCCTCAGCAGATTAAAGAAGTCATCTGCAAACTATTGGACAAGTAGGAACTGAAGAAGAACTTCTGAATTGCCTTATTGCCTTATTACCGCTTCACTTTCGGCATTCGCCGAATAGTTACGAATACGTAACGAGCCTTATTGAGATAACTCCTGAACTCTGAACCCTGAACTCTGAACCCCCACATGAAAATACTCATCACAGCAGGTCCGACGCGCGAACATCTGGATCCGATCCGGTTCATTAGTAACCGCTCGACCGGTAAGATGGGATTTGCCGTTGCGCAAGCTGCTGCCGAACGCGGTCACACCGTGACGCTGATCGCAGGACCGGTCTCCTTAGCCACGCCTCCTGGCGTGACGCGCGTGGATGTGACCAGCGCCTGCGAGATGCTGGAGGCTGTCCAACGCGCCCTGCCGAAGCAGGATGCGCTCGTCATGTCAGCAGCCGTTGCGGACTGGCGGCCTATTCAGAAGACAGCGACCAAACTCAAGAAGCGCGACATGGAGCCTGTCATCCACCTCGTCCCCAATCCCGATATTTTAAAGACGATTCTACCTGAAAAAGAAAACCGACTCTTTGTGGGGTTTGCAGCTGAGACAGGCGATCCTACCGCTGAAGCCCAGCGCAAACTCACGGCCAAGGGGCTCGATATGATCGTGGCCAATGACGTGACCGCCGAAGGCGCCGGCTTTGCCGTGGACACCAACCGTGTCACCTTCTTCACGGTCAATGAACAACCGCAGGTTTTACCCTTGCAGTCCAAACTCGACGTCGGCCGCGCCATTATTGCCTGGCTGGAGGGGCAGCCTCCTTCGCTAAGGCTCCGGCGGCCAGGGTAGGCAGTGGGCAGTAGCAGTTGGCAGTTAATTTGGAGTGCAGCGTATTCGTTTCGTCGTTTGTCATCTAGCCTCCCACCATTCCACTATTCCCATATTCCACTATTCTAGCTTGCATTTTACACAAAGAATACGTGAAAAATGATGGTTAGACTTGCAAATTCACGGTTAGTTGGCTAAGATAATCCCATGGTCAATAAGACAACACGCACGCGTATCGAAACCCTTGCCGCTCAGTACCGGGCACTCGCCAAGGGTCGGGAGACTGTCCTTCACGACATCGCGGTCGCCGAGATCCCTGAAATGGTGTATAACTCAAACGCCATTGAAAATTCGACGCTGACGCTCAAAGACACCGAAGACATCTTGCTCCGGGACATCGTCCGCAAAGACCGCGACATCCGTGAAGTCTTTGAGGCAAAAAACCTCTCGAAGATCATGGCATCCCTCCTTGACGAACCCTCACGCCCTTTGACCATCCCTTCCATCCTGGAGTGGCACAAGACCTTGCTCACGGGTATCAACGATGCCTGGGCTGGGCGCTTCCGTTGCGGCAAGGAGTGGGTCCGTGTCGGTTCCCACATCGGCGCGAATCCTGATTTTGTCGCCTCCCTTGTGGAGGAGGCTGTTGCCACATACAACGCCGGGTCAGACGAGTGGTTTCTGGATCGTATCGCTTGGTTCCACGCCGAATTCGAGATCATCCATCCCTTTTGCGATGGCAACGGACGCCTCGGACGCCTCCTCATCAATCAACAACTACTCCATCTGGGCTATCCGCCGATCATTGTGAAGAACAAGGGCAAGCATAACGACTACTATCCCTTCTTTGACAACTACGTTGCGACGGGTAAGGCGGACGGCTTCACCGGACGCTTTTCGCTCCTCTTAATGGAATCGCTCCATAAGCGCATCGCCACACTGACGAGCCGCCGAATCATCCCTCTCAACACCTGGATAAAAAACGCCAAACTCAACCCCTCCGCCATCCTCAACAAAGCCAAGCGCCAGACTATCCCCACTTTTCGAGTCCATGAAAAATGGATGATCGCCAGTGACTACGAACTCGCGTAGCGGGGGCAGTGGGTAGCCGTCGTGATCATTGGCTCACAGGCGGCCTGCTCAGCACCACAAACCCGGGTAAGCCACGAAGATCAAAGGCTTGGAGCATCTCTTTCTCTTGTGGACGCGAGGGGTGTTCGGTTTGAACGTAGAGGACGCTGTAGTTTTTGAGACGCTCGATGACGCGCGGATCTTTAAAGGTGGTCTTCTCCATCGCGGTACAGTTCTTGCACCAGGTGGCCCAGAAATCAACAAACACGGGTTTATTCCCTGCCGCTACGAGGGCTTGCTGCCATGCGGTGGAATCGCCTGCGGTGATGGAGCCTTTGCGTTCAGAGACAACAGCAGGCAAAAAGCCTGTGAAAGCCAGATAGCCATAATAGAAAGCCATGATCGCAAGGAGGACTCCGAACAGATGTTCGACACGCGTCATCCAAGCACCTGGCCGGGGAAGCACAGAGAGCCCCGCACCAGCAAAGGGCCACGGAAGGGCCATGCCCAAGCCGAGCACAAAGGGGAGCAACTGAGCCCCTGGCACACCTTCAGCAGTGAGCGTACCAGCCAGCAACAGAACCGCTAACACGACAGGGGCGACACACGCGCCAGCCAAGAGCGCAGAAACAGCCCCGATAAAGAAGGCGGTCACGAGTCCTTGTTTCTGGATACCTCCTGAGCTTGAAAAGCGCGTCAGGTCAATGGCAAAGAGACCAAAGAGCGAGAGCGAGAGCGCAGCAAACAGAAGGGCAACCGCCAAACTGAACCAGGGAGAGGACTGAAGAGTACCCATAAAGATGCCGCTCTTGAGGATCACCCAGCCGCTCCCGCCGTAGGCAAGAACAATCCCCAGACCATAAGCGAGTCCTAGAAGGAAGCCTCGTCCGCGTTGTCCATGACCTGCACCGATAATTGCAAGATTGATGGGAATCATTGGAAGCACACAGGGCGTGAGATTGAGCAAGATGCCCCCCATCAGAACAAGAATCAATGTCAGCCAGAGACCGTATCGTTTCCGAAAAGCAACGGGGTCATTGAGAAAGAGAGAAAACGTGGAGGGTTCTACAACGGGCTTGCCCTCGGCTTTATCCAGGAAGGCAAGGAGTTCAGAAGCAGAGAGGTACCCACCAGCGATCAATACGGAGCGACCTTGTTTCCAGTCAACCACAAGATTTACAATGGCGGACTCCCCCTCTTTAGTTTCAACAAAACGCTTTTGCGCCTGATTGAAGCGAAAGCGATGCGTCTCTGGCAAAAAACAGACCGTCTCGTCACATCCCTGTAGCTCAATTTCAAGCGTGCTTGCCTCCTTGAGGAAAGGAAGTTGCCAGACTGTAGTAAAGCTCTTGGGATATACCTTGACCATCTTGCCGGGCTCAAAGGGATCTTCTTTTTCAATTGTTGATGCCGGGGTCACACAACGCGGAGGCGGCTCACCCGTCACCTTAAACGACTCCGCATAAATGAGATGGTTTTCGGGAACTGTGATCTCAAGCTCAATACGAACATTATCTTGCGCATCAGGAAGCGTCTTCAACGCGACCTGAAAAGGCGAAACAGCCCACGCAGAGAACGCAACAAAAAGCATGAACAGCGCGGCAATGCGAATAGGATTAAACATCGAACATCCAACGTCGAACATTGAACATCGAATTTTCAATAAGGCAATAACGCAATAAGGCAATAAGGCAATTAATTTATCAGCAATTCTTTTCATTTGATCTCCGAGAAAAAGAGCAGAAGCCCTGTTATGTTGAAGACCATGTGCATGGCAATCGGGGTTAAGATCGAACCTGTGGCTGCATAGCCAGCGGAGAAGCCGACACTGAGCAACAAGAGCGGCAAGAGTGAGGGCGCATGCAAATGCATCAAGGCAAAGTAGAGACTGGTCAATAAGGCCGCAAAGAGAAACGTTCGTCCTTTGAGAACAAGTGGCAACAAAAGTCCACGGAACAACAGCTCTTCCACAACTGGAGCTACGCCAACAGCAAAAAAGATCAACGCTATTCTCACCCAGCGCGGAACCGTCGGATCTTCCAAACACTCAAAAATCTGCTGTCCCTTCATATCAAAGCCCAAAGCTTCGCCCACAGTTGCAACAACAATGGTCAGCAAAAGGATCAAGGGAATAATCTCGATACCATAACGAACGCCCTTCAGTAACGCACGAGGCCATGAAACAGTTGGTTGACCAAAGGCACACCGAAAGTCTACCTTCGCGTAAAACAGGCACCCTAAAACCGTCACCATTAAAACCAGCGCATAGAGGAAAGCACCCTGCAACAGGGCTGTTGCAGAGGGTTGAGCCTTGGTCCCCTCCCCCTGACCAACCGCCATCAGACCGAAGAGCAAGGTGATGGCCACAAGAGGAATGATCGTGGCAGGCAGAAAGGGACGCTGGCGTAATGCATCCAACGCGGGCAAGCTGATGGTGGTCTGACGCAGAGACTGTCGGACAAAGAATGCGTAGAGGCCCATGGTTGTCCCCAAAAACATCAACACTCCGACAGCGATTCTGCAGACTAACGGAACTATTTCTAAAGATTCATCCATCTTCGTTACGCCAAGCGTTTTAGGAAGGCATCGAGGACAGCGGACATCACCGGCGCGCTCTTCTCTGTCTGGTCGATCACCTCTTGGTGCGAGAGATGAGGACCACTAATCCCTGCCGCCATATTGGTGATACAGCTCAACGCGGCAATCTTCATGCCCATCGCATTCGCAGTAACCACTTCATGGACCGTCGACATCCCCACAGCATCTGCGCCCATGCCTGCGTAAGCGCGAATCTCGGCAGGTGTTTCAAAACCAGGCCCTGTTGTGTAGACGTAGGTGCCCTCCGCGAGAACGGTGCCGACATCCTTCCCTGCCTGACGGAGCAGGCCCGAAAGTTCGGGAGAGTAGAGTTGTGATTGGTCAGGGAAGCGTGGACCCCAACCGGGAAGGAGCGGTCCGCGCAAGGGCGTAATGCCAGTCAGATTGATGTGATCCCTCAACACCATGAGGCTTCCGGGGTGAAACTGGGGGTTGATGCCCCCTGCCGCATTGGTGACAAGGAGACGTCCAACACCCATGCGCCGTAGCAACTCCACAGGCAGGACAACCGTCTCTAAGGGGACACCTTCGTAATAGTGACGGCGCCCCATAAAGGCGACGATTCGCAGTCCATGACGTTCAAAGAGTACCATCTCTCCCGAGTGGCCTGCAATAGTACCGGTGCCGAGTCCTGGTATATCTGAGTACGAGATTCGAGCCAGCACTGTGCCCATCTGCAACGTCTTGCTCCAGCCTGAACCTAATATGAGCCCACAAGCTGAAGGCTTTTCAAAGCAGATTTGTGGCAACGCCGCTGCCGCCTTTTCAAATAGTTGACTGTCCATAACTTGCTCCTTCCCCTCACCCCCAGCGGATGCCGGCTGTCAAGGTGATCGTAAAATAGAGTCCGACCAGCACAAAGAGAACACCTGTAATGCGACGTGCCCAGACTTCGATGGCCGAGAGCGTCTTGTAGACCACGCCGATCCGATGGACACCGAAGGCGACAAAAAAAGAAACACCCACCACCGGAAGTCCGGTCGCTATGCCATAGATGCAGGGAATGAGGAGCTCTGACTTGTGCTGAATCGAGAGCGGGATGATACTTCCAAAATAGATGGCGGCAGAGGTCGGGCAGAAGGCCAAGGCCAAAACGAGCCCTAAAAAGAAGGAGCCCAAGAGTCCCTGCTTCGCCAAGCGCTCCTGATAACGGCCAGCGGAGACACCGAAAGAGGGAATGGAGATCAACTGAAGCAGGGCCATCCCAACCACGACCAGCAACGGCCCCAGCAAGAGATTCATGTATTTAGATAAGAGATGGGATATCTGCGAAGAGGCAAAGAGCCCCTGCAAGATCAAGATACCCAAGAGCGAATAGGCGACCATACGTCCAAGCGTGTAGACCATACCCGTCAGCCAAACGGTCGCGGGCGCATCCACGCGCTTACTGATAAAACTGATGGCCGCGATATTGGTCGCCATGGGACAAGGACAGATGGCTGTCACGATTCCCAGCCAAAAGGCAAGTCCAGCCGCTGTGATCAATTCAAACGTCATTTGTCTTAAAGTCCACTCTGAATGTAAGCAATATAGGCTTGTTCATCTTCGACAAGATCCCACACCTTTTCCAGCTTCTTAAATTTACCATCCTTTTGAATCACAACCACGCGCGCATCGAGCTGAAAATCCTTTACATAGTGTTCATTGGCAGGCTCATCGATGTTGACGGCCTTGTAGGTCACGTCTTTATCCTTAAGCGCCTTCACTGTTAACGCCTCCATCTTGTTGCAGGTCGCACAGCGATGGTTGCCGTAAAAATAATAGACGATGGTACCTTTCGGAGCGAGATCCGCTGTTCCTGAGGCCTCAGAACGCTTCATCTCACGCATCGCCATCAGCGCCAAACTCACTCCGACCACAGCCAACAGGATGAACGAGACTACTTGCTTCAGTCGATTTGGAGCCTTCCCTGCCACCTCGCCATGACAACCACAATGGGGGGAATGCTCGGGTTCAAGAAAACGCAGAATGTCGCCCTCTGACAAGACTTTTCCCGAACTGACGATTTGACCATCCACAGCTAACGCAGGAGTCATCATGACACCAGCAGCCGTGATCTCATCAATGTTTGAGATCTTTTCAACCGTCGCCTGCAAACCATGCTGCTGCACAACCTTCTGCACAGCATCATAAAGTTTCGTGCATTTCTCGCATCCTGTCCCGAAAATCTGAATTTTCATACTTTACCTCAATCTGCCAATAAGCTACCAACAGCAATAGATTAAGGTCATTAAACCATTTTCAGCTGAGGATAAGCAATAAAGAAATGCTCGGGAGCGTGCGATTTCACTTTGTTACATCGCACCCAGAATATAGAAGACAGAATACAGAAGTCAGAAGTCAGAAGTCAGAATTGATTTCCAATGATTTGTGAAAAAAAACACATCCGGATTGTGTGTCCTCAGAAAAGGAGAAGTGAAAACGTTAGCGAGTATCGGACATAACTCTCTATCCTCTAGTTTCTGACTTCTGAATTCTGACTTCTGACTTCTGAATCGATGACTCATTTCGGGAACCATTGCTTGGTGCGATTGGCAATCTTGACCAGATGGAGCATCACCGGCACTTCGACCAGAACACCAACAATGGTCGCCAGCACGACAGGTGATGAGGCTCCGAAGAGGGAGATCGCAACGGCAACCGAGAGCTCGAAGAAGTTGGAGGCGCCGATCATGCCCCCCGGTGCCGCGATATCGTGTGGCAAGCAGAGCTTCTTTCCTGCTAGGTAGGCGATAAAAAAGATAAAATAGGTTTGGATGATCAGCGGCACGGCGATCAAGAGAATATGTAGCGGATTATTCAAAATCACTTCGCCTTGAAACGAGAAGATCAAGACCAGCGTCAGCAAAAGTCCGCCAATCGTGACATTGCCGAATTTGGGAATAAACGCCGTGTTGAAATAGTCGAGTCCTTTCGTCTTAATAATATGCAACCGCGTCAGGACGCCGCCCACCAACGGAATGACCACGAAGAGACCTACCGAGAGAAACAGGGTGTCCCAGGGAACCTTGATGCCGCCGACGCCCAACAGCAGTGCTACGATCGGCACAAAGGCTGGCAGGATGATCAGGTCATTCGTAGCGACCTGCACCACGGTATAAGCTGGATTACCCTTGGTCAGATGACTCCAGACAAAGACCATGGCCGTGCAGGGTGCAGCGCCGAGAAGGATGGCCCCAGCCAAATAGTCACGTGCCAGCTCTTTCGGGATCAGCGACTTAAAGACAACAAAAAAGAAGAATGCGGCAATCGCATACATGGTAAAGGGTTTAATCAGCCAGTTCGTCACCCACGTGACATAGAGTCCCTTCGGGTTCTTGCCGACATTCTTGATGCTGGTGAAGTCCACCTTCATCATCATCGGCCAGATCATGACCCAGATCAGCACCGCGATCGGTATCGAAACATTGGCATACTCGAATTTGCCGAGAAAGGCTGGTATGCCCGGCAAAAACTTGCCAATCATCACGCCTGCGACCATGCAGAGCGCCACCCAAAGGGTCAAATATTTATCAAAAAAACTCATGTCTAATTTCTGCTTGTTACTCATTGTGAACTCCTTGTATATAAATTTAAAAACATTGCCTTATTGCCTCATTGCCTTATTGCCTTATTTTTCTTCATTCGTGCGGTTCGTGACATTCGGATGCTAAAAATCAACTGCCTCGCTCTAATGACACCGGCAAACTCTCCACGAACGCCCGTATCTCATCTCTCACACGCCGATAGCAGTTCAGCTTCTCCTCTTCGCCCTCGAAAAGCTTAGCCATGGCCGGTGGATCCTGAAATCCAACATGCACCACCTTTGCCGCTCCAGGGAAGAAAGGACAATTTTCGTTAGCATGTCCGCAGACCGTGACCACATAGTCGAAGGGTATATCCAGCAGCGTACTGACGTTCTTCGAGGTCTGCTTCGAGATGTCGACTCCCGCCTCAGCCATCACCTTCACAGCATTCGGATTGAGTCCATGCGTCTCGATGCCAGCAGAATAAGCCTCGATGACATCGCCTTTGAGCGCCCGCGCCCATCCCTCAGCCATCTGGCTCCTGCACGAGTTACCCGTGCATAAAAACAGTATGTTCAGCTTTTTCATGTAATAATTTTTCTAGAAAACAAGATCCGTCTTGCTCATAAACAACTTAATGCGCATCTTCAATCACGCCGTTATTACAGGTGATAATGCGGCGCGCCCTTTTAGCCGCCTCCATGGAGTGGGTGACCATGACGATGGTCTTACCCTGCTCTTTGTTCAGCGCGGTCAGAAAATCCATCACATCTGCGGAGGTCTGCGGATCAAGGTTTCCTGTGGGCTCGTCCGCCAGGATCAACGGCGGATCATTCGCCAGCATGCGCGCCAAGGCCACCCGCTGTTGCTGTCCCACGGATAACTCAGCAGGTTTATGATCGGCTCTGTCCGCCAGGCCGACCTTTTCGAGCAGCGCATCAGCTGCCGTCTCCTGCTCAGCAGGTGTTTTGCCAGCCAGCATCAGCGCGGCCATTACATTTTGACGTGCGGAGAGATAGGTGATGAGATTAAAGGTCTGAAAGATGAAGCCAATGGATCTCAGCCTCAGTTCTGCCAGCTCGTTCGGCTTCATGGCAAACACGTCGCGTCCACCCAGATAGACCTTGCCGGAGGTCGGACGCATCATCGCTCCCGCAGTCACCAAAAAGGTTGTCTTTCCTGAGCCCGAAGGACCCACAAGAGCTGCAAAATCGCCTTGTGCAATATGCATGTTGACATTATTCAGACCTGTCACTTGATTCCGACGTGTCTTGTAAATCTTGTTAACCTGTTCAAACCGAAGCATAAAGATCTCCTATATTTCCTGAATGGCCACGCAGGGGTCCGTCTTGGCTGCGCGCCGTGCAGGCAAGAATGAAGCAATCAAAGAGATGAGCAATGACAAGCCGAGTCCGAGGGCCATGAGCTTAGGAATGGGCATCACGGGGATATGTGCGATCTTCGGTCCTAGGAAAACCGCCATCGCTGTTCCGACGAGGGACCCCAGTATGCCGCCCCCCAGTCCGATGATCAGCGCCTTGAAGAGAAAGAGCTTTGAGATCAGCGAGGCCTTTGCACCCAGTGCCATCAGGGTGCCGATCTCTCGGCGCCGTTCATAGACATTGGCATACATGTAGTTGGCAATTGAGGCTCCCCCTACCAAAATAATGACAATGAGGAATACATACGTGAGATTGTGCATCAGCTGATTGGTCGTCCGTTGTGTGGCGACGATCTGAGAAATTGTCACCACCTTTGCCTCCGGGAGCAGCTTGTTGAGTTTATCGACGAGTCCGCCTGCGATCGCATTGCAGCATCCGACAATCTCGATGGCGTTAATGACACGACCTTTTTTAGACAACTCCTGGACCGTGTGGAGATGAGCAAAGACACGTCCGTCATCGACGGTTCCCGTCTTCGGCAGCACCTCAATCACAGTAAACTCCTTGCCCAACATCGTGGCCTTACTGCCCTTCGACAGCTTCATCATCTCCGCAAGCTCCGCGCCGACAAGGCACTGATCAGGGGCCAGGGTGTCAATGGGTTTCCTCCTCAGCCGCTCTGCAACATTAAACTCGACGATGCTCTTCCTGTCAGAGGCACAGGCCGTCGGCGTATCAAAGACGCCCCCTGACCACGCTGCCTTTGCCATAAACTCGTTTTTGGGTAAGATGCCCGTGAGGGTAAACTTCCGACCTTCAATTTCCATGGGGACGCTGAGCTTGGGCGACAGGTTATCCACGCCCTCCAACCCCGCCTCGTCTTTTGCAAAGAGGATCTTGTCAACATACGCTTCCGGAATGGTGAACTGATCCGTTGAAAGGTCGGCTTTATAGTAATCATCAATGGTCGCCGACTTGGGTAGAATCATAATATTGGCACCCAGCGCATCGACCTGATGTGCCACTTCAATGGCCGATCGCATGGCGATCGTCTGCACGCTCACAATGGCGGCAATTCCTAAGGTGACAGCCAGCAGGGAGGTCGTGAGCTGGTGTCTACGCTCGGACAATTCAAGCAAAGCAATTGTATAAAGAGTCATCTCTTCCTTTCCATTCCGAATGAATCGATACCTATTTCGTGGAGGAATCCGCCGGATCCCTCAGGGGGGGGGCAGTCTTATCAGCTACTTCCCGTCGAACAACTGGTTCCACACGCAGCAGAGGCCGTCTTTATGATACTCGCTTTGGTGGCGGCACCCCTAAAGGCCAGGTTGACGATTTTCAGTGGCGGTGCCAGACAGATCAAGACCGACTGTTTCTCATTGGGCGGATCAATTCGGAGTTGCCTCAGGAACGGTGCGTTTTCCGCCTTATCCAGATCAACCCGAAGCACAACGACTTTATTGGTGATACTGCTGTCGCTCAAATAGTCACTGATGGCCTTGTCGGTCTCAACGTTGCCAAGCGTTTTCTTGGACTGGGCCTTGATCAACACCGATTTTCCCTCCAAAAGCGTCTTCCGCACAGCAAGCGGCTGCTCGGGAAGCAGAGCCTCCAGGAGTTTTTCGCGTCTGGGCGTACGGGTGAAGATACCGGTCACGACCGTGTTGGAAGAGATCACCAGGACCAATGGTGTGGGGAGTGTCTCTGCATCCATTTTAAGCTGCTGAAAGAGACCCGCTAATGAGGGACTATTCACACGCGACGACTGAACAACGACATCCGAACGACCCGCAAGTGCCTCTTTGACTCCTGCCTCCAGCACCTCTTGTCCGTCATTCCGATGGAGAATGAGAACCGTATAGGAACCATTGGTTGGCGCGTAAGCGGACATGTCTTCTGTTTTGAGCGTCGCTGTCTCAGCCCAAAGTCCACTGCCTGACAACAGGAAACCACTACAGACCATCATGGACATTTTTAGAAATTGATTTTTCACGTTGTAAACTCCTTTACCTTACTACACTATTTACACTTACAGCTCGACTCCACCGAGGTCGTATCGCAACATCCTACGGAAGAACAACAGCACTCCTCGGAGACGGACTTGCAGGACTGTTCGACGAGGAAGTCGCGCATGGCCGACCCCGCGCCCCGCTCAACCATCTGGCCGACGGCAATGGCCTCTTGAATCAGCTCCTCGGAAATACCGAGTTTTCGAGCTACCGCCAGATGATATTTTACACACGGCTGGCAATGGGCTGTGACAGAGGCGCCCAGTGCAATCAATTCTTTTGTTTTTTCATCCATAATCATGCTCCTTAAAAAACCATCCCAAATACCCATCCCACGAGAGTCGCCATCACAACCACGAGGGTAACGAAGGCCACTGTCTTCTTGGGGCCCAGCACACTGTTGATGACCAGCATGCTTGGAAGGCTAAGTGCGGGTCCGGCCAGCAAGAGCGCCAGCGCAGGGCCTTTACCCATGCCCGCGCCCATGAGTCCCTGAATAATCGGGACCTCCGTCAATGTTGCAAAATACATGAAGGCTCCAGCGAACGAAGCGACGAAATTAGCTTGCAGCGAATTACCGCCGACTGCTTTCGAGACCCATTCCGATGGAATCATCCCCTCTTGGCCGACGCGTCCCAACAGAAATCCTGATGCAATCACACCGATGAGCAGAAGTGGCAAGATCTGCTTCGCGAAGGTCCAGGACGACTCGAACCAGGCACCGCCTTCGTTCTTATCGGTCGCAGTGAGCCACGCC
>Ga0247841_10008676_pt1 | contig 14535 bp, 14 predicted proteins | sample LaCruzMarch2015__2_FD_192410 | JGI IMG/M metagenome (GOLD analysis project Ga0247841, IMG submission 192410) | Freshwater microbial communities from meromictic Lake La Cruz, Castile-La Mancha, Spain - LaCruzMarch2015_18m | ecosystem: Environmental > Aquatic > Freshwater > Lake | place: Spain...
TAATTGATTGAAAAAAGTCCTATCAAAAACACGTAGTTCGCTTTTTTCCAGTATTATAGACTTTATTCTTTGCTGGCTTATTATAGTCCTTTATTGTATTTCGTTAGCAAAGGTATTTTCTTTTTCCAGCTTTGGCTTGTACGATGAGTGGTGCATTTTGCAAATGTGTATGCATTTATACATTGGCATTACTAACTCTTTTATTTGTTTCCTGTTTCTGCCCCATCTGATAAATAACTAAAATTAAAGCAAGTCCGTAAATGATTTGCCGCATATTGGGGGCAATAGATGAGGGCATTCCAATAAAACGTAATACTTCGGGTAATAGAACCAAAATAAATGCTGCAAAAAAGATACCTCGTAGATTTCTCATTCCTCCTATGATAACAATACTTAATATAAAAATGGATTCATCTATATTAAAACTCGTGGGGTCTATGTAGCTTATGTAGTGTGCATATAAAACACCTGCAATTGAAGCAAACATACTGCTGATGACAAAAGAGACTATCTTGGCATTTTGAACATCCTTACCCAAGCTTTTGGTATATACTTCGTCTTCACTTAATGCTCTCAATACTCTACCAAATGGAGAAGTGGAAATGTTATGGAGAATAAACCAGACCGAACATACAAAAAATACTGACAATAATAAAAATGAAATTTTGTCATCAAAAGCAAAACTGAATACTTCAATTGACGGAATACCTGGAATGCCTAAAGGTCCTCTTGTAACCGCCTGCCAATTGTTCATTATGGAAAAAATTACAACCTGAATACCTAAAGTAATGATAATGTAATAATCATCAATAGTTTTTATGGCTGCTTTAGAAACGATATAAGCAATAAGGCCTGAAAGCACCATTGCCAATAGCAATGTTAGAAATACTGGTAAACCAAAATTTACAGTAAGCAAAGCCGTAGTATATGCTCCAATGCCATAAAATCCTGCTTGAGCTAATGAAGTTTGTCCACTATTACCTGCCACTAAACTCAACGATTGAGCTAATATGGTGTATATACAGATTAATATGGCAAGATGTAAGATATAATCCATTATATTTCCACTTTTTTAATTCTTATACCACTAAAACCATAAGGCTTGAAGTACAAAAACAAAATGAGTATTATAAAAGCTGTGGAATTCATCCATTTACTGTCTATATAATAAGCCGAAAGAAGTTGAGCCGAAGCCAAAAGTATTGCACCCAAAAATAAATAATGCATTTTACCCATACCTCCGATTATCATAGCAACAACAGCATAAAGAAACCAGTTAAACCCCATTGTTGGGGTCATATCGGTATCGGCTCCGATGAGAATGCCTGCACAAGCTGCAAAACCTGAACCCAATATAAAACTCCAAACTACCGCCTTGTCTTTAGAAATGCCTAATAAATTACTTAATTCCGGATTGGAAGAAACCGCTTTGATTTTTTGTCCGATATTCGTTTTTTCTAAAAACCCCCATATTATTACTAATAACCCAATACTTACCAAAATGGTAATTATCTGCACATCTGTAATATAAGCCCCATAAAAGGGATGTCCTTGCTTTACTGGCCAAGTACGAAAACTCAAAGTGCTATCACCCCAAAGTATTGAAATTATATTTTGTAATACAATATAAACCCCAAGTGAGGCAATCAACATTTGCCAATTTTTTATATTTCTTATTTGCAAAGGTTTATAAATATATTGATTGACTAAAAGCATCAAGCCAATACCTAAAAGGACGGAGATAGGAATAGCAACAACCAAAGGTAAGTTTAGTTGAATACTAATGAAATAAGTAATGTATGCACCAAAAGTTAAAGAAATAGCATGTGTAAAATGTAGATATTTTGACGTGTTGTATATACAAAAAAAACTGAACCCTATAAATGCATAAATGATAGAATAATAAATAATATTAATGATTAACAGTATCATTTTTATTTTTAAGTATTATTGTTTTTTAATATATTGTTATCTTCAGATAATGAAATAATTGATTGTTCAAACATTACGATATATTCTTCAACTTCACTTGTTAATGGAGAATAAACTACTAATGGAATAAGCCAGCTAACAGAATAAATGATTAATACTAAAGATAGAAAGCAAATAAAAAAAACAATCACATAATATGTAGAAATAAATGCAAAGCCAAATTCCTGAAAATAGAAAATAAATAATACACATATCGTTGTTATTAAAAGATTTATAGAAGTAAAATATTTCCACAATTTTTCTGTTTGCTTAAAATATTCCCAATATTTTGTTATATTTATTTCCGAGCCATTAATATTAATAGATTTACTTCTATATAATTCAATATTTTTTTTACTATAAAAAAAAGAAAACGACCATTGAAGACATAGAATAAACAATGCAGGAAATGTAAATAGTATTATTTCAAAATTTTTATCTAATTTAATTATAAATATAGTAAAAATCAAAACTCCGTATGCTGAAGCAAATAACACTTGTATCATACTTTGCGTTAATAATAAATCATTAGTTAAAATAAACCCAATTACTCGTTTCCAAACCCTCTCATTCTTTTCTAATTGAGGCTTCCTTAAGTTCTCTAATAAATCTTTATTATAGGAATAAACTAAAGCAGGTAAAAAAGTTGCAATAGTTATACTTAAACCCAATATACCATATATAATTCCTGGTACGGACTCTGGGAATTGTAATAATGTATTTTTTTCCATATTAAAACTTTAAGAATTCTGCAATATTAATTAAATCATTTTTGTGTTCCTCATTCTGTATTTTATTAATGCTTATTATTGCATTGTCACAAACAGAATTTAAGTAAATTATTGATTGATCAACTGATTTTTCCTGATAAAGAATATTAATTATTTCAACTGCTTGGTTTGCCGAAATAGGCTGTTGAGATTTCAAAGTACCTAATACTTTACTTTTTAATTCAAGATTACTTGAGTTTTTGAAGAATGCAATTAACGGTAATCTAACTTTTCTCTCTAATATGTCTCCTCCTATAGCTTTTCCACTTTCTTCAGGACTTCCGATAGAATCAATTAAATCATCTCTTAATTGGTAGGCTAATCCCATTAGTCTAAAAAATACTTTATAGTATTCCAAATCATTAGGTATAATATTGCCAATTTGATTATTAACCCAAAATGGAATTTGCAAGAAGATTGATGTTGTGGAATAAATTATGTAAAGATATTTTTCAAAATAAATATCCCATTGTTTTGTATCCCAATTTTCCATTTCAGGCTTGAAATATAAATAATTTATATCTTCAAACTGCCCATTCAAAACAGTTCTGTAAGAATCCTCAAATAATAATATACAATTAATTTTAGACTCGTTTGAAATAGGAAGACCATTTATACTTTCAATGAAAGAAATAGTTGAGTGTGATTTTAGCATTTCGCCAACTAGTATAGAATTATTTAAACCATATTGAGAAACAAAGGAATCAGAATTATCTCTTTCCTCAGTTTCATCTATAATATCATCAATTATTAATGTTGATGCTTTTAATAATTCAATGCTGTCAATTACTCTTTTATGAATTTTAAAGTATCGATCCTCAACACTACAATTATTTAAAATGGAATATAATAATGAAATGTAGTGTACCTGTTCATTTTCAGATTTTAAATGACTTACAATTTTACCTTCAAAGTCGGTTAATTTCACTTATATTTAATTTATTAAGTTCGACATACTTTCCTGTTTCTTTAAAAATCCTTTTTATTTCTTGTTCGTTAAAAAAAGATTTTGCAAGACCATTTTCAAAATGTTTTGAAAACTTTTCCGCAAGGAATTCACTTCCTTTAAAATCTGTTATTTCTGTTCTTAGCTTTGCAATGATAGCTTGACCCATTTTATTTATTTTTAAATTTTATAATAGTAATTTCTTTGTGAACATCTCCATTTTCATCAAATTGAATGTTTCCAGATGCGCCTATAATATTTTCCCTTTTATTAAAATAATTAATAACTGAACCATATTTGTCTATTTTGTTTTTATTTATTGCTTTATAAAAAAGCATGACGGCGTCATAACCCACATCAGACAAGGGTACGGGGTTATTCTTGTATTTATTCATATATAATTTTGAAAATTTAATAAACTCGGAATTTTCTGAGCTTTGTGTTTTAGGCACAGGGTAATATAAAACCTGTTTCAAATTTATGAATTCTTTTTGAATAATTGGGTCTAACATAACAGAAGTACCCAAAAAGCAACCGTTAAATCCATTTTGTATTACCTTCTTAATAATTTGAATAGTTGATGCAGAATGCCCAATAATATATATTGCTTCATAATATTTCAAATCATTTAGTAAAATTAATGATATGTCAACATTAGTATTAACAGCAATTTCTTTTATATTTATTTTATTATCTGCATTACTAATATATGATTTTTTTAATCCATTGCCATATTCATCATTTGTGTACACAATTAAAATATTTTTTAATTGCAACGAATCAATAGAAAATCTCGCCATTGCATTCGCTTCTTCATAATCTGAATTCCATATTCTAAAGATATTTTTACCAGCTTTAGTTATTTCAGGTGAACTTCCACCAGTACTAATTAAAACGCAATTATTAGAATTAATTATTGGAGCAACAGCCAAAGTAACAGCACTTATACTATTATCAATAATGTAATTCACTTTGTCTTGGCTAATCAATTTTGTCACTCCAGAAACGCCTGTTTTAGGGTCTGCTTTAGAATCTTCGTAAATGACAAAAAGAGAATCGCCAATTATACCGCCATTTTTGTTTATTTCTTCTACAGCTAAGTCTATGCCAAATTTTGTAAACTTTCCTGCATCAGCCGCACCACCTGTTAAAGGTAGTATAGCACCAATTTTAATATCATTTCTTTCCTTCTTCTCATTTTTTGAAATAAAGAAAAGAATTATAATTAAAGACAATGCTATTAAAAAAGAATAAATAAAATATTTTTTTATTTTCATACCATAAACGATTTGATTAATGTTAAATTCGACAAATTAGCTGTGTGCAAATATCCTAATTTTAATCCAATTATTTTGTTGGAAATTTGCATTAACTCTTTTATTCTGTGTTCTATAATTACGAGAGTGGTGCCTCTTGCTTGTAAAGTTTTTATCCATTGCAGTACTAATGCCACGTTATTTCCACTTAATCCTGCTAAGGGTTCATCATAAAGCAATAGTTTAGGGCGGTTCATCAAAGCCATACCCAAAGTAAGCAACTTGCGTTCCCCTCCACTCAGTCGGGTAGAAGTTTTCTTTTGATTGTTTTCTAAAATTGGCATTTGTTCATATACTTCGTCGAGTCTTTTTTGCGTTTCTCGTTTGTTGTTTAAGTGTAATACACTCATTTTTAGGTTTTCGCTTACGGTCATATCCTCAAACAATTCATTTTTTTGTGGAATATACATCAAACCTTTTTGAATCAGACAATGGGATGTTGCAGTTGTTATATTTATCCCATTAAACACTATTATTCCTTTGTTTCCAAATTCCCATAAAGGTAGTTGTCTAAAGACGACTTTAAAAAATGTACTCTTCCCTGAACCATTTGAACCGACCAATATAACCGTTTCGCCTTGTGCGACGTCTAAAGACAAATCAAAAAGCACTTGCTTTTTTTCATAACCTGTATTAATATGTTGTACACTTAATAAACTCATATATACGCTTCTTGTACAAAATCATTATTTTTAAAGGTATCATAACTGTCAAATTGGATTATAGTTCCTTCATTTAAAAACAAAATTTTGTCAGCCACCGCTTCAATAACATCAGATGTGTGTTCTATAATTAAAACAGCTTTCCCATCTTGTTTTAATTTTTGGATTGCGGAACCCAACTTTTCTCGATACACGGGGTCTACCCCAGCTACTGGCTCATCTAAAAGTACAACTTGTGCATCATTAGCTAAGCAACAACTTAAATTCAACAGTTTTTGTTGTCCGTAGGAAATCTCATTGGCTTTGCTTTCCGAAACTTGAGCTATAAAACAAGTATTAAGTATTTGGTTGGTTTGGTTTTCATTGCTATGTTGTTCTTGAATTACAGTTTTGTTAGGAAAAATCACATTCCACCAATTTTCACCTTTTTGGTTCGGAAAAGAGAGCATTATATTTTCTTTTACTGTCAAGTTTCCAATGAGTCGCATATCCTGAAATGTCCGTGTAATGCCTAATTTGTTTATTTGATAGACTTCGGTTTTGTTTAATGGTTTTTTGTTCAGTAGTATTTCTCCATTGTCTTGTTTCAAAAATCCAGAAATGATATTAAACAAAGTTGTTTTTCCGCTTCCGTTTGCCCCCATCAATACAGCAATTTGCCCTTTGTCTAAAGCAAAAGAAACATCTTTGAGAACTTGTTTTTCTCCAAAGGATTTGGCAATATGTTTTACTTCTAATGTCAATATTAAATTGTTATTAAAATACTGAGCAAAATTCGATTATTTTTTGTCGGTGCATTTGTAAATGAGACACTTTATTAAATAGCAAATTAAGTTATTTAATATTTTCCCCCTTCTATTTTTAACCTTTTTCTAAATATCCTCTTAATCAGTAAAATAAAGTGATCTAACAACAAAATTCCCCCGCAATATTCCATAAAACAAAACTATAAAACTTTCTGGAAAATACGCAACCTATTAAGTATAAATTATGCTACGTTTATTTTCTATGGTATTCGATACACTTTACTTTAGTCTTGTAATGATCAAATTTACATATATATACAATATTTTTACTGAATTTCAACTTATTTCAGGACAAGACACCTCAGCAATTGATTTTAATCCTAAAACAACTTCCTCGGCTGCTTTTTTCTTCATAAGCAAAGGGTAAAATCTTTGACTTTTTCCTCTTTGTCCTGACATATGTTACAATTGTTTACATGTCAACATATATCAGGATAATACAGTATAAAGATATCTCAGAAAGAACATCCACTAAAAACGGATTATCAGCATCACAGAAAAAAACCCTTTTCAGAAACTTTATTAACACCGAAACAAAATTTACAAATGTCTCTGACGAAAAACTAAAACAACTTAGATTATTTTGTGATGTTCATGGAAATATCCTTCCTCTGAAAGAATTGTTGCCTTATAATCTCAATACTCCAACCTGGCTTTTAACTTTTAAAGTCCAAGCAGAAGAATATTCTGATATTTTGGTAAAGTACTTACTTCAGGAACAAGATATTTATAAGAGTTTGATTTTACCCAATTGGGAAACGATAACAATTAATATACAAGAACCCAAATCATTCTATGAAAAAGTAATTTACTATTTCAACCTTGAAGAAAATAATACTCCACTTTCAAAGCAAGCTTTTATTCATACAATAGATGGATTCAAAAAATCGCAAGAAATATTTTATAATGTTCGTTTCAATAATGATACAAAATATTATATTTTCCAATCAGCTGTCGAGAAAATTTTCGGCACAAATATTCCATCAAAAGATATTTTTAATTTCTTGAAAGATGTTCCTTTTAAAGTGGATAATTCAAATCTCTTAGATAATGAGATTGTTAAAGGAGTTTCTCTAGATGTTGATGAAATCAAGTCACTTGTTTCGTTTACAATTTCAAATAACGAAAATTTCTTTGATAAATTTATCATTGAGAATAACAAGGATGAATTTCAGATTACCATAAAGGGTAAGAATGTATTTCAATATTATACAAGCGAATCAAATAAAGAATTAATAAATTTTCTTAAGGATACTTTACCTGGAATATTTAAACTACTTCCACTTGAATTATTTGAGTACAAAGAACAAACAGGGATATTATCTGATCATTACTTACACAATCAAATTCTTGACTTCATTGATGTGGACAAAAATATCATACTACTCATTGACATAATTAAATATAATGACCCGAAAAGAAAACTTCTTACACAATTGTCAGAAATTAGTTTTGAAGTAGGCAAGCTATTTGATACCAATAGTTTGCAATACAAAATATTGGATTTAGCATGTAAAGAACTTACTCAAAAAAACCACCAAGAACAATTCAGAAAGAAAGTAATTTTAGAAACTGAAATTAATACGCTAAAACTAACAGAAATCCCGACTTCAAACGATGAAATCTCTTTTGCTAATGGGGAATTCAAATTAAGTTTGTCACAAATTCTACCAAAAACTTTTCAAAATAGTGATCACCTAAATAAGGTAATAAATTGCTTTACAGCTTTAGGCATTCCAGAAGCATCATTAAAATCACTTTTTGGTATAAGTACAGAACCTGATTATAGAAACATTCTCGGATTAATTGGTAATGAAATTGAAAATGGTCAACAATTGGCTTTCATTTTACTTTATCATAAATACATAGAGAATCTCAATTTTGAAAATTACAATGTTGAAACCCCTGCCGGAAGTTTTTCTCTTGGTTATACATATTATATAAAATCATGGAGCTTCATTGATGATAATGCAATCCTGTGTGAAAAGTATGAAGGTATTAGTAAATTACTTAACCTTCCAATATTCATTGATAAAGAAAAGGGAACCCAATTATTGACTGAACCATATTTTACTGATGACAAATTCAATTGTGAATATATAAGGGCAGAATTAGATAATTACCAAAGATTAGACCTTATAAGATTTATATTTGATAAATGGCAGAAAAATAAAAGGACAGTAATTAAAAATATTGATTGGGAAAAGATACAAGATGTCGAAACAATAACCCTTTTAGGTTTTAATCCAAATCTTTCTGTTTATCCCAATGAATTTTCATTGACTGATGAACAATTACCTGTGTATTTCGCAGAATGGATTACAAACATAGAAGAAGCGAAAATTTTTGCAAATGAAATAAAAATTCAAACAGAATCTTCTTTGACAGTTTCCCTGAGAAAATATTTCAAAAATAATGGAGAGTTTCAAATCTCAAGAATAGCAAAAGAAGGGAATGAATTACTGTTGTTTAACACTTTTAATTGGCTTAAGGAAAATAAAATAAAAATTCATAGTATTGAATCCTTTAAAGTATTTGAAGAGATTGTGAATGTGATTAACAACAAACGAAAAGATAGCAACAGAGGAGAACTACTGATTCAATGTGATTTTGATTTTGAAAAGTTAGAATCAGAATCAAAAGAGTTAGAAGAAGTATATTATATAAATTGGAAGGAATCACTTGAAGATAAATATTCTATCTATTTATTTAACGGTGAACTTCCAAAGACAATAAAATTGGATGAAATAGAGGATTATGTTTTCAGAGAATATTATTCGGAAGATATTACTATTTCGGACAAAAATATTATTTATGTCAATAGAGAAAAAAGCATTCAGAAACTTCTCTATGGACTTGTTACGCAAGACAAAATTTCTTCGGAGGAATTGTTGCAATTATATCAGACTAAAGATGAGACTGACAACTGGAATGAGGTAGAAGAGTTAAAAACAAAAGTTCAACAACTTGAAGCATTAATTGAAAACTTAACAAGAGTTTCAGGAAGAGACCAAAATGATATTACAACAAGGATAGATGAATATACTATCGAAATTAAACAACGCAGTGAAAGATATTTATTTCAATATTTAAAAGAGCAACTTCCAAGTTTAAATGTTGTTTGGCTTAATGTAGATGAGAAAGGCAATTTTTTAGAAAGTTGGCAAAATCATGACTTTGAAATACAAGATATTAATGGGAATGTGATAAGTTTTATTGACTGCAAGGGAACACCAAAATCAAAAAGAACGTTTTACATGACTCAAAATGAATGGGAGTTTTTCCTTAACAATACAAACAACTATCAAATCTATCGTATTTTCAATGTTGAAGGTGACGAGGATGTCTTTATCATTGACAATTTATTGGAATGGATAATTGATGGGAAAGTTGTTCCATATTTAGAAGCAACTGAAACAATTAAAGGAGGCAGGGTATTTTTAACAATTAAGTAAGCATTATTCTATTCATTTGCTAACAGTCAAATATGAATTTGAAATTACATGAAGCAATTGAGTATGTATTAATTAATAGTAAATTGGGGTTGAAAACTTCTGAGATTGCTATTCAAATTAATAGGTTGAATTTGTACAAAATAACTGTAACTTCGAGCAATATCTCAGCAAGAATCAATAAGTATAAAATACATTTTTTTAAGGTTAATGATTTAGTATATATTAACCGAAAAATTAAGGTCAAGTCCAAAATAACAGAAGATGATACATCTTGTTACAATATTGACGAAGATTTATTAATAAAACGAGAAATAAATATCAAATTTGAAAATCCTGCCTATAAAAGCTTTTTGATATATAACAAATTTAAAAAACTCGGAAGAATATCAAGTTTTTTTAAAAATGGATTACCTAAGATAAAACCATTAAAGTCATGCGGTATTTATGCTATTGTCATTCCAAAGAATTATTTAGTTCAGTTTATAGATCCCAATATAGCGAGAAATAATGGCAATGTCATTAATCCATGGTCGATTGATAAATTAAAGGGGAAATGGGTGGCTGACTCTGAAATTGTGTATTATGGTTTGGCAGGGAAAAAATCAGTTAGGTCTTTGGGAGAGCGATTAAATGACCTTGTCAAACATGGCAAAGGAATGATAACTGACCAGGGCCCACACAGCGGTGGAGAAATATTATGGCAACTGAATAATTATGAAAAATTCATAGTATGGTATTTGGCTACAGACAATCCTCCTGAACCTCGAAAACTAGAAAAAAAAATATTACAAAAATTCTTAGATTTCAATGACAAACTTCCATTTGCTAACAGACAGCGTTAATGATTTGTTTATAAGATGGATTTACTTTTGTGGTAAAAATATTTTTTTTGATTCTGAATTGGACACGCCGACCAATTTGATCATCTCGTAAATAATTTACAATTTATTTTTGTAAAATTTCTGAGATTATGAAATGTGTGGTAAAATTAGGGTCACCTTTTGGATAATCTATACTCTTAACATTGGCAAAGATTATTCTGAAATCGTGAAATTTTACCATAGTGTTTATTATATTTTTTCGAATTTCCTCTAAGTATTCGTTCATTTTTATATTGCGTTCTTTTACATATTTTTTTATACCATACATATCAGATTGAATATTTTTTAGGGGATCTGTGATAATCATTACATGAATAAAACTATCAAAATGTACATTTGAAGGTAACGATTTTATTATCTTTATAAAATCTTCCTTTACTTTATTTGCAGGAAATTTTCGATCCTGACAGATAAAATTATGTCCAAATTCACAATATTCTTTGATATAATGATCTACCCTATTGGAATTTGTGTATTTAAGGTAATTCTTACCTTGTATGCTTTTGGGAATTTGTTCAACTACATCAGGTAATATTGTTTTTATAATTTCTGGTACAGTATTCTTATTTGATAAATATGGGGCTGATATTATTTGTGGGCTTAATATTAAATTTTTGACAATATGATCCCGTATTCTGTCCTCATATGCTTTTTCAATCTCTAAGGTTCCTTCATTAAATACAGTATGCAAATTGCTTTTGCAATTAAAAAATATTTGCATTTTCTCTTGACTTAGTGAAATGAATAATTGATTTAACATATCGTATAATTATATTGATATTCAAAGTTACAATTTTTTGTGAATAATAAAAATGGGGTTTCCCCTATTTGAGATTTAATAAATACTTATCTTTGCCCTGTAATGCAGATAAATGCAAGGCTGCAAAGGGGTGCAAGAAATGTTTGGAGAACGTGTGGGACTGATAAAAAACACCCCTGGGGAAGGTTGAAAATGAGCGATTTAGTATAAATAGTTCATTCCCCTCTTTCTCCGCCAAGTGCATTTTTTTAATCATCCAGCGAAGCCGGTGAAACCAATAATAATGTAATCTTGTTGATATTGGATTTATTAACCTTATTCATACTTGCTTTATGAAAAACAAATTCATTTCTATAATTGTACTCAATGCAACTTCTCCTTTCATCTTCCCTTATAACATTAACTTTTCAATTAGTTATTCAAAAAAACACCCATATTCTACAAGCTTCTCAGGCACATAAAAATAAATTTGCAATTCCGGAAAATTATTCTTATATTTCGCTTTTTGTTAATTACAAAATGACAGCAGACAGCAGACAGCAGACAGCAAGCCTCAATATTGCTGTTTGGTAAAAATCATTTTGTTTTTTCGTTCACTCATACTACAGTTTAGAAATCATAAATTCTCAAATAACATATTCATATTAATCAATTCATTATGCAAAGACCTGTTTTATTTCTCAACAAAAACCAAAACTTCTTCATTAAGCTTCTATTTCTTTTCATTAAAGTACAAAAGACTGCTTAGAAGCCATGAATTTACATAAGCACCCCTGCGGCAGGCAGGGGTGGAAAATTCGGTTAAATAAGAAATTACACTTAAAAATGAAAAAGAGTTAACAACATGATATTCAATTATTAAAACTTAATACTATACTTAACCCACATTGCAGCTATGTGTCTGTAAATATCTGATAATTCGATGATAAAAATTTTGAGATTAACGTAGGTAGGTCTACGGATTTTTTTCTGAGGAATGGAACATATTTGTAATTCATCCAATCATAGATATTCTTAACTGCCATTGATGGTTCTGTGCATTGACGCACAGATATGACTTCATTTCTTATGTTTGTTACACATGTTGTCACACACTTTTGTGTGCTCATTATACGCACAATTTCACGCCAGTCGTTGTATATCCATTGTTGTTTGAGTTGGTACCTGATTGTAGCTACCAACCAATAAGCAAGAATGCACAGATGCAAGTGAGCCATCGATGCATCATCGGTTTTATGATAGATAGGACGTAAATCCAAATCAGCCTTCAGGCATCGAAACACACTTTCCACATTTCTTATGACATTATAAATTTCCCAAAGTGTCCGCTCATCCTTCTCATCGAGAGATGTTCTCAGAAAATATATACCGGCATGATTGTCTCCATCATCTCCAGTTTTACGCTTACAGGATACTTGTTTGGCCTGACCATTCCCATTGTCTGTTACGGTTATATCATAGTACTTGTGTACAGACGGGTATTTCTGCTTCAAACGGCCTATTCTTTCATGTACCTTCTCAAGCCGCTTTGTTCCGCCCTTTGTATTTATTCCAAGATTTATCTGTTTGATACCATCTTCAAATCTCTGTGAAAGCAGTCCATCCATGCCATTTTCTTTCAAAGCTTTTGCCTGGCTTTTAACCCATAAATAATGATCATTATCCCCATCAACCCTCACTTTCAGCAATTCGATAGGTTGCTCTCGGTTATCCATAATTTTTACAGGTGTACAGTTTACATCGGCAAGATAATTTTTCATGTTTGATCTGGAAACACACATGTAATTGTACCTCTTCCCTCTTAGAAACCTGATGTTATCCTCGGTCGCGATTCCAGCGTCCATTACCACGATTGGCTTGCGTTTTGTAAATGATGTCTTGGCACTCAGCGTGTCTATCATTGTTTCCAATGTCGTACAATCGGAAGTGTTGCCTTCAAATATGTTTGAGTACTTCAGGAATCCCTCCCTGTTCACAACTACAGCCAAAACAACGATTTTTGCATCATTCCGCTTTTCCTTGCTCCGACCGAATTTGGCAATGTCACTCTCCTGCATCCTGCCTTCATAATATGTATTGGTCAGATCGTACAATATTATCTTATCCTCCAGATCAAAAAGTTCATTCGTTTTCCTTGAAAGGTAATTCTCCAACTGTGGTTTTATTGAAAATAACCTGTGAGATATTCCATACAAATTGTCTTTCGTTATTTTATCCCTGTTATAATTTGTAATCTCGCATATCGCCGAATTGTCCTTGATCAGTGATACTGTCCTTAACTCCGATGCAGGATATACTGCCCTGCAAATTATGTGGGTTGCTGCTAAAGATATGGCCTCGTCACTCCACCCTTGACCTTTCAAGAATTCACCTAACCCCAACTGATCAAATGCCTGCTTGCATAACCATTCCGCTCCAATATCCCTGGCATCTTTGTTCTTTATCGTTTTCATGTTAACCGTTTCCCATTCACCGTTTACGTCGCAACGTCTTTCTGTTTTTATTCTGGAATAAAAATTACGTGCCAAACCCTCTAATTTCTCATTCATTGATCCGATTGGTAAAATATTTCCTCCGCCTCTTATCATTTCTTCTATCCTGGCTCCCAATAACTTCTTTTCTTCCAGTGTATCAAGTTCTTCTAACTTGCCAAGCCCAATGATGGTCCGATGGCGTATAGTTCCAAATGACCTGTAACTCTCACAAAGACTGTACAATGTGTATGGTTCTTTTGTAGTCCTGTTATATCGGTATAACGGTCTGATAAACATGAAGCAATAATACAACATAATTCACTAACATTCAATAGGCTGGGTAGGTCTACATTTGAAAATTATAAATCTCAAAAATCATTACTCATTGATATTATGATATATATAAAACCAACCAATGTCTAATTGTTAATAAATTGATAGGTTATCAACTGATATTTAACATATTTGATAGAAAAAGCTGCAATGTGGGTTAA
>Ga0247841_10008677_pt1 | contig 14532 bp, 10 predicted proteins | sample LaCruzMarch2015__2_FD_192410 | JGI IMG/M metagenome (GOLD analysis project Ga0247841, IMG submission 192410) | Freshwater microbial communities from meromictic Lake La Cruz, Castile-La Mancha, Spain - LaCruzMarch2015_18m | ecosystem: Environmental > Aquatic > Freshwater > Lake | place: Spain...
CGTATATTGTCCTTGGAAATCCAAATAGTAAAAGTCCTGTTGCCACAATGATAGTAATGGTATACCAAATGATATCAAGTAGTGATAGATCAATGAACATATCGACCTCCTCTTTGTTACGGGTTTACGTCAAAAAACAATCTTCCATCATCTTGCCACACTAACGAATATTAATCAAATCATTCGCAATTCTTAATCCACCTATCTACGCCATGGCGTAGATATAAAAAACAGATAAATACGCTTCCAATCTTAAGTAAGACTACTTCGCGATCGAAACCGCCTCATCAAACTGAATCGACAAAAGTCTTGAGATACCATCGCCACCCATAGTCACTCCATAGATAATTCCAGCACGAGACATCGTCTCCCTGTTGTGAGTGATCAAAATGAGTTGAGAATATTTTGATAAGTTTTCAATCATATCTCCATATTTTCTAGAATTGGCTTCATCAAGTGCCGCGTCGGTTTCATCCAATATAATAAAAGGTGGTGGATTAACTTGAGATATTGCAAATATAAGTGCAATAGAAGTAAGCGCTCTTTCACCACCAGAAAGCATCATGAGTCCTTTTATTTTCTTTTTGGGTAGATTTACTTCAATATCAATTCCCTCTTCTGTTTCTTCTTCAATTTCTATTTCTCCTTCTTCGTCCAGAGAAATGTCAGTATCTTTGCGTCTTCTCTTTTTCTCAGCGACAACAGAAAGAGATGCTGTACCTCCTCCAAACATTGCAACAAAGAATTCCTTGAATTGAGCATTTATTTTTGCTACTCCTTCTTTAAACTCAGTTGTGAGTTTTTCCTCGAGTTCGGTAATAAGCTGTTTAAGAGATTCTGAAGATTTAATCAGATCTCCAAGTTCTTTCTCTAAAAATGTATCTCTTTCACTGGTTTCTCGATATTCCTTTAATACTTCATCGGAACCAGAAATTCCGGCATCTTCAAGACGAATTTTCATTTTTTCCATTATCTTCTTTCTTTCTTCTTGTGCAGATCTTTCCTCAGATAACAGGTCCTCAATAGTTAAAGTCTTACCCGTAACATCTACTATACTCTCATCTTTATATCTAAGAGCTGAAACTCCAACTAAAATTGATGCCTCCTGTAATTCTTTCTTGAGTTCCTCTTCATTGTGGAATAATGCTTTTTCTCTCAAAAAGATATCATTTAACTTGCTTCTGATTTCATTTTGCTCTGCCACTATTCTAAATAAGGCTTTTTCAGCATCTCTATTTGAATCTTTCTCTTTTTCTATCTCATCTTTCAAAACAGAATACTCCGTTGTTAATTTTTGTTCTAAGATCAATAAACCTGAAAGAACTTTTTCTTTTTCGCCCTTATTCGACTCAAGCTCTTTTATCTCTTTTTTGAGCTCCTCTGATGAATCATCTGATTCCGTACTCCTATTTCTTGATATAAAGTCGGAAAGTAATTTTCTAATATTTCTGAATATTTCCTTCACTTTAGAAAGATCTCCCATCGTTTCCACACTCTGTATCTCAAGTTCGATAGATTTGTTCAGATTTTCTACCGATGAGAGCTCTATAAGTCTTTGCTGGCCAATGATCCTTGTGTCATTTTGTTTTTTAAGTAATCTCAAAAGAGAGGATATCTCTCCTTCAATCCTTCCGATATCACGCATTGTAGAGTCTTTCTTATCACGATTTTCTTTTATTTGTCTCTCTACAAAAACAACCCCGTCGCTCTTTTCGTCTTTTTCTGAAGATTTCTCTAATACTTCCTTGGCATGTTTCAACTCTTCCTCTAATTTAACCATCTTCTTCTCTGGATCAGACCGATCAGAATGTATAAGTTCTTTTTCGTGTCTTATATAAAGTTCTTCTCTTTTAAAATACTCATGATAAAACTTGTTAAGATCTTCCTTCATCTGTGTCGTCTTTTCTATCTTCTCAACTTGTTTTTTCAAAAACTTAATATGAGGAGCAATTTCTCTTCTCAAAGATTCTGTTTGTTTTATATTTTCTTCAGTCTTATCAAGTTTTCTTCGGCTTTCTTCTTTTTTATATTGATATATTTTTAAACCTAAAGCTTCCTCAATAATATCTCTCCTGTCACGAATGTTTGCATTGAGTATTTTGTCTGCTTCACCTTGGGAAATAATATGATAGCCAGATGCACCAATATGCGCACTAGAAAGAAGTTCTATAATATCCCTAAGTCTAACAGGGCTTCCGTTTATTAAGTATTCACTTGAAGAATCTCTATTTACAACCCTCTCAATAGACACCTCGTCAAAATCTATATTTAATATCCTTCTAGTATTGTTAAAGACCACTTTTACTGAGGCTCTGTTTGAACGGTTTGCATCTTTTCCTCCATTAAAAATAAGATCCTCGGCTCTCTTGCCACGCATTGATTTTATAGATTGTTCACCCAAGACAAAACGAAATGCTTCCGCAACGTTTGATTTTCCTGATCCGTTTGGTCCAACAATAGCAGAAATTGGAGAAGTAAAATCCAGAGACCCTCTTTTCCCGAATGATTTAAAACCACTGATTTCAATACTTTTTAACATCCTATTAGAAATTGGTGTTTTCCACCTTTAATTAAAATATGTTTTATATGTACCATAAAATACTCAACCTCATAAACCCAGTTATTTCTAACAGGACAGGTCACCTCTATTCTATCAAATTTAGGTCTACGAAAAAAGGGCTATTCGCCCTTTTTTATTAATGGTATAAGTTTTTCTCTTAAAAATTTTTCAATTCTTCCATCTGGAGTATCAAAACCCCTTATCTTTGCAGCATCCGATATTGTTCCTCCCGCAAGTACATGCCACAAATGCAAGTGATGATATCCAATATCTTGTTCTTCAAGTTCTTCCTGAAATTTTATACGTGCCTCTAAAAAGTCATCAATTCTTTTTTTGTCATCATCAGAACTGGTGTCAAGCGCCATAATCGCATCTTCCATTTCTGAGTTTAAATCCACAGAAACCGCCCTCTGTTCCAGAGTAAGTTCAAATTTATTTTCTTGTATTGGTATTCCTTCAAACATGATAAATTATTTTATCTCTAGCGCATTTTTTGCAGCCTCCTGTTCTGCTTCTTGTTTTGATTTGCCGGTTCCTTCTGCAATTAATTCTTTACCTAAATATACCCCAACAGTAAATTCTTTATCGTGGTCTGGTCCATCTTCTTTTGTTGTCTTATAAGAAGGTGTAATTCCTATCTCATCTTGTGCCTTTTCCTGAAATTTACTTTTTGCATCCATCCATCCTTCTTCTGATACAATATTATCTATAAGATAAAAAATGTGTCTTGAGATAAAATATTTGGCCACTTCGTATCCTTGATCCAAGAATATTGCCCCAATCAGAGCTTCTATCGTATTAGCCAAAATTATCTGCCTCGCTCTACCTGTGTCCTTTGCTTCGCCCTTAGATAAAAGCAGATAGTCATTCATCCCCATCCTTGATGCCGCATCCGATAAGGTCTCTGCCTTTACAAGAGCCGAACGAAGAAGGGTTAAAGACCCTTCTGTTTGGTCTGGAAATTTTGAAAATAAATGTTCTGTAACGATAAGTTCAAGTACAGCATCTCCGAGAAATTCAAGTCTTTCGTTATGAGACATTACTTTGTCTCTGTGTTCATTTAAATACGATCTATGAGTAAAAGCCAGCCTCAATAAATCAGGATTTTTAAAACTTATTCCTATTGTTTTTTCAAAACCTGAAAAATCTATCATATAATTAACTTACTTTTTGTGACAAAATTGTTATTGCTTTTGTAATTATCGGTAAAATATCGTTATAAAAATTCAAACTCTCAATATCCTGAAGTTTAAACCATTTTGTATCATCAAGACCACCACTTTTGCCTAATTTTAGATCAACCATTTTTGGACACTTGGCCAAAAAATAGGTAACATTTTTTCTTATCTTCCCTTCTTCTGGATGGTTAGCAACGTATTCATTATTCAAAAGTTCATCTTCTACTACAACCTTTATACCCATTTCCTCTTTTACTTCTCGCATTACTCCGTCTTGCATTTTTTCGTCTTCTCCGAGCTTTCCTTTTGTCAGTGTCCATCTTCCAAAAACGTCATGAACGAAAGCCAGATAAATATCTTCGTCTTGTCTTGCATAGACAACAGCACCAACGAGTCTTTTTATAGGCATTTCTTCAAAAGGTATATCTGCAATTTTATTTTTCCTCTTTGAAGTCTCTTCTTTTCCGGGTTCGCCAAGTTCTTTATAAATGGTTCCTAAAACTCCATTCACAAAACTTCCACTTTTTTCTCCGCTATAACTTTTAGCAAGTTCGATTGCTTCGTTTATAGCAACTTTCGCAGGAACTTCTTTCCTATCTGAAAAGAGAAGCTCATATAAACCAACTCTCAAGATATTTCTATCAACTGCTGAAATTTTCTCAAGTGGCCAATCTGGAGCTGCCTTAGTTATAATATTGTCCAAGTCAGACTGTTTATCCAAAACACCCTTTAACAAATTTTCCATAAAAGGAATATCCGTTTCGTTGTTACCGAATTCTTGATTTACCCTTAAAAGAGAAGCGAGCGCTTGTTCTCGAGACAACTGTCTGAAATCCCACTCAAAAGCGGTTTGGAGAACTATTGATCTAGCAAGGTGCCTATTTGACATAAAACTTTTTAAGTTTGTCTGGGCTTTATTTTCCTAAAAACCCGTTAAAGAACTATTAATAACCTAGAACCGGACCTTATTTAGTTTCCTCTTTTCCGGCCTTCTTTGCTTTTTTGGCTTTTTTCAAAACTTTTGCTTGTAGGTCTATAACAACTCTGCCTTTGTATTTACCACAATTTCTACATGCTGTATGTCTTAAACATGCTGATCCACAATCTGGACACTTCGTGGAACCAGCATTTTTTAGAAAATGATGTGATCTAACTTTTCCCCTCTGGGATCTTGTATGTCTCATTCGTACTACCATAATGAAATATATACTAACTTATTTTTATATTTAATGCAAATTTACCCTGTTAAATAAGATTTGAAGCCTTTTTTCTAAAGTTTTCTTATGCAATAAAATTATTGTCTCTCTTTTCCAAATGTCCTTTTAATAACACTCAAATCTTAATTTTAAATTTTCATAAATTTCAAAAACCGGTAAATTTAAAATTATTTAACAGGGCGAGTGTGGCAAAAAGTTTTTCTATGTTCAATACACATCCCATGTTTTTTAATGGCCTCTAGATGAGTTTTTGTCCCATATCCCTTGTGCTTTTCAAAACCATATTCTTTGTAATCCTTAGCCAGATTTATCATTAATCTGTCCCTACTAACTTTAGCAACAATTGAAGCCAAAGCTATAGCACGTTCCTTCTCGTCACCTTTTATTATGGTCTCTTGTTCAAACTCAACGGGTGCATAAAGTCCTCCGTCTAAAAGAACCTTACACTCTTCTGGATTCGCCTTTATATTTATCATGGCCTCTTCCAAACATTTTTTAATACAAATACTTATACCAATATTGTCTATCTCATCTGCGGAAGCGTAGCAAACAGAATAATCAACCGCACCTTTTTCCTTCATCTTTTCTAACTGTTCAAAAATCTGTTCCCTCTTTTTAGCTGAAAGCTTTTTGGAATCTCGAAGTTTACCAAAAACAGAACCATCGAAGTCAGCGGGTATAGAAAAAGCACAAACAGCCACAGGCCCAGCAAGTGGTCCTCTTCCCACTTCATCAATTCCAACAATTTTTGATTTCATCTGTTAAGTATAAGGTATATTTAAACAATATAAAATAGAGAAAACACTTCAAGACAATGTCAATTCTTGTTTTTAAAATTTACTAGTATAATAGACCCTAATGGCATATAAGTTTACGCATTTACATACTCATTCCCATTATTCCCTACTTTCTGCCCTACCACAGATACCGGACCTTGTTAAAGCTGCAAAAAAAGACGGAATGACAACTCTAGCCCTTACTGATAATGGCAACTTATATGGTGCGATTGAATTCTTAAAGACTTGCAATAAAAATGAAATCAAACCAATAATCGGCGTAGATTTTTATGTAGCTGCAAGAACCAGAAGCGACAAAGTTGGTGGGGTAGATTCTAGAAGAACCAGACTCGTGTTACTTGCAAAAGACGAAGTGGGTTATAAAAATTTAATTAAACTTGTAACATTCTCACATCTTGAAGGTTTTTATTATAAACCAAGGATCGACCGAGAACTTATAGAAAAATATAAAGAGGGGCTCGTCTGTATCATGCCTCAGTTTAGCGGGCAGTTGAGTAATGCAATCAAACTCAAGGATACCGAAAAAATAAATTCAACCTTAAAATGGTTTAAAGAAATATACGGTCAAGACAATTTCTTTCTTGAAGTAACACACCATCCAGAAATAGAAGGACAAACTTTTCTGGAAAGTGAAATAATAAAACTTGGTAAAGAGACAAATACAAACATTGTCGCATGCCACGATGTCTATTATTTAAAACCAGAAGACAGAAAAGCCCGCGATACTCTGCTTCAAGTAAATAGTCATTCAGATTTCTCAGAAAAAAACTCCGAAGATGATGAGGAAGAGGATTTTTCTTTCATCTCACAAGAAAAAGCAAACGAATATTTTAAAGACACTCCCGAAGCACTTGCAAACAACGAAAAAATCGCTGAAATGTGTAAATTTGATATTGAGCTTGCCAAATGGAAATTCCCAACATTCATTGTGGAGAGTGGTCTGTCTCATGATGAAGAACTCAAAAAACTTGCGTATGAAGGAATAGACAAGCGTGGTCTTCCTCACAGCAAAGAAGTAATAGATAGACTTGAATATGAATTGAAAGTTATTAGGGATAAAAAATACCCTCAGTATTTTCTTGTCGTGTCTGACCTTCTCCGTTTTGCTCACGAAAATGGTATCTATACAAATATCAGAGGATCCGTCGCAGGGTCTTTGGTGACTTATGTTACAGGAATTACAAATGTTGACCCTCTTGATTACAAACTTCCGTTTGAAAGATTCTTAAACCCAGAAAGACCATCTGCGCCTGATATAGATATGGACTTTGCTGATAATAGAAGAGACGAGGTTATTGCTTATACTCGTCAAAAATACGGAGAAAAAAACGTTGCTCAAATAGGAACATTTGGAACCATGATGGCTCGTGGTGCAGTACGCGATGTAGCGAGAGCAATGAAATATCCACTACCTCTTGCAGATAAAATTGCAAAAATGATACCTATGGGAGCACAGGGTTTTCCTATGACAATAGACAGGGCACTCAAAGACGTGCCAGAATTAAAAACTCTCTATGATCAAGAAAAAGATGTCAAAACAATAATTGATATGGCCAAAGAAATTGAAGGGTGTGCAAGACACATCTCGGTTCATGCGGCTGGTGTTGTTATCGCACCTGGTCCGCTTGAAGATTATGTACCAATACAGTTTGATCCTAAAGGCGAAGGAAAAATAATCACTCAGTATGATATGCATGCGGTTGGAGAAGACGGTGTCGGGCTCTTGAAATTTGATTTTCTCGGTATCAAAAACCTCTCCATCCTTGCCGATGCTGTAAGGAGAGTAAAAAAAATAGAAGGAGTAGATATTGATATAGAAAAAGTCCCTCTTGATGATAAAAAAACTTTTGAGATGCTCGCACGTGGAGAGACTATCGGATTGTTTCAGCTCAACGGTTCTGGAATGACCAAATACCTGAAAGAACTAAAGCCTTCAAGAATTTTTGATATCAATGCTATGGTGGCACTTTATCGTCCCGGCCCGATTGAATCTATCCCAGAGTATATAGAGAGAAAGCACAATCCGGAAAAAATAAAATATCTAGATCCAAGACTTAAAGATATTCTTGATCAATCTTATGGAGTCATCACTTATCAAGATGATGTTATGCTAACAGCTATTAAACTTGCTGGATATTCTTGGCTTGAAGCAGATAAACTCAGAAAAGCTATGGGGAAAAAAATACCAGCAGAAATGGCAGCCCAGAAAGAAAAGTTAATGAAAGGTTTTATTGACGGTGGATTGACTGAAAAAAAGGCAGAGACTCTTTGGAAACTTATTGAACCTTTTGCTGCCTACGGATTCAATAAAGCTCATGCAGCAAGTTATGGGCGTGTGGCTTATCAAACGTCATATATGAAAGCTAACTTCCCTGCCATCTATATGTCTGCAGTATTAACAGCCGACGCAGGAGATGTAGAAAAAATCGGTGAATTTATTGCCGAGTGTAAGAGAATGAATATTCCTGTCTTACCACCATCCGTAAATGAAAGCTATTCGGACTTTACTGTAGTTAAAATAGCTGGTGGGCCAGATAAAATAAGATTTGGACTTACTACAATAAAAAACTTCGGTGAAGCGATATCAAAAGCAATTATTGAAAACAGGAAAAAAGATGGTAAGTTTAAATCACTCGAAGATTTTCTGGGAAGAATTACTGATAAAAATTTGAACAAAAGATCTCTTGAAGCTCTTATTAAGACTGGAGCAATGGATGAATTCGGTGAAAGAGGTAAACTTCTTGCGAATATGGAAAATTTGCTTAAATACAACAAAGATATCGGCAAACAGCCAGACTCTCAAGATTCTCTTTTTGGTATTTTTGACGGTACTAGTTCACAAGCAAAATTCAGACTAGACGACGCACCTTCTGCTTCAAAAGAGGAAGTTCTTGGTTGGGAAAAAGAATTACTGGGTCTTTATATCTCAGGACATCCTCTCGATAAATGGAAGGCTACATTGGATAAACAAAAAATAAATATCAAAAAAATAAAAGAAGAGGCTGACACTGTTCGTACAATAGTGGACAAAGGACAGCCTATTGCCGGAATAATTACAGAGATTAGAATCATAAGTACAAAGAAAAATGACCAGATGGCGTTTATGAAAATTGCCGACTTAACCGATACTATTGAGGTTGTAATTTTTCCAAAAACTTTTACACAGTACAAAAGTATATTAGCTCAAGACAAATGTATTGTGATTACTGGAAAGATTTCAGACAGAAATGGAGAAATAGGTTTGATAGCAGAAAAAATGAAAGCCATATAACCAGTTCACATTTTAATTGACATATCTTTCGTATAGGTTTATTATTGGAAGTAACAGAGATTGTTGTGGTTACCAACCACAATCCGCGCTGGGCGGACCTGAAAAGGCCAATTTGTTTTAAATGAGAGCCCATCACAATGTGGGAAACTAGGTGGAACCACGATCAAAAGATCGCCCTGGTGAACATACAAAATTTTGTATATTCACTAGGGCGTTTTTGTTTATCAGTTAATAAAATAATAGTATGGAAAAAAATAAAATAGAAACGATAAGACATTCACTCGCGCATCTCTTAGGTGCAGCGGTTTTAAGTATTTGGCCAGATGCAAAGATAGCTACCGGTCCTGCAATAGATAATGGTTTCTATTACGATTTTGATTTTTCTTCTCCAATTACAGAAAAAGATTTAGGAAAAATTGAGCAAAAAATGAGAGAGATAATCAAAAAATGGAAAGGGTTTGAAAAAAAGGAAATTTCTTTCAATGAAGCCAAAAAACTCTTTGATGGTAATCCATACAAACTTGAACTTATAGAGGAATATAACAAAGATGACAAAGAACTAAGTATTTATACATCTGGAGATTTTACAGATCTCTGTGCCGGACCTCATGTTGATGATATCAAAGATATAAAAACAGACGCGTTCAAACTTGAAAGAGTGGCTGGTGCCTACTGGAAAGGAAGCGAGGACAACAAAATGCTAACAAGAATTTATGGTTTGGCTTTTAACACAAAAGAAGAACTTCTGGCATTTGGAAAACAACAGGAAGAAGCAAAAGCAAGAGATCACAGGAAAATCGGCCACGATTTAAAATTATTTGTCTTCTCTGATCTGGTCGGAAAAGGGTTGCCTACATTTGGTCCAAAGGGCGCCACCATTAAAAGAGAATTGGAGCGTTTTACAATTGATGAAGAGTTAAAACGAGGATACCACCATGTTGTCACTCCCGACCTAGCAAAAGTCGACCTTTACAAAAAATCTGGTCATTATCCCTATTTCAAAGACACTATGTACCCAGTCATGAAAATTGACGAGGAAGAATTGATTCTTAAACCAATGACCTGTCCTCACCACTTCATGTTCTACAAGTCTGAACCACATAGTTATCGCGATTTGCCATATCGTATTGGCGAAATTGCCCATCAATACCGTTATGAAAAAAGTGGAGAATTGTCAGGATTGACACGAGTAAGAATGTTTTGTTTAGCTGATGCTCATATTATTAGTGCAAAAGGAGAAGCTAAGCAAGTAATTAAAGAAGTCCTCGAACTAATAGATTTTATTAACGAAAAACTTGGTATGGTTAAAGGTATTGACTATCGATATCGTCTTTCCCTTGGTGATCGTACCGACACTAAGCATTACTATAAGGATGATGCCTCTTGGAATTACGCTGAAAATGTCTTGCGTGAGGTTTTGACTGAGGTCAAGGCACCTTTTTATGAGGCGCCTAACGAAGCGGCGTTCTATGGACCCAAGATTGATATTCAAGTGAAAAAGGCCGCAGGGAATGAGGAAACAGCATTTACGGTTCAGTATGATTTTGTTATGCCAGACCGTTTTGATCTAACCTTTACCAACAAAGAAGGCAAGGAAGAAAGACCCGTGGTTATACATAGATCATCCTTGGGGTGTCTTGAACGAACAATGGCTTTTTTGATTGAAAAATATATGGGTGCTTTCCCTCTTTGGCTTTCACCTGTGCAAGTGAAAATTGTACCGGTTAGAGAAAATCACAATGAGTATGCCGAAATGATATCAAAACAACTTAAAGATTCTGGCTTTAGAGTGGATTGTGACACAAAGGAAGGAAATATGGGAGGAAAAGTCAGGGATGCAAAAAACAATAAAATTCCTTACACAATAATCGTTGGAGACAAAGATATAGAAGCAAAAAAAGTTACAGTGGAAAGTAGAGATAAAGGAAACCTTGGACAAATAGAATTAGACGAATTTATCAAAACAATTACTGAAGAAAAAATAAATAAAAAATAGCTTAAACAAAAAAGTCCAACCTTTCAGGGCCGGACTTTTTTGTTTTTAAATTATCTTTCTAACATCCCCTTCTCCTATAACACACCATTCATTTTTATCCGGGGTTTTTTCTCTTCTACAAGAATCTATAACTTTTTGAGTTAATTCCTTTTCGTCAATGCACTGCATCCTTGAAGCTTTTACCACTGCTTCGATAGCACCAGTAGATATTATTATCTTGCCATTTATTGCAATATCTTCCACATTCTCAAAAGCTTGTTTATCATTATAGACTCTGTCACAGACAAATTTGTCTGTCATGGCATCTTCTGTAACTATAGAGGCTATTGCTACTTGTTCAAAAGGTATCTCTTGTGTCTTTCTTCTGATAAAAAGGAAAGCAAGTAAAGCACTAAAACCTATTAGTCCTGAGAGAAAAGCTAGAAGTTGGAATTTATCTTCTATACCAGTATATGGAACCTCGCTTAGATATACAGAAGATAATGTAGCTAATTTGTTTGTCTCTGCAAAAGCCAAGACTTGGCTTACGTTTGTACTACAGGTTCTTGTTATTGACTGGCCATTTGAATATATGGTAACTGTAGCTGTTTTATATCCAGGAGTATTATAAGATTTGCTTACATACTGTCCGTTACCATAAAGACCATCTGTTCCAGACCAAGAATAAGTATAGTTACCATAACTACCATATGCAGAAGCATTCCAAGATACATTTGCCCCTACTCTAGAATTGTAAGGCGAGGCAGAACAAGATCCTTCTAGGTAATTATTCTGTGGAATATAGTCATCGTAGACATTAAGATCACAATTCGCGGAAGTGCTTTGCCCATTTGAATACACCGTAACATTAGCTGTCTTTGTCCCTGTATTAAAGTAATTTTTGTACACACTTGAACCTGAACCATATAAACTATCAGTTCCTGACCAAGAATACGAATAACCTCCACTCCCTCCTGAAGGATATGCATTCCAATATATTCCATCGTATCTTCTCACAGAAGATGAACTTGGAGAACAAGACACGGTTAAAGAGGAAGTATAATTTTCAGATACTGTCGCAGAACAAGTCGCTGTTCTTGTCTCGCTTCCTGAGGTTACTGTTACTATAGCTGTTTTACTTCCAATATATGAATAAGATCTACTAACAGATTGTGAATTTCCAGTAAGCCCGTCCGTTCCAGACCAAGAGTAGGTATAGTTACCGAGACCACCAGACATATTTGCGTTCCATGTTATTGTACCATTTTGATTTATTGTTGAAGGATTGGCAGAACAGGAAACAGTCAAAGGAACAGGATTTTCAGATACTGTTGCGGAACAATTTGCCGTCTTTGTTTCACTCCCAGAAATTACTGTCACCAAAGCATTTTTAGTACCAGAGTATGTATAAGACTTACTCGCAGTTTGAGCAACCCCTGAGAGACCATCGGTTCCTGACCAAGAATATGTAAAGTTTCCGGAACCACCAGTTGCACTTGCTGTCCACACTATAGTTCCATTTTGGCTTATAGTCGAAGGGTTTGCGGAACAAGAGACCGTTAATGGAATAGGATTTTCTGTTACGGTTGCAGAACAAGTGGCTGTTTGTATCCTATTACCGGCAGTTATAGTAACAGAAGCTTCTTTTGTTCCAGGATTTGCGTAAGATTTACTTACTTTTTTAGTATCACCTGAAAGATTGCCTGTTCCTGACCATGAGTATGTATAATCCCCGTTTCCACCACTTGCGTTAGCCGTCCATACTATTGATTCTCCTACCTTCACAGAATTTGGATTAGCTGAACAAGAAATAACCAAGGGGTTTGCAGGACGTTCACAAAAATTTCCAGCTGCATCGGCATACCCTGTCCCCGTGCTTTGAGTTATCAGCCAAGCAATTATGTTGTTTGGGTTTGTCCATCCGCGTCCCAAATATGCGTCTGCTTGGGTCATACAATCTGGAAGGTTTGCTCTGAGTTTAACTTCTGATGTTGTGTGTGGCGGAACAAGCATAAAAACTTTATCAAATAAAGTTTGATGATTTAAAACTGTATCATACATTTTGTATGTCTCGAGTCCTACAGGCATCTTACAGTCTGTATTATTTATCAAGTGTGCAACAGCCTTTCCCATTTCATCATTTTCAGTTATAGAAACAGATGTTTTGTTGTGATCTCTAAACCACTTGTATTCTTCTAGTGTCATTTCCCTTCCAGAACAATTTGGTTCACCTGCGGAAAACGCAAAATTGGCCTGTACTAAGAAAAATAGTGCAGAAACCAAAATTAAACCAAATATTTTTGTATTTTTTGTCATATGATTTATATTAATAAGTAAATTTATCTACGAATGATTATATACTAAAAGGTTTATAAAGTCAACCCTGTAATAAATTTTCTATTATCAAACACAATAATAGTCTTATTACTAGGCGTATACAAGAACAATTAACATAATTACTGATAACTATGACGGAAAAACCGAGAAATTATTACAATATTATATATGTTTATCTATATAAATCTTCTATATCGAGCCATCAACACCTATGTATATTGCCTCCACAACATTTCTCTCCTCTTTAGCCCCAAATGTATTACAAGTAGAAATAGTAAGTTTGTTTTCTGTTCCACCAAATTCAACAAAAGCTTTATCCGCCCCGACCAGAGTCACGGACATTACTCTGTAAACATAAGCCTTATCATTAGAAAAAACTTTTATTTTGTCTCCCCTTTCTAACCCACTTATACCATTAAAAGTTTTAAAGGCGGGGTTATTAACCACACTATAAATATCTGCGCTATGACCAAAGAGAAACATATTTCCTTTTCCAATAAGTCCTGAACTTGGATACCTAACAGCTCCATAAGCAATATATTTATTTAAAGTTTTTATGTCGCTACTTTCAGGATTGTAAACTAGAGAATCAACTCCAATTTTCTCTATAACAATTCTTGTAGGTACAAAACCAATAGAGGCTAAAGATTCTTCAGCTTTTTTCTGTGGGTATTTGGCGGTGTTGTCTTTGAGTGAGTCTGGAACAAGACCAAAAAGATACAGAAAAGCGAAAAAGGTCAGACACACCAAAGAGAAATACAATAAGAATCTGAAGGAATCACTTTTTTTAATTTCGTCTGTCCGATTGAACATGATATAAAAGGTTATTATACAGTCTTGACAAAAAAAGTCAAATACTATATAATACGATCAAAGTCTAGTTTTAATTAAAGCGAAGAAAATTCGCAACAATATTATGATACAAATACAAACATTTTGGGCAAAAATAAAAGATTCTTTTTTTGTAGCACTTACTGCTATCTTAACAGTTCTTTTAGTTGTACTCGTAGTTTGGTTCGTAATTAAGGTGGTACCAAAAACATTTTCTTTCTTTAGAAATGGAATTGCGACTACTCTTACCTCCGTCTTTACACCAAACGAAGACATCTCTACTGTAGACAAAAAGACTATTTCTTCCGGAGAATCTTTCGGACTCTCTTTAGGAGATGATACAAAGGGAGATCTTTATACTTTCTA
>Ga0247841_10008678_pt1 | contig 14529 bp, 8 predicted proteins | sample LaCruzMarch2015__2_FD_192410 | JGI IMG/M metagenome (GOLD analysis project Ga0247841, IMG submission 192410) | Freshwater microbial communities from meromictic Lake La Cruz, Castile-La Mancha, Spain - LaCruzMarch2015_18m | ecosystem: Environmental > Aquatic > Freshwater > Lake | place: Spain...
CTGTGATGAGATCATAGAAGGCAAGCACGACGATAATTTCCCTCTCGTCATCTGGCAGACCGGCTCAGGTACCCAGTCGAACATGAACGTAAATGAGGTTGTCGCCAACCGGGCACATGTCCTTTTAGGCAACAAACTGGGAGAAGGTCAGCGTTTCATCCATCCGAATGATGATGTGAACAAATCGCAGTCATCCAACGATACTTTCCCAGCCGCCATGAGCATAGCCGGGTACAAAATGATGGTCGGCACCACGATTCCGGGTGTGGAACTTCTTCAGAAAACTCTCTTACAGAAAGTTGAAACCTTCAATAATATAGTTAAGACCGGCCGCACACATTTAATGGATGCCACACCGCTTACATTAGGCCAGGAATTCTCAGGGTATGCAGCCCAGCTTGGTTACGGCATAAAAGCGATCAAGAACACCTTGCCTCACATGGCTGAACTCGCCCTTGGCGGAACGGCAGTCGGGACAGGTATCAACACACCCAAAGGTTATTCAGAGCTGGTCGCAAAGAAAATTGCGGAACTCACCGGGTATCCATTCGTAACTGCGCCGAACAAGTTCGAATCTCTCTCTGCCCATGACGCCGTCGTTGAATCGTCCGGCGCCCTGAAAACCCTTGCCGTAAGCCTGATGCATATTGCCAGCAACATGCGCCTCCTGGCTTCCGGTCCGCGTTGCGGCTACAGTGAGATCATCCTGCCCGCCAATGAGCCCGGATCTTCGATCATGCCAGGAAAGGTCAACCCGACACAGCCCGAAGCTATGACAATGGTCTGCGCCCAGGTACTCGGAAATGATGTGACGATTAATATCGGCGGTACGCACGGCCACTTCCAGCTCAACGTCTTCAAACCGGTCATGATCGCTAACCTGCTGCAATCTGCCCGTTTGCTTGGTGATGCCTGTGTCTCATTCAATGACAACTGCGTAATCGGGATCGAACCGAATCTCGCTAATATCAAGAAGAATCTGCAGAACTCACTGATGCTCGTCACAGCTCTGAATCCGAAGATCGGCTACGATAATGCTGCCTTGATTGCCAAGAAAGCCCATACGGAAAACAAAACCCTGCGCGAGGCAGCACTGGAATCAGGATTGGTAACCGGGGAGCAGTTTGATCTTTGGGTTGACCCGGGCAAGATGATTGGGCGATAGGGCGATTTAACGATCTCTATTCGTGTGACTAATCGTTCCCCGTTTTCATCAACAAGTGTGATAGTATGTTCACCAACTCCCGGCTGCAGGCTCATTTTATGCAGATCACGCGTGTAACCCAGGTATTCATCATCAAGATGCCAGTAAATGATGGTAGATGGAATAAGATGTGCTGCTTCAAAGATCACTTCTCCCGGCTTGCCATCCTGGCCGATGGGGATCATGATCTTTTTATCCCCTGCCGGATAGATGAACTGCATGAGCTTTTGCCGGTTGTCGCTGCAACCCGCCATCAATGGTGGTAAGGGTTTGTAATAAGGATCCCTGAATTTATAATAGGCAGCCATGGCCGGAGGAAGTATAAACCATGGTGTCGGGACGATCTTTTCCGCAGAATAGCAATCAGCATTAACCCTGTACCGGCCGGTTTTATCGAGAGGAACCAGATGGTGGTACGGGCAAGTTTTAGATCTAAGACCTTGGAGGGCAATATAGACCGAATCTCTTTCCGTGCAATAAATTGAAGGCCGGTGCCCGCTTTGCCGGCAAACCTCTGTTTTTTCAAGCTCATCAAAAGGTGCGCTGAACCAATGACCGGAAGCCGGCAGCAACCTGAATACCTCGAACATCAAAGGTGCTGCAGCAGAAACGCCCGTAAGCCCCGGCCGTCCTTCGCCGTCGGCATTGCCAACCCATACCCCGACAAGGTAACCGGTCGTCATCCCCACCGACCAGGCATCGCGGAAACCGAAGCTGGTACCGGTTTTCCAGGCAATATCCCTCGATGAAGCGAAGGCCATCCATCCTTCTTCTTCCTCCGGCCTGTTGACATCGCGCAGGGCAAGGAGGGTAAGCCAGGCTGAGCCGGCAGAATAGGCCGGGGAGTAATGGGACTCCATCCGCCAGTTGGCGGATGGAGTCCCGAGGGATGGAGTCCCTTGCTGCACTCCCCTGTAATCCCGCTCATGCTTTTCATAGCTTATCAACGTCCGCCCCAGGTTGGCATACATCGTACAAACATCCCACAAACTTGCCTCTGCCCCCCCCAGGATCAGCGATAAACCATAATGGGATGCAGGCTTGCTGAGGGTGGTCATTCCCAGCTTTTTAAGTAAATCGTAAAATGGTTGTACGCCATATTCTTTCAACAGATAAACCGCAGGGATATTCAGCGACCGGCTCAGGGCAAAATGTGCCGGTACAGCACCTTCATAAGTCATGCTGAAATTCTTAGGCGAAAATCCTGAATAATAAGAAGGAACATCAGGAACCAGCATACCGGGCAATAATTCACCGGCATCCATCATCGCGGCATAGAGAAAAGGTTTCAGGATGCTGCCGCTGCTGCGGGAAGCCATGATAATATCAACATCCGGACCGTGACCTGGATCTTTTTCATCAGCAGTATTTCCGATATATGCCAGCACTTCATTGGTATTCAAATCAATAATTAAAATAGCGGCGTTGAATACCTGATTGGCAGCAAGCACCTGCCGATACCGTCTACAGACAGTTAAAACCTTTTCCTGCAGACTTGCATCAATAGAGCTGAAGAATTGCTGACCCGCTTTCTGTTTATGAAGACGGCCAACCAGGTGCGGAGCAAGGTTTGGAAGCGGTAGCGGGTTCTGTGGCAATGGTTCTTCGCAGGCAAGATCGCACGTGACCTTATCGATTATCCCTTTTGCGGATAAGCTCTTCAGAAGCCTGTTCCTTTTTTCGAAAAGAACCTCACGGTTTTTCCCCGGGTGGATGGCCGACGGAGCATTCGGGAGAACAGCCAGGACAGCCGCTTCTGCCCAGGAAAGTTCACCCGGAGGTCTTCCGAAATACCGCCAGGCAGCGGCGCCCAGGCCAACGGTATTCCCTCCGAACGGGGCATGCGAAGCGTAAAGCGAAAGAATGCCGCTTTTCGAAAAAGAGATTTCCAGCCTGAAAGCCAGCCAGATCTCGACTATTTTCTCCACTATCGTTCGTGGCTTCCCTTTTCTTGAAAGCCTGATGGTCTGCATCGTTATAGTGCTACCCCCGCTGACGATCTTACCGGCAAAGATATTCTGCCAGAGCGCCCGTCCCAGCGAAACCGGATTGAACCCGGGATGCAGGTAGAAATGCCGGTCTTCAAACTGCAGAATGCAGGCGGCGAATTTATCCGGAACCGAATCCAACGGCGGAAAACGCCACTGGCCATCTGCGGCAATCCTGGCCCCGAGCAAATTCCCCCCACGATCATACACCACCGTGGCATAAGGATCCTCAAAAAGCGGCGATGGCAGGGATAACCAGAATAGCACCAGGATTGCAATCAATGCGGCAATCCAGACCGGTTTTTTAACGGACCACCTCAACCCAACGGCCTTTGGTATTCGCATGAATATTCGGTTCATACATCGCTTCGCAACTTACAGACGGTAAATAATATCTGCCGGTATAGGCGGCATTTAGTCTGACACGAAATGTCTTTTTCTCATATTGGCCCAGGTTAAAGAAGGTGTAGACCCGGTCGTCCCGGATGTCGCGGTAATCAAAAATATCTTCCTTCAATCCTGCAGATATATCCTGCACCCTCGTATTGATGATTTCCCACCCGGATGGGAAAACCTGCGATAAAGCCAGGTTAGTATAAGTGAACAATAATCCCGGGTGCTGCACTGTCACTTCCGCTATAAAATCTGTTCCTTGCTTTAAAGAAGCTATATCCAGTATATTACCGTTATCTTCATTATAGACAACGCTTATCTTCAGACCGGAAGATTGTTCGGTCTCCTGCCCCTGTACCGGCTGGCCGGTAAAGGTGACATTTACAAATAGCCTGTCATCAGCATTATTATTTTTAACCTGGATATTGCCCGTCATGCCAGAGGATTCATTCAGGTCAAGCATATAAAAGGATTTTGCAGTCTTCATCGTTTCACCTTTTAACTTATTCAACATGTAATCGAATGAAATTCCTTTACCGCTACTTTTACCGGCATATCGTGCTATCGCAAACAGGCTGAAAGAAGTAGTCTGGGTACTATAAAAACCACCTTTCAACTCGCCCGCCATTTTCTCCATCAGCCGGAAGGCTTCAGTATCTTTTTTCAACATGACTAAAACTTCAAGAGTGAAAGCCATATCACGCAATGATGATCCGTAAGTATATCCGGCTGAACTATATACATCAGTAATCCCGATCGGCCTGCCTCCAATCAGTTCTTCTGCTACTTCAGGCTTTCCGGCATAAAGGTAGGATGCTGCAAGGATCCATACAGAAGATGGGGTCAGTCTCCCCGCCTCCCTCATCCTGTTCATCGCGCTCATGTTTGGTTTCTGCGCCAATGCCAGGGTATACAGACGGTAAGCCTGGTCCAGGTCAGTCCAGGATTGGCTTTCCGGTCTGCCTGCCTGGTAGTTGCCTGCCGTGCGGTATTGGTACTCCATCCAATTCTCCAAAAGTCCGGAAGGTAACAGGTAACCTTTGTTGGCTGCAAGAATCAGGAAATGACCGGCATAGGAGGTAGCCCAGCCATTTCCTTCCGCCTGCCCCGGCCAATAAGTCAGGTTTCCGTCAGCGAGGGTCATCTGAGAAATTTTATTGATGGCTGCCCGGATATTCCGGTCGGTTTTAATTTGATTGTTTTGCGACAGATCTGTTAAATCTGAAAGATAAAGCTGCGGGAAAACACTTGATACCGTTTGCTCAAGGCAACCATAAGGATATTGGATCAGGAAATTCAGGTGCTTGTCAAGATCGAAGTCAGGAATTCCGCTGAAGGTAATCTGCCCCTTATTGGTACCCTTCATTCCAAAAAAAGTATAGGGTACATCGACCGTCTGGTCCGAATTAAGGACATAACCAGCCGTTTGGGTCATGATTGGGTTCGGATTACGGATTTCGATCTCGAATTCCTGGGATGCGGATTCATTGCCAGAGGTGGCAATTATTTTTATCTTTCCTATCCCGGTCTTTTCACCCACTTTCAGCCTGAAATAAGCCATTTGCTCCCCAGCCTGGGAGAAAGTCAGGCGCATGGGTGAACCAGACAGACTGACCGGCTCATTTGCCTCAACCTTAACCTCAACCTCCTTTATATCCTCAGTCGTGGCAAAGATGGAAACCGGCAATTCAACCTCCTCTTCGGGTCCTAATACCCGCGGCAGGGTGGCCAAAACCATCAGCGCTTTTCTGACAGGGGTTGTCTTTTCAGCCTGCCCGAATGCGCCGTCTTTTCCGGCTATTACCATTGTTCTGACAGATCCCGCATAATTGGGCATATGCAGCTTTATATCCTTTTTCTCACCTTTTTTAAGGCTGAATGGTCCCGCATACCTGACGACCGGAACAAATCTCTGGGCTTTCTTGCTTTTCGCCAGCATCGCTTCTTCATCGCCACCGATGGCTAAAACTTTCCCGAGGCGGCCGCCGTAAGCGCCAAGCACCAGATCAAACATATCCCAGGTTTTTACTCCCAGGGCTTCTCTGGCATAAAAAATGGAGTGCGGATCAGGCGTTTTGAAACGGGTAAGATCGAGCAATCCTTCATCGACCACCGCGATAGTGAAGGTCATCGGTTTTCCGTCTTTCTCGCTGACTTTTACCATAAAATCTTCTTCAGGTTTTAACTCTTCAGGCATGGAGATGACCGGTCTTAATAAGGTCGATGGATCTTCGATCATTAATGGGATCACGCCATACATGCGGATAGGGAGATCGTTGGCTGTTTGCGCGTGCGGCTGGATCAGGCTCAGGTAAACGTAAACATTCGGCGCCATGCCTTTAGTAATTTCCACCTCGAACGATTCCTCTGTTTTCCGGCACATCTTCCATTGGCTTGACAGCACTTTGCTCCCTGATTCGATACTGATCAGGGCCCGGCTGCCCGGTGAAGCCGGGAAGCTGATCATGGCTTTTTCTCCGGTGAGATATTTCTCTTTGCCGGCGCTGAAGGTCAGCATGGTGGCCCCTTGCGGATTGGCCCTGCCGGAGCGGTTTACATACGACGGCCAATCGAAATAGACCGGCAGTCCTGCCTGGTGACCACCCTCAGGGTCCTTCACCATGATCAGGTATCTCCCCCAATCCGGGTAATTGACACGGAGGTTAAAAGAACCTTTTCCATCGACTGCATCAATCACCCCCTGGTAAACTATTTCCGCATCATGGCTGCCGACATAATATGCGAGGTCCTCTTCGCCTGAACTCCACCACCAGCGCCATTGGATCCTGTAAACTTTTACCTCAAGTCTACGGCTTGAAACCGGATTTCCCTGCCAGTCGACACTGGCAACTTCAACCCGTTGATCCTTATCAGTTTCCAGCATATTCTCATAACTACCGCCATCCGGAACATAAATCCCGATATACTTTTTAAAGGGTGAAAATTGACGTGTGAACACATCCGTGCTGAAATCGCCCCCTTTTTCAAAGGCTCTTACCAGGAAAATGGCATCCATCATGCCAGGTGCATTGGAACCGGAAGGAAGATCATAAAAAAATCTTGCCTTACCCTGGTTGTCAAGCTCCTTATCGAAAATATTACGTTCTTCCGCCCAGAAATAAGTGGCCGGATTTTCGAAAGTAAATTTCTCGTATCCTTTAAATTCAGTCCTGGTTTTCCGGAAACTAAGGTTGATGTTCGTTTTTACTCCTGGTGCAACCGCACCGTGCAGCCATCGGACCTCCAGGTTCCCTTCAGGTTTTTGGGTAAACGCATTCAGGACTTCCTGGTTGAAATCCAGCTTGATTTTCAGCCGGTTCGGCTTAATGGTTTCTATCCTGATATTTTTCTCGAACGTGGCACCACCCACTTTCACCATGGCGCGCCAGGACCCGGTAGGCGCTTCAGGATCAGTTGGCACGCTGAAAGCATAGAAACCATCCGTTTCTGAAGCCTTCTTCGTGCTAAAGGCCAGCTGTCCCCTGGAATTGAATAGTTCCAACTGCACCGGGTACCCCAGGGGTATCCGATTTTGAACATCATCGAGGATGAAGGTCAGGAAAAGCGTATCTCCCGGACGCCAGACGCCCCGTTCGCCATAAATCATCCCTTTCAGCCCTTTCTGGACCTCCGCGCCGCTGACATCAAAATGACTCAGCGAAAGAGACGAGCCGTCATCCAGCCGCATCCAGGCCTGCTGTTTGTCTTTAGATGCTTTCAGGTAGAATGGCCTGTTGTCCAGGGTGATCTCCGACTTACCTTCAGCGTCCGAGGTTATTTCTCCAACCGGTTGGTTCTGGTAATTGAAAAATTCGATCCTCACATCTGACAGCGGTTCGCCAAGAAGTAGATCGGTTGTGTAGATGACAAATTTTTTCCCGTCGGCCGACTTGGCTATCACCCCGATCCGGGAAGCCAGGATCAGCTTCTGTTTGAAGCGGTCGTTGTTATAATAGGAGTTATGACAGGGGTTGTCGCGCTGATCCCAATCATAGTCATCCGGCCACCCATCTTCCTGGTACCATTCGGGAGAATCCCATTGATCCAGTTTCTCTTGCGGCAGGTTTCCGTCCAGGATAAATTTCGTAAGGTCTTCCTCCACAGAATTTTCACAGCGAAATATTGAATATTCTTTACGGAAACAAAGTTTTACACGATATACTGCACCGGGATCCTGGTCTATTAAAGGGGAAAGATCGAGTGAAAAATTGTTCCACCGATGCAGGTCACGGGATTTATCTTCGTCGAGCAAAAGGGTTTTGGCGAAAACCGGCCGGCCGTATTGCCTGAATGTATAAAAGTTGTTCTCCGTGAAATTATTATCCTGCAGATAATAAGGAATATTATTCTCAAAAATCTTATAAACGATAAAGTCTACTGCTCTTAAGCTGACCGTGCGGATTGGAAGCAGGAGCCCTGTCGGATCTGGCATGATCACGCCCTGGCCAATAAATTCGACAGTCGGTTTAAGCTCTTCGAAAAGCACCACTTCTTCTACCCTGGTCTTCAGGTTTGCCCTGGAATCATTTCGTACCGAGTTTTCGATGATCAGTGTTCGCGATCCTTCCAGGCGCTGTGCCGGATAAAGCCGGATGATGTTATTATCGGTTACCAGGCGGATGGGATCGCCTTCTTTCAGGTAAACAAGGCCATTGAGGTCCTGTGAAGGATCTACCGGATCGGAAAGCAAAATGTCAATATATTGCTCTTCACCCTGGCTTATGTTGGTTCCGAGATAAAGAAAATCAAAAACGGAAGGAATTTCATAAGTATAATTGCCTTTCTGGTCAATATCGAGCGGCTTACCGTCCCACTCAATATCCACCTGGTATGATTCCTCTCTCCGCTGCAAACTGTCGATCACGAAATTAAATTCATTCACGCCGGCACCGGCTTCCCATTTCACCGGGTAGCTTGTTTGCAGAGATGATGCTTTAAGCAGTTTTTGGACTTCATTGATTTCCATCACATCGGCGGAAATGAGTTTTCCTTCGATCTTTTTCATTTTCTTATCCTTCTCACCCGTAGAGATCAGGTTGCCCGGATAAACACTGAAGGATGGGGTGATAATTGAAAATTGAAAGTTGAAGGTTGAAAACTGGTCGGGAACATCCATTATTTTACCCAGACTGAGTGAGGCTTTTATAGTTCGGCTTGAGGGCCATTCGGAATCGGGTTTGAATATCAGCATATCCTCGCCATACCAGGAAACGTTTCCCTTTACAGGAGAATCGAAAGTCAAAATATCTGCCTGCAATGATTTCCCGATTTCAAATTTCAAATTTCCAACCGCAAGCTTAATTCTTACCGGATCTTTCTTCGAAATAACACCGGAAGTAAACCCGGAAACAAATGGTGCAAACTCAGCCGGATCGGCAGTTTTGACAGGTTTCATGCAACCGGCAATAATGATGATGAAAGCCAATAATAGAGACAGAATCCTGATTTTCATATAATTGAAGTTATAATATGAATTGAAAATTTTATTCTTTGCCGCGGAGGCGCCAAGGCGCGAAGAATATATAAATTTCTCCGCGTCTCCGCGTCTTTGCGGTTTGATTAATGGTCTATGTTTAAAGGGACAAGATAAGAATAATTAAAGAACGAAAAAAACAATCTTTTCATCTTTATCAATAACTTTGGCCTTTCCTTAAATCCGAAAGCATGCCGGAGATCTCTGTTGTTATCATGACGCTCAACGAAGAGCTGAAAATAGAAAGATGTTTACTTTCAGTAAAGGAAGTTGCCAATGAGATCATCGTAATAGATTCATTTTCAACTGATCATACAGGAGATATTTGCTTGAATCATGGTGCAAAGTTTATACGGCATCCCTTTGAAGGATATGTTGAACAGAGGAGATATTCGATTGAACAAGCTAAAAATGATTATATCCTGGTTATTGATGCTGATGAGGCTTTGAGCGAAGAGCTGCGGGCATCGATACTCTCGGTAAAAAGACAATGGGATCATGATGGTTATAATTTCAACCGTTTAAACAGTTATTGCGGCCGTTGGATAAAGCATAGCGGCTGGTATCCCGACCGGAAGATCAGGTTGTTCGACCGGCGGAAAGCAGCGGTGAAGGGAAAGAATCCACATGATCAAATTGTCATGGCTGATCATGCGACCCTGAAGCATTTGAAAGGGGATTTACTGCATTATACTTATCTTTCGGTCGACGATCACATCCATCAGATCAACAGGTTCACGGAGATCCAGGCCAGGGGCAATTTTGAACAGGGCAAAAAAGCAGGTTATTTATCTATTTTATTCAGCCCGGCTTTTAAATTCATCCGGCATTATTTTTTCCGTTTGGGTTTTCTCGACGGTTATTATGGTTTCCTGATCTGCAGGAACTCCGCTTATTCCACCTTCTTAAAACATGCCAAGCTTAAAGCGCTCTGGAAGATGAAGCAACCTGCCGACTTTTAACTGCCTACTGCCTATTGCCTATTGCCTATTGCCTATTGCCTATTGCCTATTGCCTATTGCCTATTGCCTATTGCCTATTGCCTACTCACTTATTCCTCTCCGTAGTAAAAATCACCAGTTGCTCTAATGCATTTCGTGCCTCGTTACCGGGCATGTTTTGAAGCATATCAAGTGCTTTCTGCCGGTATTCCAGCATTTTATTGCGGGCATAACTGATCCCGCCGCTGTGATTCACCTGGTCGATGATCTCTGCTACTCTTACCGGATCATCATGGTGGTTCTTAATGATGCGTATAGTACGCCTTTTTTCGCCTGGCGCAAGCTGACTCAGCATATAGATCAACGGAAGCGTCATTTTCTGCTCTTTTATATCGATGCCGGTTGGTTTTCCGGTCCTGTTGCCCGATTCGAAATCGAACAGGTCGTCTTTGATCTGGAAGGAGATGCCAACATACTCTCCGAATTTCTTCATCTGCAAGGTCATTTCATCAGAGGTACCAACAGAGGCGGCACCACAGGCGCAACAGGAAGAAATGAGAGAAGCTGTCTTTTTCCTGATGATCTCAAAATAAATATCTTCGCTGATATCCAGCCGGCGAGCCTTTTCTATCTGCAACAATTCTCCCTCAATCACCTCCCTCACGGCTCCGGATACGATCTTGAGAAGATGGAAATCATTCCCTTCTAGCGCAAGAAGCAGACCCCTGGACAGCAAAAAATCCCCGACCAGAACAGCGATCTTGTTTTTCCATAAGGCATTGATTGAAAAAACCCCCCGTCGTTCATTTGAGTCATCAACCACATCATCATGAACAAGCGTTGCTGTATGGAGGAGTTCGATAAGCGAAGCTGCACGATAAGTTGAATCGTTGACTTCGCCGCACATTTTCGCCGAGAGGAAAACAAACATGGGCCGCATCTGCTTTCCCTTCCGCTTGTAAAGATAACGGGTGACCGTATCCAGCAGCGGGACCGAACTTTTCATCGAAACCCGGAACTTCTTGTCAAATTCCTGCAGGTTTGCCAGAATAGGCTTTTTTATCTCTTCCAATGTCAGCATTATATGCCCTGTGAGGGGTCAAAAATAATACAATTATATAGACAAAAGGAGAATCAAAGATCTCCTATAATTGTTTAATTTTGTTGAAGAAAGGAAAAATATTTCTATCAGAAGGCTTTATGTCTCTATTATTTCATGACGTTGTTTTCGGACCCATTAAAAGCCGGCGCCTGGGTGTATCCCTCGGGGTTAACTTGTTACCCGTCGATGCCAAATATTGTACTTTTAATTGTATTTATTGCGAATGTGGCTGGACTCACGAGCAAATCCGGGGAGATAAAAAACTCCCTTCCCGTGAACTGGTCAGGGAACGGCTGGAAGAAAAGTTAAAGTCGATGAAAGAAACGGGTATGCGGCCTGAGGCCATTACCTTTGCAGGTAATGGCGAGCCTACCATTCATCCGCAGTTTCCCGAAATATTTGAAGATGCCATTCGTTTAAAAGACCAATATTTCCCCGAGGCCAGGGTTTCTGTGCTTTCAAATGCTTCTACCCTTGACAAACCGGCCATCTTCCGGGCTTTGAAAAAAACCGGGAACAGTATCCTTAAGCTGGATGCAGGAACTGAAGAGATGTTCCGGCTCATTAACGGGCCTCGATCGGGTATAACGCTTCATGCCATCGTTGAAAAACTGAAAGAATTCCATGGCGAGCTGATCATCCAGACTTTATTCCTCAAAGGGAACCTCGACGGGAAGATGATTGACAATACGGCTGAACCGGAAATATCACGCTGGCTGGAGCATATCAGGGCAATTAATCCGAAATATGTAATGATTTACCCGATTGACAGGGAAACCCCGTTGAAAACGCTTGAAAAAATTTCATTTGACGGCTTATGCGAGATTGCTGACAGGGTCGAAAAATTAGGTATTAAAGCTCAAGTATATTACTGAGATGAATGAATATGATGGAAAGATTTTAATGGCTTTCGGTGAATCGATCCGTGGCAATGACAAGATCTACACCTGGCTCCTCAAGAACGGTTACCCCGAACTGGCGGCACTTGCGAGTGCGATCCGTGGTTCCGACGAAGCGGTGCAATGGCTGCTCAAAAACCGCTATCCGCATCTGGCGGCACTTGACTCGGCTATCGACAATTCTTTCAAAGCATACGAGTGGCTGAATAAAAATGATTATCACTTACTGATGGTTTTCGCCGATGCCTGCCACAATAAGCCCGAAGCAATTGCATGGCTCAGAAGAAATAACCTGGATATTTTTATCCATCTTTCAACAATCATTAAAAAACTCCGCGACAGCCAAACATTTGACTACCATAAGCTGCACTTCTAATTCTCATACTTGTAGCCCACCCCCTTTACCGTCCTGATATTCGGGGTTTCAAGCCTTTCCCGTATTTTGCGCACATGAACATCAATCGTGCGGTCGCCCACAACGACATCATCCCCCCAGATGCTGGAAAGGATCTCGTCTCGGGTAAATACTTTATTAGGTTTTGAAACTAAAAGGCTGAGAAGCTCAAATTCTTTCCTGGGCAAATGAAATTCCTTGCCTTCCTTGATCACCAAGTACTTCTCACGGTCGATTGAAAATTCATCCACCTCGACAAGCTGTGCAGCCTTCTCCCCTTGTTCTACTTTGTACCTCCTCAGCAGCGCTTTGACCCGGCTTACCAGAACGCGCGGTTTTATTGGCTTGGTAACATAATCGTCAGCTCCGGCTTCAAAACCGGCGATCTGGGAATAATCTTCTCCACGGGCAGTAAGGAAGATCACGATGGTGCCCCTCAAATCCGGAACCTGGCGGATCTCACGGCAGGTTTCTATTCCATCCATCTCCGGCATCATCACATCAAGAATGATCAGGTGGGGATGAACTGCCTTTGCTTTCGCCAGGCCATCTTTTCCATTATTGCTGGTGTGAACCTCGTAACCCTCTTTACGAAGGTTATAACCTATAAATTCCAAAATATCCGGCTCATCATCCACCAGAAGAATTATTTGTGGTTCCATTACCTTTATTTTTGCGCACTATCTTTATATGGAAACGAAGGTAATAATTTACCTGAGATGACCTGAATTTGTTTTCTGACAATCAGTCTATTTTTACGATCTTTGGAGAAAATTTTTATACTAATCAGGCATGATGCGGAAAACAAGGTTTGTTATCTTATTGTTAATTTTCTTCATTACTGCGTTAAATGCTAAAAGTCAGATTTTTAATGGAGGATTGATGGCAGGTGTGGCAGGGAGCCAGGTGGCCGGAGATATTATGTATACAGGCCAGGATACTATGGGTCTGTATGGTTTTCATAAAGCGGGGATCTTCGCCGGAGGTTTTGTGAACCTGCAAACTGGTAAACATTCCGCTTTTCAAATGGAACTGGAATATTTCCAGAAAGGCAGCCGCGAGAACCCAGATTCATCAAATGGTTATAATCAATATCTTTTCCGCGTGAATTATGTTGAACTACCTGTCTATTACCAGTATAGCTTCGGCAAAAGGTTCAAACTGGAGATCGGTCCTTCACTTGGGTTCCTGATAAACTACTATGAAGAAGCCAATTACTACGAAATTAAAGGGGGTATTCGCCCGGCAAGGATGACATTTCAGATCAACGCCGGTTTATATGTGAATATTACACGACACCTGATGGTCAATATCCGCACCAATAATTCGCTGCTGAACATACGCAGTGACAATGCAACAGGCGATATTATCAGGATTATCCCCGGAAATTTTGGTCAATTCAACGATTGCCTGGTGTTCAGCTTGTTTTATCAATTCCTGCCGGCCTGGTAATCCATTACTTTTCATAGAATGAAAACTTTTTCATAACAGGTGGTTTTTGAAGAGATCACCCTGACAAGATATATACCCGGAAGAGCCACGGTGATATCGCTGATGGGCAAGCCATCATAACATGACACACCGGAAAGACTGATGACCTGAATTTTAAAAGTGCCTTCAGGCAGGTTCATTAAAGTGATCCTTCTTTGATACGCAGCCAGGCTGAAACAGCCGGAAGGATTGAAGGGTTTTGTTATTCCGGTGACGACCGACACTTCAATAGTGTCTGCATCTGCCCCGCAAAAACTTGATACGTTTACTGTGTAAATGCCGGAAACACTGACCGGCAGGGTTTGGGTTGTTGCGCCGGTTGACCAGAGATAATCAGAACCCGGATTACCTGCATCCAGTATGAGTGTTTGCCCAAGCATGATAGTCGTATCATTTCCCAGAAAAACAACAGGCTGGTAAAGAACCAGTACATTCTTATAAGTTGGGTTGCCTGTGCCGCAATTACTGACAGCGCGTACCTCAATCACGTGATCGCCCCAATCCGACCAGAACACTTCAAGCGTGGTTGAAGTCGATGATTGCAGCACGCCATCAATCCGCCATTCACATGATTCCCCGGCGCCGACCGATGTCGTGTAAATATTTGTGTTCCCCGTGCATGATTCTCCCGGCCCCTGGATAGG
>Ga0247841_10008680_pt1 | contig 14527 bp, 15 predicted proteins | sample LaCruzMarch2015__2_FD_192410 | JGI IMG/M metagenome (GOLD analysis project Ga0247841, IMG submission 192410) | Freshwater microbial communities from meromictic Lake La Cruz, Castile-La Mancha, Spain - LaCruzMarch2015_18m | ecosystem: Environmental > Aquatic > Freshwater > Lake | place: Spain...
CATCCAATTTTTTAGGGTAAAAGTTTTTCCAAACTATTGGTTTTTAATAAAGATTGATTAATTTTGCACCCCAAATTCCTCCTTAGCTCAGTTGGTTAGAGCATCTGACTGTTAATCAGAGGGTCGTAAGTTCAAGTCTTACAGGGGGAGCTGAAAATCAACCACTTACAAACGAAGTAAGTGGTTTTTTTATTTTCACGCCAGAAATACGCCAGAATCTATTCAGGTTGATTGTGGGAAACCAAATGGTATAACCAACTAATGTTCAATTTTGGAACTACTTTTTTTTGGGGTGTATTAGGAAAAGAAAATATATATTTGTAATGGAAATTAAAACTTGACCAATGACATAATAGAACATACGATATAATAGGCGTTAACTATTATTCTGGCCTCTGAAAATCTGGTAAATTTTTTATAAACAGCCAAGTAATATGTTAATGCTCACGCTACGGCGTGGGCTTAACTTATTGGCTGTTTAGGGTATACCAGTACCTCAGAGGCTAGTAGGGATACAGTCCGCGCCTTTTTTTTTATGTTACAACTGAAAAATACAGCAAAATGAAAACGATAAAAATATTTTTAATAGGTATCATCATTTCAGGGTTGTTGATTTCAACAATGGCACAAACCCAAGAAATTCATAGCGTTATTCCTATAACAGGTGCAACTGTTTCAGGAAGTAACGGTACGGTAAGTTATTCTATTGGACAATTGGTTTATACAACAAATTCAGGAACAACGGGATCAGTGGCTCAAGGAGTTCAACAACCCTATGAAATCCAAATTGTATCTGGCATCGAAGAGGCAACGAGCGTAGGTCTTACTTGCTCTGCATTTCCTAATCCTGTGACCGACTTGTTAATTATAAAACTTGGAAGTTATAACAAAGGAAATTTGTCATATCGACTTTATGATATCAACGGGAAGGTAGTTTTGAACAAAAGAATCACAAATGATGAAACAACCATTTCGATGAAAAACATAAATCCGTCCGTTTATTTTCTTAAAGTAATGACTGCCGACCAGGTAATTAAAACTTTTAAAATCACTAAAAACTAATGCAACATGAAGAAGGTATTCACAATTTTGGCAGCGGTAGTTTTAACTATAACTGTTTTTGCACAGACCCCTCAAAAAATGAGTTACCAGGCCGTAATTCGGGATGGCAGCAACAATTTGGTTTCAAATCAGCTTATTGGAATCAAAATTAGCATTTTAGAGGGTTCAGCCACGGGAACCGTAGTTTATACCGAAACTCAAACGCCTACTACCAATTACAATGGACTTGTTTCAATTGAAATCGGTGGAGGAACTGGTTTCAATGCAATCAACTGGGGTAATGGTATTTATTTTATAAAGAACGAAACAGATCCAACTGGCGGAACCAACTACACTATCACGGGGACAAGCCAGGTACTAAGTGTTCCTTATGCTTTATATTCAAAGACAGCGGAAGATTCTTGGATTATTTTTCAGGATAGCACACTGTCAGTTCTGGGTAACAACAACGCAGCGGTTATCAATGATGGCTGGTACAATGTGTTTCTTGGTGATTCAGCAGGTGCAGCAAACATAAATGGATACTCAAATACCTTTCTGGGTTCGTTCTCTGGGTATTTAAATTATGCAGGATACGATAATGTCGCTATTGGGAAGGATGCCCTGAAATCAAATTGGAATGGCGTCGGTAACATTGCAATTGGAACTCGTGCACTCGAAAAAAATAAAGATTCGACGGCTGGGATTGGTTCTCATAACCTTGCCATTGGTGTAGATGCTTTAAGGAACGCCGTATCGCAATCAAATGTCGCAATTGGACATCAGGCAATGGAATTTCTTACAAGCGGAATGCAAAACACAGGAATTGGTGAACATGTAATGCGTGACTTAAATAGCGGTTATTATAACACTGCACTTGGTTATGGCTCAATGTATAACTGTTCAGGAACCGCAGATGGAAATGTTACAATTGGAGTACGGGCTGGAGAGCAAATATCAGGGCAAGGAAATGTTTTTATCGGATATCAAGCTGGACAACCGAATCTTGGAAATCATAATGTCTTTATAGGGTATTATGCAGGTGATGGAACAAATTGGCAGAATGTCAGTAATAAGCTTGTTATAAGTTCAGATATCTCAAACATCGACAATCCTTTAATTTATGGTGAATTTGATAATAAGGTTGTTAAGATTACCGATGTTTTACAGTTAGCCCCTCGCACTACGGCACCAGCAAATCCGACCGAAGGAACGATATATGTGAATAGCTCGTCCCACCATATATTTTGTTACCTGAACGGGGTCTGGAAGCAACTTGATTAACCGCAGGACGAACGGTTGAAATGAAACACTTACATCTAAGATAAATCAAACATTATGAAAGGTACAATTGTTATAGTTGATCTTGTCTATCAACAGGGAGGTCTTATAAGCGGTAACGATGGAATTCGCTACAAATTTACAAATCAAGAATGGAGAGGTGGTAGCATTACACCTAATCAAAGTATGGAAGTTGATTTTATTATAGAAGGTGAATTTGCAAAGGAAATTTATCCATTAGTAAATCAACAATATAACCCGAACCAACCCAATCCGAATCAATCCAATCCGAACCAATCCAATCCGAACCAGTTTGGTCAAAATATACCTAAAAAGAGAACTACTTTCATAGTATTAGGTATCTTTTTGGGTAGTTTGGGAATCCATAACTTTTATGCAGGATATAAAGGGAAAGCAGTTGCTCAACTTTTAATATCTGTTTTATCTGTATTTATTCTTGCCATAGCTTCACAAATCTGGGCGATTATTGATGTTATTACGGTTACCAAAGATAGTCAAGGAGTACCGATGGAATAATTTCAATCACAATTATACAGTAACAGCCGCTCAGCCCGACCACCCCTCGGCCGATGTTTAAGACCATCTTCAGGCCGTTGGTAGGTTCATTACTACTTCACAATCACAATATCCACCGTTATTTTGCAAAATATCAATAAAATCATCGATGTCGTAATCTTCAATATTCGCCCATTCAATTGCAAATCTTAATGAATGGTCACACGGGTTTGTGTTTAATTTCGATTCTACATACTTAATCAAGCTTGCTGTTTGTTTTTTGGGTAATGTTAACATATGTTTAAGGTTATATTTGTTTTTTAAAATATATCGAATTATCGACAAAAAACAAAATATTATGATGAAATTTTACAAATATTTCTCTTTGCATACGCCAGCCCCGACTTACCACCCTCGGTTGATCTAAATAGACCACCATCATTTGTCCTGAAGAACAGAAATCCATCACTAAAAATCTTATTTTTCCGCAACTGGTGCGGCTTTTCGATAACAAAGCGTTATATTTGCCCCGTTATGAAAACGCTGATAATACATCCAACCGACCCCACAACCAACTTTTTAAAGGGAATCTACAACAACCTGCAAGACAAAAAGATTATTACAGGCAATGTCACTAAGTTAAAATTGCAGAAAGACATTGAGACTCACGATAGGATCATTTGTTCAATGGTAGAATCGCTTAAGAACAAGCCCAACACCTTTTTTATATGGTGCTATGCAAGCGAGTTCGTCCAACGCAATGGACTCACAGGTCTAAACTGTCAGATGTTTATCAGTTCGGTAGACGAAGCGTGGATGTATAAGTTCTGGGATGTTGAATGGGACACTATTAGGGAATCCAACGAGAGTTTCGCTAAAATCGTAGCCAAGTATGCCAAAGAACCGATGGATGTCCTTTACAGACATGTGATGAGGGACTATGGTAAACTGGCAATGACAAACCCGATAGCCAAGTTTAACCATGAGCGGATGTACCTAACGCTGCCACAAAAACCTGTAATGTTCGCCGACAGGGTTCTTAACATGAATTAAAAATGCAAGGACTCTTTTATAACCACGATTTAGGGGGGATTGACTTTTTGTTGTTTTATCCGAACGGTAGGGTCATTTCGTATGGTAGTTATAGGAAGCCCAACCAATCTGTTTCCGCAGTCCAATGGGTAAATAAGGAGTCTGAAAAGGTTCAATTTTCAAGGGGAATTTACCATATAGATATTTGGGATAACATCAGGATTACGGTTAAAGGAGATTTTGGAACAATGGTTTATCATGGTTTTGTTCGGGACGAAAACGCCATTGATTTATACTGTAAATGCCCTTTTACCAATTTTAAGACCTTAAAAACCTACCAGCGGTTTTCTTCGGAACATCATATAATACATAAACAGTTAAGTGATATATGTGCCAACTGAATTTCAAATGGAAAGTAATACAGGTGATGGAATCCAAGTTCTTTATTCTAAACTAATTGTAATATTAAACCGATGGACGCAATAGAATTTGTTAAAAGATACGAGTTCTACATCGAGGAGATTCGGTCGGTAATACGGCCCGAACTTTATCCGCAACTGGATGAAATTGCTCAAATCGACCCGCACGACCTGGTGACCCCAGAAACATGGTTCCCTGACGATAATTCGGCCCGAGGGTTAATCTGGGCAATGTTTGTCAAGCGGGCAAAAAAAGTTCAGGTGCCCATGACGAAGAAGTTAAGTGGATGACCTGTTCTTGAATTTCTTGTCCTGATATAACCCAAAGAATAAAAACAGGACAAAAACGACTAAAAGCGGAATCCCAAATTAACTGTTTCAGGGATTATAATAGGACGGCAATTATAATAGGATGATTTTTACCAAAAAGTAGCCTGATGGCTCAGTAAAGGACGAGCTTTTTCAACTTGGTAAGGGTATTCTTATTGGTGTTGGTGATTTTGGCGATATCTTGGTAGCTGTATCCCTTCTTCAACATCTTTATTTCTTCAGCGTATTCAGTTCGCATTGATTCTTCATTTTTCCGATAACCATTTTTTCGCCCGACCTTACCTGAATTGGCTCGGTAGTTTATATAGCCGCTTTGTAAACGGTTTTCTATCGTCTTTCGCTCCATACGGGCTACTTCAGCCAATATCGTTACCAAAAACTGGCTCATAGGGTTTATTTCCTTGTCTGGTGTAAGAGTTTCAATGTTGTAATTCTGTATGAACAGGGAAATTTTATTCTGATTAAGTATTTCCAGCGTTTGAAGAACCTGAAGTGTATCACGGCCAAGACGGCTTAATTCTGTAACCATTACCTTATCAATGTTATTTTCGTTCACGAATTCTACCATTTTCATCAATTCTTTACGCTCGGTGTTCTTCTTAGCCCCGCTGACCTTTTCAGCGAAAATACCTTCGATTTGATAGTACTGTGATTCCGCCAGTTGTTTCAAATCATTTATCTGCCTGTCATACGATTGGCGGTCATTGGTGGATGATACCCGACAGAATAGAACAACTTTCTTCATATTGTGTAACTCTTTGGTTAGAGCTAACTTACAAAGAAATAACGGTCTGGCAATGCAAAAACGAAGAAAATTTTTATTGAAATATGCTCCTGATAAGGGTTTTAGAGTAAAGCATTGAAAATCTGATGATGTGGAAAATAGGGATATATGACAAGGAAAATAAACTTCGGCTGATATCTGAAGAAGTTGAACATTTACTTGGATTCAGGAGAAAGGAAATTTAAACAAATCACCGAAATATCGGTGGTAATTTTTTCACCGACATAAACACGCTTTTTTCGTATCATTGTATTACTAAATTCCCAATTTTTATTTTACAGACATTACGAAAATAGATAATAGATGGCAAAGAAATCTTCAAACTTAAACCTACGAAAGGCAAATACAGATAAAAAAGATGAGTTTTACACCCAACTCTCTGATATTGAAAAAGAACTTAAACATTACAAAGAGCATTTTCTTGGAAAGGTCGTTTTGTGTAATTGCGATGACCCACGAGTAAGCAATTTCTTCAAATACTTCGCTCTGAATTTTGAGTTTTTTGGCCTAAAAAAGGTAATTGCCACTTGTTTCAAAAATATCAATCCTGACTTGTTTAGCGAAAACGACTCAGAAAAAGCGGTTTATTTGATTTATGATGGTGACAAAAACGGTAATAAAATGCCCGACATTGAAGAAATTGAAGTCAACCAACTGAAAGGCGACGGCGATTTCAGAAGTAAAGAGTGTATTGAAATTTTGAAGCAAGCCGACATTGTTGTAACAAATCCACCTTTTTCTCTGTTTAGAGAATATCTTGCACAACTTGTGAAATATGATAAAAAGTTTCTGATTATCGGCAATGTAAATGCTATTTCTTACAAAGAATGTTTTCAATTTATCAAGGAGAATAAAGTGTGGTTAGGTTGCAGTATTCATAGTGGCGATAGAGAGTTTGGGGTTCCCGATGATTATCCGCTTAATGCTGCAGGATACAGGATTGATGAAAATGGGAAAAAATTTATTCGAGTTAAAGGTGTTCGTTGGTTTACTAATATGGACTATAAAGAACGCCACGAGGATTTAATTCTTTATAAACGGTATAAACCAGAAGAATATCCAAAATATGACAATTACGATGCAATAAATGTTGATAAAACAAGCGATATTCCTATGGATTATGATGGTGTTATAGGAGTGTGTAAGCAGTAACTAACAATGGACGTTTTTTGGCAAATAAGTTTCCCTGCTTTGAAGCATAAAAATACTAAGGTTTATTTACGGTTTGACATTGGTTTTACTTTATTTTGACCGGATATTAAAATGAGAATAACACTGCCCACGCACAATCCTCAAGTTGTTATTACCCATTTTAACATCCATACAATCAGATTTTTGCTTGATTAAAAATAGTTTTTCTGTTTTCCAGCCGATAGCTTTTTCCTGAGAGTTTTATTACTTCACAATGGTATAAAATCCGGTCGAGTAATGCAGCGGCCAAAGATTCATCGTTAAGCAACTGGGCCCACTCTTTTGGATTTTTATTGGTGGTAATGATAAAGGATGATCGTTCAAACATCTGGTTAATCAATTGAAAAAGACCGACAGCAATTTCTTTTTCCAACGGGAACATCATAATGTCATCGATAACCAGTAACTGTGCCCTGAGCAGTCTTTTGTATTCTGCAGCGGCGATGGCAGTAACAGACTTCATCCTGATCACATGAACGATCTGATCAATGCTGCGGAACATGGCACGATAACCATTGCGCAGGGCATCGTAACACAAACCGGCAGCAATATAGGTTTTGCCAGTTCCACTGGGACCGGAAAGCATCAGGTTAAAGTGCTGATCGAGCCACAGAAGCTCACGTAGCTGTCGAAGTTGTTGGATTGATATGCCATTTATGAACGAAGGGTTATATTCATCGAGGTCATGCTGAAGAGGAAGTTTTGCAGCCTTCATTCGCTTTACCTGTTCAATGGAACTACGATATTTTGCCTCCTTTTCAAGCATGCTCAGGGAGTATTCAAGATAACTGACCTTGTCTTTACGGGCAGTTTCCAATAGCGGTTCAATTCCGCCGATAAGGCCATGAAGTTTTAACTCGCGGGCCTGGTCCTTAAAAAGATCGAGTCGTTCCATGGCCTACTGAATGAGGGTTTGATAATCATTAATATTGCTCATCTGAGGCTCATACTGCATCATAAACGAAGCATCACCAAATGGCATCAGGATCTTAATATCGGCTAAATCAGCCACGGGGTTTACCTGAGTTTGTTTATATGAACGCAGAACATCACAGAATTCAGTGGCTGAGTATAGCCGGTTCTTCTGACAATATTCCAGGGCTTTTAAGGCAAGAGAAGTATCACTGACTACAATTTCCTTCTTGATCAGCATCATCTGGTCACGGACATAACGAGGTTTTTCCTTGCGGATATGTTCCAGAAAAATGGTGGCCAATGATTGGTTTGTAAACAAAGCGCTTACCTCTTCAATGAGGTGTTGAACTTTTTGAGAGGTATCCCGCTGGTGGTTTGTATTACGGACAGTGCGCCCTTTTCCAGCAGCAATTGCATGATTTGCTAAAAGCTGAGAGTTCCGGTTATAGATCTCGAGTGAACGTTCTTTCACCTTGACAACCACTGTGGTGCCGGGACCCTGATAAGTGCCAATTGGAATGTCGTACATGTTTCCTTTAAAACTGATCACGTTATCTTTTCGAACATGGTAGGTGTTTTCAGATTCGGTCAATGGGATGAACCCTGTAAAAGGTGCCAGGAATGCTTTTTCGATCAGCCACTCCTGGCAAGGAATTCTCCGGATGGAAGAATGCTCTTTGGCATTGGCTGTCCGCTCAAGCCAACCAAGCGCCTGTTCATTTAACACATCGAGGGTATTAAAAGGACGTCCCCGTAAAAAACATTGCTTAACATATTTGACCACGTTTTCGATCTTGCCCTTACTTTCTGGATCAGCTTTACGGCAAAAATGAAGCTTGAACTTTCGTTGCTGAACATACCTGGAAAACTCTTCTGTCAGTAATAAGTCTCCATGATTTTCATCCCTGAGCAACGTGCAATCCTGGTCAAACACAACTTCTTCGGTAATTCCTTCATAGAAGGCAAATCCAAGGTCCATGGACTCTACAACAAAGCGTGTGGTGATTGGGTTAAGGGTAAAACGGATATATTTATGACGACTTCGCGACAAAACCATGGTCATGAAGTAAACCTTCTTGCGTTTACCTTCCCCGGTCATCAGAACGAACTGCCCAAAGTCAACCTGCGACTGCTGTCCATAGGGAAGTTGTTCAACCTGCTGGTATTGTCTTGGAGATTCTTTAACCTTAGGCAGGTTATATCTTTTTCGAACATAGCTTACAAAGTTGAATACCGTTTTAGGGGCTACTTTAACCATATCAGCATGGTTCTCTCTCAGCCAGTCATCAATTTGTGCAGCCGAACAATCAGGACACAATTCAATTCTTTCTTTGATAAAAGGCTCATAAGGCTTCAACTTTTTCTGCCGGTATTGCAAGTGCTTCAGCATCTGATCGAAAGCTTCTTCACTCATGTTCAGGTACTTTCGTACTGTTTTAGGATCCCTGCCAACTTCCCTGCTAATTTGGGTCACTTTGTACTTTTTCCCGAAAAGTTCTTTAATTTTGTGATACATGGTTTGTCTTTTAAACTGTGTCGCCATAAGCCTTTTCTCTTTTGTGGTTCGCACCTTAAAGATAAAAAGGCTTTGGTGTTTTATGCAACAAACCAGGGAATCTTATTTACGAAAAGAAAGGGATTGTTATTTACCGTTTACAGAGTGCCAATCACTTTTATTGACAAATACAATCCTGGACAGTTTGAGATTTTAGGAATTACCGACAGAGCGAACACATCTGGTATGCGTACAAAAAAATACACAATAGAAGAAGTACCCAATTTTAATGATTTAAACGCACGGAGTGTTATAAAAATTGGCAACATTTATAAGGCTATGTATGCACGCCTTTTAATTAAAAAAATAAACAAATAATTACATTTTAATTTATGAAAATAGATTTGCACGAAATCACCGTACGGGAAATCGCTAAAAATTACAAGGACAGCGCAGAAGAAGGAGTTGTCGGCTACAACGGCAAACTTGATATTCGCCCTAAATATCAGCGTGAGTTTGTTTACAAAGAAAAACAACGAAATGCTGTTGTCGAAACAATACGCAGGGGGTTTCCTCTTAATATAATGTATTGGGTAAAAAATAGTGAAGATTGTTTTGAGGTATTAGATGGACAACAACGAACAATTTCATTTTGTCAGTTTGTTCAGGGTGATTTTAGTATTGTGGTTGAAAATAATCCCTTTTATTTTCATACTCTAACAGAATCCGAAAAAGAACAAATCTTAAACTATAAATTGATGATTTATTTTTGTGAAGGAACAGATAAAGAAAAATTGGATTGGTTTAAGACGGTAAATATTGCTGGTGAAAAATTGGAAGAGCAAGAGTTGCGAAATGCCATTTATACTGGTGAATGGTTAACAGATGCAAAAAGACATTTTAGTAAAAGTAATTGCGCCGCTTATCACTTAGCTAAAAACTATATGATTGGTGAAGTTAATCGCCAAAAGTATTTAGAGACAGCAATAAAATGGATTTCTAAAGACCATATTGAAAATTATATGGCACTTCACCAACACGACCAAAATGTGAATGAACTATGGTTGTATTTTCAACAGGTAATACAATGGGTACAAGCCACTTTCCCAAATTACCGTAGAGAAATGAGAGGCATAGAATGGGGATATTTATACAATCAGTATAAGGACAAAATGTTTAATACGGTTGAGTTAGAAAAGGAAATTACAAAATTGATGACAGACGAAGATGTTACAAAAAAGTCTGGGATTTATTGGTATCTTCTGACTCGCAACGAAAAACATCTTTCAATTCGTGCGTTTACACCAAATATGAAACGAGAATCTTACGAAAGGCAAAAAGGCATTTGTGTTAAGTGTGGAGAACATTTTGAATTGAATGAAATGGAGGCAGACCATATAAGGCCGTGGCACGATGGGGGTAAAACTATTTCCGAGAATTGTCAAATGTTATGCAAACAAGATAATCGAATAAAATCGGGAATATAAAAACTAAGTTATTCCAAGTTGTCCCCCATCGAGACCGACCATCGACAAAAATCATCTTTTTCCGCAAGCATTATTCTCAGGAAGGGTAGGTCTTTCCAGAGAATTCCAGCGATCATGACCGCACCACGATCGCCACATCTTTTTCTGCAAAATGAAAAAAAGAACTTCTGCCTCATAAAAGGGTGAATATCTGTGGTTTGGGAAATGGGGTCTGTTTTGCATCAAAAATATAGAAAAAATTTTGCTCCTGATAGTTCCTGACGAGATACGGGTTGCGCTGCGCGGCCTCTGGCAAGAGCGGAAAAACAATTCCTGGGTTACGACTGATCTTGATCAAAATTCGTCCCATCATAAGGGTTTTATGGGGCTTCTTTGGCTTTTTGGAATTTATGGTTTCTTGCCAGTTTATAATGTAACGCTGGTCAAGTTAACCCATTTACCAAATTCTTAAAAGTATCATTTCTTATTCATTTTTAACGCTATGTGCGGCCCTTTTGCTATTTTTGACTTCTGCTGACATCTGCAAAAGTTAACCCTATGGAAAAAGTGCAATTCGTTGATATCGACTCTATAACGCCTAATCCGCTCAAGTTAAGGATTTATCAATCCGAACCAGAAAACTATGATTTCATAAAGGAAACCATCTCTAAATATGGAATAATAGAACCACTTCTGGTCAATAAGGACACAAAAGTCATCATGTCGGGTAATATCCGACATAAAATTGCTAAAGAGCTTGGTATTTTGGGTGTCCCAGTGATTTTTAGAAGTGTTTATGTAGAAGAAATGGATATCCAATCATTACTAACGGATGTGCAAAGGGTCAAGACTTATTATGAAATATTAAAGGAATTACAATTCTTCGAGGAACATTTTAAGGTAGGTCAAGGGAGTCGAACAGACATTAATCCCGAACTTAAAAAACTAAAAGAAGAAAGGGATGAATTCAATTCGGGTGTATCACGGGACACAAGAAGCAAACTGAAGAAAATAGATGAGATTGCAAAAGTATTATACGGTGAGAATACCCCAGAATATTTTGGTGTATTTACATCAATGGATGTTGGAAGGACAACTTTAAATGGACAATATCAAGCTCTTATTGATAAAAGAAATCGTAAAGGAAACGAATCAGTAGTCCCGAAATCATATTCTATAAAGCGGAAGAATACTAAGATATTTAATAAATCAGCTGAAGACATGTCGAATATTGAAGACGAAAGTATTCACGCCATTATAACGAGTCCGCCTTATTTTCAGATGAGGGAATATGGCAATGAGAATGAACTAGGGCAGGAAGATAATGTTGAGGGATATTTGGTCAATTTGATGAAAATCTTTAAGGAATGTCATAGAGTATTACGAGATGATGGAAGTTTATTTGTTAATATCAATGACTGCGTGGTGAATAATCGATATCAGGCAGTACCACAGAGATTTCTTATGAAGATGATTCATTCTGGTTGGTTGTTCAATGATGAGATGATATGGCTCAAGAACAACCCTACATACACCCGTGGCAAGCGTTCTGTTAGAAGTCATGAATACATTTTTCACTTTGTTAAGACACCTGATTTTTATTATGATGATTCTTGGTTAAAAGAATTGACCGATATTGACAACGAAATATCGTATGGAACCAATAATCAAAACCCAAAGGCAATATCTGGGATGGATTTTCGTGGTAATGTTTTACGGACAAATGTATCCAGTACTGCGGACTTGCGAAAGAAATGTGCGAAGAAGGGTTTCTATTTGACTCATTCGGCCACATTTCCAATTGATGTCCCAAGTATTTGTGGACTGCTTACAACCAAAGAAGGGGATTCTATCCTCGATTGCTTCGCAGGAACCAGCGTAACGGGGGAATTCGCGAGAAGAAACAAACGGAAATTTTTTGGTTATGAGCTAAATCCACAGTTCGTAATGGCTTCTGAAGTAAGATTAAGAGAAGGTGGTTTATTGTATATCCCTTCTTATATGTCAGATTCAAAATGGTTTATCAACAGGGATATTGAGTCCCTTGTCCATGACAAACCTAAATTGTCACGAAACCGATACAGTAACTTTTCGGAAATCTTCGGCTCTGTAATTCGGGTTCTGGAAAAATACGATTAGTCGTTATCCTTGATTTTACTTGTTAAGTAATACATTTCTGTCTGTTAGCAGACAATCTTATCAAGCCGATTAGTAAAGCTCCACTTGAATTGTCTGAATTATTTGGGGCTTGTTATTTATTTTCATCCTGCCACTTGATTTTTTAAAAAAATCGGTTTATATTTTCATTTGGTGACTGCAACATAACCCACCATAAGAATTTTTACACCCCTGTCGTTGAAGTGTAGTTGCAGGCACGGATACGGCGGGGGTTCTTTAATTTATTGTATTATGGAACAGAAGAGTTTTTTATTTTACCCAAACTGGAAAATCCAGTTGGATTTATTGAATGATGATGAAAAAATCAGATTTGTATATAACTTGATCCGTTATCATCAAAACGAAGAAGTTGAGTTAATTTCGACCAACGATAAACTGGTCTGGGCGGGCGTATTACCAGCATTAATAATAAACAAGGATAAATACGAAAAAAAAGTAGCCGCAAATCGTGAAAATGGAAAACAGGGCGGTGCTCCTCCAGGTAACCAGAACGCCAGTAAATCAAAATCAACCCAAAACAACCCAAACAACCCGATAACAGATAAAAGAGAAAAGAAAACTGGTAATAGTAAAAAGAAAAAAGAAAAAAGTGAAAAGGAAACTGGAAACCAAGAACAGGAAAAAGAAGAAAAAGAACAGTCAATGGATGTTACTGGTACTAGTACTAGCAAATATTCTGGCAAGTATACTGGGGCGTGTTTACTGGGGCCAGAGATTGATGAAATCAATCATATTATCAATACTCAATATAATGATGCTGCGCCAATGGGTAAGGATTCTTATTTTAAGTATTTTATTAAATCTAAACTCAAAGAGAAAATTCTCGCAACTGGTCTTCTACCTACTGATTTCTTTGAATATTTCAAAACAGTCCAATTTGATGAGGTAAGGCGAAATTTATCACCAGATGAATATGCGTCCATAGAGCCAATGTTTCTAGAATACTTGGAACTGGAGTATAATTTTTCTCCTGTCGCTTCAAAGAAAAGATAGAAGAATTGGCGATAATAAAAGTTCTGGTACTAAAAGCAAATAATGTCTATCCCAACTTGAAAACGGTATCCTCAACGCTTGCTATTTACAGAAGAGTGGGGCAAGAAGGGAGACACTCCCGCCCAAATGGTTTGAAATACTCGCCCCAATTACTGGCCCAGAATACTGGGGCGATTCCCATCACCCCCCAATTTCCGTTTTTCCCCCCTCTTCCCATTTTTTATGATTCTGGTTCAAAGAATCTGCTGCGGCGATTCATACCAGAGGAACTATTTCTTCGCAGAATCCATTTCCTTCGTTCTGGTGAGGTAATTCCACCTTACGGGAAGTAAGCCCCCGCCTGTTATATTGGACTCGTCCAGTATCACCAGAATTGCAACCAGTGAATGTCTCGTAAATGGCCAGCAGCGTGGAACACAGAAGTCTCAACACCAGATTTTTGGCCAAAATTTTTTCTCGTAAATCGGGGAACTCAAAAGAACAAAGGATTTTCCAAAAATCGGCAAACTTGTGGCCACTTCGAAGATGGCATTGATGTCTAAATGTAATGTGTTGATAAACACATATATAAGGGGGAATACGGTGGAAGGCAAGAGGGAAACCCGTAAGGACTCCCATGGGGGCGGGGGTGGTTGGCAACATTTTCTGCAGAACAGGCGGCCAGAACCTCAGAAATCTCTTTATTAGCGCGGAAAATTCTTCATCCCGATTTGGTATTGTCGTTTTAAAAGTTTATATTTTATCAAAACAAGTATAAACCTTTTGGCCCTGATTTAAACTGATACCATTAAACGGAACAAAATGATACCACCCTCAGGCGAAGACCACCATTTCCTGGTTATAAAAAGTGGCGATTTGGATGGAGTCAGGGAGCTTTTCGATGTTT
>Ga0247841_10008682_pt1 | contig 14519 bp, 11 predicted proteins | sample LaCruzMarch2015__2_FD_192410 | JGI IMG/M metagenome (GOLD analysis project Ga0247841, IMG submission 192410) | Freshwater microbial communities from meromictic Lake La Cruz, Castile-La Mancha, Spain - LaCruzMarch2015_18m | ecosystem: Environmental > Aquatic > Freshwater > Lake | place: Spain...
TTGGGTGCAGTTATTGCTGTAATAATTACTTTAATAAACTCTATTCTGGTCAAAATATATTAAGAAAAAGAAGCGTAGACAATGTAATAGAAGAATTAAAAAAAATAAAAGAAAATTTACCTTTTTTAAAATCAATTTGTTTTGAAGACGATAATTTTTTTTATTTATCTACAGAAGAAATTAAAGAATTTTCCGAAAAATATAAAAAAGAAATAGGTTTACAATTATTTATTGGTGGCGCTCATCCCATCACTATCACTCAAGAAAAATTAAAATACCTTGCTGATGCTGGCTTAAGAGATATAAGAATGGGCATTCAAACATGCAGTGAAAAAACAAAAAAATTATACAAAAGAAATTACCCTAATTCACAAGTTGAAAATACTTGTAAAATAATAAATGAGTTCAGAGATAAAATCAAGGGCGTTAGTTATGATATTATTTTAGATAATCCTTGGGAAACTGAAGAAGATCTAATTAAGACATTGATATTTTTAAACAAATTACCTACACCATACTTTTTACAAATATTTTCTTTAGTTATTTTCCCGAGAACAGAACTTTATGATTTAGCTAAAAAAGAAAACCTAATTAAGAACGAATTAAAAAATATTTATCAAAAACATTTTCAAGATTATAATAAAAAATATATCAATTCTTTATTCACTCTATTGTCCATATATGCCGCAACAGGAAGAAAAATACATACAATAACAATATTTTTATTAACCAATAAACTTTTGAGGAAATTAAGATTAAGTTTAATATTATATTGGTTTTTTAGAATAAAAATATATATTTTATATATTCTTAATCAAATAACTTGGCCTCGAATACTTGAAATATTAATTTTTTTAAAAAAACGCGATATTAATGCGATAAAAAAATTAGGATTATTAATAAAAAAACGAATGCGATTAATCCTTTATTAATAATTTAGCAAAAAAATGTTATTTTACATTAACCTTTACTAATAAACCTTACTATTTCCAACTTAAATTCGAACCTTTAGGTTTAAATTTTTAATTATATATCATACAGCACGAAAACAAAAACCGCCTCAATAAAAAAGCAGTTTTGTTAACTCTTCACGCAAGTCCGAAACCCTCTTTTGGAGAGAAAATCCAAACCTCCTCCAAGTAAAGACAGATCTATTTCATAAAAATCATTTGATTCATGAATAGTAAAATATTAAATTTTAATTTATTAATTACTACCCTATCCCACTACTCACTATATCTTTATAAGCTTAATTGTTTTCATTTCAATTAAAATCTCAACAACTTTTTTACAAGCTAAAATCAAAACTCGCTGAAGTTATAAAATTATTTCTTTTGAAATTTTAACCATAATAAAATTTATTTTAGATCGAATCTCTCTTTAAGTTTATTAATCTCTTCTATTTCTTTAGACATTGGAAATATTGCCTTGTCCCGTAATTCAACTCCTTGCCATATAATATCTTCATCAATTGGCACTTTTTCAAGACCCGAACAACCCATTTTTACTCCATCCAATAAAAATTGGACAGATTCGAGAAAATAGCTTTGAACAATCGATCCTTCAGTAGGAATTTTCATCCCTTGAAGCTTCTCTATTATTGACTCATAAATAAGCCGAACATCTATACAAGTAACAAAAGCCAGACCAACTTCTTTCTTCTGAAGTTGTTGTACAGCTTTTCCTATAAGTATTTCTGCATCATCAAGGCTAGCTTTAAGTTTCTCTATTTCAAATAAATATTCTTTAATCTCCTTTTGCTTTAAAATTAATTCCTCTTCTGAAATCTCCCTGTGCATTATCTGGGATTGAGGAACCTGAATAAGTTCAATTTCTTTTTTATTCCCAATTTTAAATAAAATTAAAATCAAAAATAAAATAATTCCACCAATAATCCACCTCCATTTATTTTTTAATAAATTATTTATATTCATTATTTTATCCTACCCAAAAAACTACATCTCTAACGATCTTTAATTAGACCTAGTTGGACAACGTTAAAACCAAATCGATTACAAAACAATCATTTCTTTTCCATATTTTTATAATTTTATCCTGGCTATTCTTCCATCAAATTTACTAATTTTATTAATATATCCTATGCCAAGATAAGATTTATAAGAAATACCATACGGTGGCCTTAACGTTTTTTCGAAAAATATCTCATCTACCTGTGCATCTTTTGCTAACATTATAGCCTCCTCAATATTTTTTTTACTATCATTCCATTTAAACAATATATATTTCCAAATTATTTTTGGCTCTGTTTTTTTAAGCCTATTTCTAAGAACGACTAAATTTTTCATATTATTATAAGCTTGATAAAAACTACCACCCTTCCGATATTTTTGATAGGAATCTTGGTTTGAACCATCTATAGAAAAAACAATACGATTTAACAAAAGCGCTGCCTCAATCTTATCTTGCATATTAATAAGTGTTCCATTTGTAGATGTCACAATTCTTATCTCTGGATTGTCTTTTTTTATTATCTCTAATTCATCTCTTATATTATCAGACAAAAAAGGCTCTCCTTCAGCAAAATAATGTATCAATTTTATTTTATTTGTTTTTAATTCAACTGATATTTTTTTTATTTCTTCTAGGCTTATAAATCTCTTTTTCCTTAAAGAAAATATTCTTTCTCTATCGCACCATAGACAAGATAAATTACAATTTGCCGTATTTTCAATCATTAAAGCCTCTGGAAATTTAGAATAATCAATCGATTTTTTAACATTTTTTTTATCTATAAATATTAAATCAGAACATTGTGAACAATTTACGATTGGGAATTTTCCACTTGCTATTTTTTTTCTGAAATAATTTGCCCTTTCGCCAAAAAATATTTCACGCAATCCTTGATTTTCAAGGCTCCCCATTCGCCCAAATCCAAACCTATCATTGCAATTACACGAAACAGTTAAATCACAATGAATAGTCAAATTAGATAAAGAATCCCCGTTCAAAACCCGACAAGCAAATTTCTTATTGGCGAGAAAAGCATATATTGGCTTAATACTAATTCTTTGTTTGGCAATATTGCCGGTTATACGTAAAATCATAATTATATTTTTACTATATCAAAAAACCGCTTTCTTAGCGATTTTTTATATTGACTATTTTACTTGACTATTTTGACTGACATCTGCTTCCTGGTTAGACAACGTTAAAACCTATTTTTAATCCTCAACCACCTGTTATCACACTCTCAACTTTATGCAGTAGCCCCTCTTCTTTCTTTCACAAATCCTATACGCTTATTCTTTGCTGTCATTTTTATAAAGTAAGCCAAGGTTTTTCTATACATGCCAACATTATGTCGCCTATAGCCTTCAATATATGCGATCCTAATGCGTTGATACGAAGAAGGCATTTTTTGAAAATATTTCCAGGCGTCTTTCTTTTCTCTCAACGTTCTTATAATCTCTGGAGGAATTACAAAATTATCAGGCTCGTCTGTTTTAGGATTAAAGACATGGGCGACAGCTTTAAGCCCCCATTTTGTTATTTTCTTTTCCTTTATAAGCTCACGAATACGCTCTTTATTCATTTGTGAAAGCCCGCTTTTTGGACTTCGAGGTGAAAATCGCTGCGCGAAACACTCCTTATCAATTTTTTTAACGGTGCTGTCTATCCACCCATAACAAAGGGCTTCTAAAACTGCATCGTCATACAAAATACGAGGTTTCCCAGTCTCTTTACGATAATAGACAAGCCAAACTTCTTTTTGGTTTTTATGATTTTTTACCAGCCACTTCCGCCAATCTTTTCTATTAGTTACATAAAGCGAATTTTTAATTTCCATATTTTTATCCTACTAAAAAACCGCCTCAATTACGAGGCGATTTTTTATTAGCTCGCGTGGAGGGACGCGTTCCGAACCTTTGAATGGAACAAGGCCTTCCCGGTACCGGATCTTGCCTTAAAAGAAATAAGGCAATTACTGGCTCTAGTTTAATTTAAGGTGAATACTTTTTTAATCTTTTTTATATTCATCTTTTTCATTATTTAACCAGGTTACTTAGTATTCTGAATATTTCAACCATTACAAATGTATCTTGTTTACAATATTCTCTTATTAGGCGAATTTTCTCAGTGCGCTCAGCAGTAGACGTAGTTGTTGCAACAATATCTTTCCACCAAACAAAACCTACGGCATCCCCGGTGTAAGGCAAATGGTCGTATGTCATATCCGGGAGCAATACATTCATTACGGCCTCGATTGCCGCACTTCCTTTAAAACCATTGTGAACATAATACTGGTTCGTAAACACGTCCATTTGGTCCTGCATCTGGGTACATATTCTTTGCAACGCCTTTTCATATTTAGGGACACGAGAGGCAAGTTCATTTGTTACGCTCCTCTCGAACCCCACATTCCATGCGAGGACAGTTCCTGAAGGGTTGATACTATCAGTTAGATGTTTTGCTACGGCATCTGCAGGATCGGAATTTTCCTCATGTACATAATCAATGTGTTTTAGTGGTTCACCCTTCTCTTCGATATAGTGCAAAGAAAATTGAATTGGGATTCTTTGATACGGAGAATATCCATCATATACGGGAACAGCAGGGGCAAAAGTTTCATAGTCTAAAAAGTAAAGAGGATATGCATAACCATTAAGGATATTTTCTATCTCTTTATTAATTATTATGGGATCTTTAGTTTTTTGTACAAAGATTTGATTTTGCTGTCTATCAGTAAAAGTGGAAACGTCCTCAATTTCATGTAAATGATATATGCCTTGTTTGACTAATTCTTTTAACTTGTTTGCACTTTTTCCTATGTAAGCCAAATCATGAATGGAATATTCGGGAATCTCGGGGTGCGAATAGGAAAAAGTCGCGCAATGGCTATTTCGCCCATAGTAATGACAATCGCACCCATCTTTCGGTTCTTTCTCCTGATTTAAATATTTCTTTGCTTCTTCCATTTCAGTCACTATGGTCTTTTTTCTCGCAATTACTTTGGGTGTGCAATCATTTTGTATAAATAATGACTCAATATCTATTGATCCCTTACGAATATATTCCTTGTTTAAATGCACAATATACGTTCTTCCAAAAGTCACCCCGTAACTTTCTAAGACGACAGATTGAAATGCAATATCTGATAGATGATCTCGCTCTCCAGAAGTATGTAGAGAATTTGTTGCTTTTATTTCATATAAATCCCATTTTCCCGTCTCCGCATTCCACTTAAGCACGTCGCAGCGGATTATATAACCACGTGAGATAAAAGTAGCCTGGTATATTGCAGGAGCCTTTTTTGCAATTAATGCGTCGATTTCTTTTTGAGCTTCTGATCCTTTGGACTTGACCTCAACCATGCCGGCAAAGATTTTAAGTTGCTTTGCATATGCTTCTACCTCATTCCCTTGATCAAACCTATTCTGAAGAGCTTCCGTTATTTTGAATTCCTCAAGCTCCGGCTTGTATAACCGAAACCACGCATCTTTTGGACAAGAGAGATAATCAAGAAATATTGTTTTGGATATCAACTTCGCCATATCTTTACGGATTATTCAAATTTACTTGGTTACCATTAACAACTAACGCACCACCCTCGATTAGTTGATCGGCTGTTTCTCGCACTAAATCAACTTCGTCGGGATCCATTCTTTGATCTTCAAATATTTTTGCCACCGCATGCGGTATTTGCTCCTTCATGATTCCAAATTGGTCTTCCACAAGATATAAAATTGCCAAAGATATTTCCTGAGGAGAAATAAGCTTCAAGGTTCTTTTCAATTCGTCGCTAGGAATTCTAAAATTAGCCAGCTTACTATCGGTACTCCAGATAAAGGGTTTTTTACGCATCAAAGTCTTGTTGTGCACAGCCAGCCTAAGACCACTTTCTATATTTTTTGTTATGTTTGCTCCTATTTTCTGAACCTTAAAGACCTCTTTCACCCGTTCTTCAAGAATGTCCTGATGTATGGGACCCTCCACTTCAACAATCTCCTTTAAAATATTTTCGAGACGATACTGATTTTTAGGTTCAATTAAAATTTTTCTTTGAAAACGTTTTTTATACTTTTCGTATGGAGTGCCGGGCTTGTGCTTTCTGTGAAGCTTCGGGGCAGGAATAGGCTTAAGTTCAAAATCTTTGTCGTCAATAATTGTGGCTGCTGGCATTGATTTTTTTGAATCTTTATCCATTGCTCGTTCGATGTTGTCAATCATTAATTTTATCGCGGTATCTCTGCTACGGAACCACTCAGTTGACCAAACCCTATGCAACCTCCAACCCATATCTTTTAATATTTCTTCTCTCATAAGATCTCTATCGCGCGCCACTTTTGAACTATGATATGTGGCACCGTCGCATTCAACACCAATTAGATATTTCGACGGATCACGAGGATCTCTAATCGCTAGATCAATTCTAAAAGATCCCGCTCCCACTTGGGCATCTACTTTATAACCTCTGTCCGCCAAAACCTCTCTAACAGAGTCTTCAAAATCATTCGTTTCTATGTCTATAATTTTTGCTGGATTCGGTGGCAAGGATCCACCTCGTTCACAATATTCAATATAATTTTTAAGCGAAAGTGCCCCACGATTTTGTGGATTTATCCTATGAAGTTCAGCTGACCTCAAACTAGTCACTAAAATTATTTGCCATTTTGCTCTAGTGACCAACACATTAAGCCTCCTCCAACCCCCATCGGTATTAAGGGGTCCAAAATTTAATGTGAAAGCTCCATCAGCACTTTTTCCATAACCAATACTAATCATCATTACGTCTCGTTCGTCACCTTGTACATTTTCTAAAGATTTAACAAAAAAACCTTCTTCTTTGGATGTATCAAAGAAAGGCAATAAATTTGGCCTATTCGCAAGTTCATCATTAATCGCATCCTCAATTGCTTCCTTTTGAGATGTATTTAATGCTACTATACCGAGGCTTTTTTCAGGGTGATTACTGAAATGTTCTATTGCCAACTGAGCAGCTCTTCGTGCTTCACGACGATTAGTACGACTCTTACCCCTATCCCAGACACCATCAGCAACATATTCAAGTTTGATCCCCCTGCCATCGCTATCAAGATTAGAGGAAGGAAAAGTAATTAATCTATTTTCATAAAAATAGTTATTTGAAAAACTTATAAGCCTTTCGTCTCTACTCCTATAATGCCACTTAAGATAAGTCTCTCTAAAAACCGGAACGGATGCCACACAATCATCCAATAACGATTCCAATGAAGATTGGAATGGTTCCTCATCAAAATTTTCATCATCTTCGCTAAATAGAGATGTATCAAAGAAAGAAGTCGGTGGAAGCTGATTTGGATCTCCGGCAACTATAACTTGATCCGCTCGGAGTATAGAAGGAATCGCCTCGGGTGTCGGCAATTGCGATGCTTCGTCAAATATAACTAAATCGAAATGAAAGCTTTCGGGTTTAAGATATGTTGAGACAGATATGGGACTCATCAGCATACAGGGCTTCAATGCTTGCAAAACATGAGGAATTTCACTAAACAATTTTCTGAGTGGCTTAATGCGTTTTCTCTTCTGCATTTCAAATCTTAAAATACCCACCTCACTACCATTACCTAAACCTGATTGCGCAGATTTAACTCTCCTTGATGCAGAAGCCGCAGAGGCCTTTATATACATATTTGCCAACTTTTTAATCCTCGCATCTAATAGCCTCAGCTTATCTTTTAACTCTTGTTGTTTTAGCCTTGAAAATTCCGCTAAGCACGGAATCCTACTGATATTTGCATCTATCCATAATGTTAAGACCCTCTTTTCAAAAGCTAGTGGAAGTTCTGATGTTTGCTTGTCTTCAAATGAGTTTATAAATTCTCCTAAGCTAAGATCTTCACAGCGCTTTATAGATTGCTGCAAAAGAGTCCATTCCCTTAATTTATCCAGATTCGATAAAACCTCTTTGCTTCTTTCACAAAAGATTTCAAAGGGAATATTGGCTGACGTAATATTATTTGCTGAAAATCCCTTAGGCCATAAACCATCAATTCTCTTGCTCGCTTCCAGGACAGCATCATTGATGGTATTAAAAAAAGAAACCAGAGTTGCAGCACCATTGCTCATTTCAGGATCTAATACAGTAACTTCAGACCCATCCCACTTATAAGAAGATGATCTAATTAAAATTGCAGCTCCACATTGATCGACAGCCTCTTGAAGGGCTACCTGGTCAGTTATACCCTCCCCCCGAACCTCCTCGCTTAAGATAGGTTTTCGCTCATTAAACCAGCTCTCGAGTTCTAAAAGACGATTTGTGAGGCTATAATAATTCTTAAGATCGCTAAAGCCAAATTTGATACCCGGACGAAGTTTGGTTTTGACTAATTTCCTCCATTTCAAATAGGCAAGAGAAATTCTACTCAAGATTGATTTGAATTTTTTATCGATATCTTCAAGTGTGGCCAAGGTTTCTCTAAAAGAGCTTTCGGAAAAATTGAAATAAGTTTTTTTCTTCTCGTTAAATTCGTTTGCAAGAGATGCTGCCTCAGCGAATACAGCTTTTTTATTTTCAATTTGGTTGATTTCTAATTTCCACCATTTTTCTGGTAACTTGCTTATCTTAGATAAGGCATCTAAGGCCGGAATAATGGAACGCAAGCTCTCAAAAGAAAAATTTCGTACAGGAAGTAATTCATGCAAACGCTCAAGATTATTGACAATATCTGAGAATTGCCCAGATAAGTATTTTAAATCTCTCTCGAGTTTTTCTTGAAACTGAAGGCTGAAATTAAAATATTCAAGCCCTCTCAATGGATGCTTCTTTCTCAATAAAAATACTTCGCCCATTTGAGCAAGCTCATATAGAGCTTCTATATGAGAATCGATGTCGTTAGTAGTAACTTCTAAAATATCTTCCCAGGGCAAAGATCCCTTAACAGTTACAACCCCTTTTAGTTTTGAATATCTACCAATCGCTTGAAAGACAGATCTGTTAGCAGGTTGGATTATTTTATGTAAAGCAATTACGTATTCATTAAGCTGTTTTTTTGTCTTTTGCAAATTATCTAGCTCTTGCTGAATAGACCCCATATTATTAAAATCATCCGATTCGATTGTGCGTTTTAGATCTTCAATAATCTTAAGTTTTCCTGCTTTTACTCCATGGGCTTCTAGACAAAACTGGCCCAAGCCCTCATTCTTAAGCCTATTAAAAACTACATTAAGAGCTGCCATCTTGGCGCTTACAAAAAGAACCTTTTTATTTTTTCCTAATGCATCAGCGATTATGTTACTTATAGTTTGACTCTTTCCGGTACCAGGAGGGCCATGAACTACTAGGTTGTCTGAGGCGGCTGCATAAGCTAGTGCTTGTAGCTGACTTGAATCTGCTGGCAGAATCGGAATCGGCACAATTTCTGGAGTTTTAAGACTATCGATATCTTCAGGTAAAGCTTCGCTGGCTTCCGGCTCACTATTTAAGGCATGGGCTAGTGCTGCTATCAACGGATTAGCACAAGCCATTTCCACCAATAATTTTAGATCCTGATACAAGACCAGTGATTCAAAGCTAAATGTACCAACCCAAACTTCATCCGAAAGTTGCCAATCTCTTTCATGCACAATCTTTTCTATATTCTTAAAAAACTTTTGAAGAGTTTCCTTATCTAACTCTCCCGGTAATTCAGGAAATTCGATTTTGTGTTTTTCTCTAAAGTAATAATTAACGGCAGGGTTTAATTGAATTTCCTCATCTGTCATTTTTATTTTCAACGCCGTATTTGGCCCCTTATAAACAAATTCGCAAGGAATCAAAATTATAGGGCTTACTGACTCTCCAAGAGCATCGTCGTTCCAGCGGATTGCCCCAAGAGTAATATAAAGCGTAACTACTCCTCGCTCTTCAATGGTCGTACGAGCATTATCATATAGTCTTTTCAGTTTTCTTCTAAGATCTGCCGGCAAGCTATATTCTAGTTCCATATCACCCTCTTCCACCTCATAAATATAGTTTTCTTCTTCCGGATTTTCTTCTAATGATTCATCTATTTTCTTCTTCTTTTTCTTTTTAACAAAAGGTAGTTTAAGTTCTGCTTCTTCTTGAATTAATTTTTCAAAAAAAGTTAAGTAATCAGGACTTTTTATTTTAAATTTTACTGATCTTGCACGATTTAATCCTAAAAGCGGATTGGACTTACTCATGTCCAACAATTTCTCTTGCCATTTTTTTACCTGAACTCGAATTTTTTCAACCTCAAATTTTAAGGACGTAAGTACGTTCGGCTTCGAGGTGGTAGTCTTTTTTTCTTCGATGTTCATAGTGATTTATCTTTTTTAAGTAATCGAAGCACATCTTTCAGTCTGTATCTCCTATCACCACGTGTTCCAAATCGGATGGCCTTAAGGGTTCCTTGATTGTCCCAATTCCTTAGAGTATTAGGATGACAATTTAATAATTCGCACGCCTGTTTCAGCGTGAGTATGTTGGGTAATTTGTTTTTATCCATAGGTCAAAGTATAATAAAAGTGAACCTACCATAAGTTTACAACTTAGTTTTCACTAAGTCAATCAACAATTATGTCAAAAACCGCTAAAACCTATATTGACCATAGATCGCTGGCCGGAGCTTGGCTTTCTTCTTTGTCGGAAGACATAATAAAAAACAAACAGCCAGTCTCAAAAATCCAAAAAGAGAAATTTTTAATTTTACAATCAAATCCCGATTTCTTATTGAGAATGGCGGAGATAAGAACAAGGTTTGGAATATTTACTAAAACCTATACAGATCAGCTAGAATGGGCTGAATATCTATATAAAAACAAAACGAAAGATAAAACAAAGAATGATTTTGATAAAGAAATACAAAAACTACTCTATGATTTTCGCGTTAGCGCGCGCTGGAAACCGGCGATTGAATATTATGTGATTTTCAATAAATCTCCCCGAAACCTGATTCCTCCGGCATTAGATTTTGAATTTAGTGATAATCTCCATTCTATTACCATTAAAATTAATCGAATCACCACCTTAGACGATATTAAAGAAACTTGGAAAGAAATTGAAAAAAGTAAAAGTGGTCTTAAGGTGCTGTCAGAAAAATATGAAACCGATGATGGCAGAAGAATATTAAAATTCAGGAAATCGAAAAGATATACAACTATGAAAGAATTCCAAAAATATAAAAAGGCGTTCCGCTTAAGACAATCGGGTTTAAGTTATGTACAAATAGCAAAAGAGCTTGGCGAGAGCAATTATCCGGATATTGGTGTTTTCATCAATAGATTCAAACGAATAATAAGGGAAAATGAGCTTTATTAAATTTATTACATCGTAGCCGTTTCTTCGGTGTAATATACTAGGTTTTTCTTCCAAGAGATAATCACACTATAAGACCATAGTGTGATTTTATGTTAAGCAAACCACTCTTAAATGAGCTAAAAACAATAATGAGCGAAGATTATGGCAGAGAGATTAACGATCAAGAGATTAGTCAGATAGCCAATGGACTAGTTGATTATTTTGATTTATTGGCCGAAATTGCTCACAGAATAAAAAAGGGGGTTGAGAATCCTGACCTGCTTCCACCAAAGGATCAGATCAGGGATCTAAACCTTATCGTACGAGGGCGCACCCGTAGCGCTAGTTAAGACGATATAAAACAAAACTTAGCAGAGATTACGGGCGACCGACCGACGCGACCGATATACCGAATAAATAAAGACTTTGAGCGCAAACGAGATTTTGCGCGTCAGGCAATAGATAAATAAAGAGATATTCGGGTTGAGGGAGCGGAGGGAGGGAGGTATCCGGGGAATGGTAACCGAAGGTATATATGTCGACAAAACTACAAAAATACAAAAAGACAACAAAGCAGGTGCGTGTTGATATCGAGCTTCATAGGCAGCTTAAATTTGATGCGGTATCAAAGAATACTTTGATGTCTTCGCTCTTGAATTTAATTATCAAGAATTACTTTGACAAGCTAAACGGTGATCCAAAAGAATATGAAAACCACTCCAAATAACTCCAAAAATAAAGACCTAAAAGGATTAAAACACCAAATAGAATATCTGGATTTTATTACGTGGATTGCTACGCCCAGCGCTCTCAGAATCCCAAAAACTCAACAAGAACTATCAAAGAAGTTTGGAGTTGGACAAGACACGCTATCTGAATGGAAAAGCAGACACGATTTCTGGAAAAGAGTTGCTGAAAAAAGAAAAAAGTGGGGGCAAGAAAGAACGCCCGATGTCATTATGGCCTTATTCAATAGGATAATAAAAACCGGCGGCGCACCAGAAGTTAAGCTATGGCTTCAGTATTTTGAAAATTGGTCGGAAAAGATAATTTCAATTGAACCGCCACTTAGAAAATATGCAGACTTATCTGATTCTGAGCTTGATGCGCGGTTGGAATTACTTAAGGCAGCTGTTCAAAAAAGATAACTTATCAAAGGTCGATAATAAGTAACAAATTAATAATTAATTACAAAATATGACAAATAGAACTTTCAGATTTATTAATGTAAATAGGTTAGGTTTAGAAGCAATTGTCTGCACAATAAATGAAGAATATGTACAGTCTTTTGCCGAAGCTAACTTTGGAAGAAGATTAAGCGATATCGAATTGCATAGATTTTCGAATGAAGTATATGAAAATGACGAAGCGTCTCACGCCTTGGCTGATTTAATGAGTGCCTGTATCAAATCTGTAACCAATGAAAAAGACATGAGCTGGAGTGACACGGATAAACTATTTTTGGACACCTTGGATCAGGGAGAAAAGGAAGATTGCTTTGAAGAACACTTGGAAATAAGAAATGCTAATTGATGTTATTGAAAAATTTGATTATAATAGAAGTGTTGACCCACGTAGAAGTTATCCCGAAGAGTTTTTTATTGCCATATCGACCCTTAAAGGGGCGGTCTGCCGATGTGGCTACTCTTCGGAGAAACTATGTTGGGTCAACCAGACCGTCCCTTTAAGTTAGACAAAAGTATGAAAGCTGTAATTTATTGCCGAGTATCATCAAAAGAGCAGGAAGAAACCGGTTATTCTTTGCCGGCTCAAGAAAAACTTCTCAAGGAATATGCTGAGAGAAAGGATTTTAAGATTGCAAAAACCTTCTCAATATCTGAATCAGCTAGTGGCAGATATCACAGAAAAACTTTTACTGAAATGCTTGATTATGCAGAAACCAATAACATTGCCGTTATTGTTTGCGAAAAAGTTGATCGACTAACAAGAAACTTAAAAGACGCGGTGTCTGTAAACGAATGGCTTGAAGAAAATCAAGAGCGCCAAGTACATTTCGTAAAACAAAACTTAGTTTTACATAAAGACGCCAAATCTGACGAAAAGTTCAGATGGGATATCGAAGTCGTTCTAGCTAAAAAACACATATCTAATCTTTCCGAAGAAGTTAAGAAAGGTCAAAAAGAAAAAATTGCGCAAGGTTGGTTGCCGACCAAGCCGCCATTGGGATATAAAACTATCGGAGATAAGGGGCATAAAATTCACGTCATTGACGAAGGAAAAGCGCCACTACTCCGGAAAATGTTCGAGCTATATTCCAGTGGAAATTACTCATTGAAAGCAGTGAACCAAGTTCTCTATCAAGAGGGGCTGCGTACTTTAAGCGGTAATAAGCTTCCTAAAAGTAGAATTCACGAATTGATTTCAGATCCTTTCTATTGCGGTAAAATTCGCTGGAAAGGTGAAATTTACAAAGGATCACACAAGCCCCTTATCTCTCAAGAGCTTTTTGATGAGGTACAAATAAAACTTACAAGAAAAATCGGAACTCCCCAATATAGAAAACATTTGCCGGTTTTTAAAGCTAAAATGCAATGCGAAGAATGCGGCGGAACTATAACTTGGGAGACACAAAAAGGACATTGGTATGGACATTGCAGCCATTATAAAAATTGCGGCCAGAAAACTTATATCCGGCAGGAAAAAGTCGAGGAACAGCTTTTTCCTTATTTTGATAAAGTAGCGCCGAAAAACGAACGAATCGTACAATGGCTTGAAAAAGCATTAAAAGAAAGCCACGCCGACGAAATAAATTACAATACCAACAAGAGGAACGAATTAAATAAAATCATTGCCGGGACGGACAGGAGAATCGAAGGCGCTTACCGGGATAAACTCGACGGACGAATAGAACCTGCCCTGTGCGAAAAAATGATGGCTAGCGCCACTAAAGAGAAGGAGATGGCGCTAGATGCTCTAACCAAGCTTAGTGAAGGCCGTACAAGCTACTACGAGGCCGGCTACGCTATCCACGAGCTTGCTCTAAGGGCAAAAGATATCTACCAGAGCGAAAGAGCCACCACCGAAGAGAAAAGAATGCTGTTAAGCTATGTATTTTCGAACCTCACGCAAAATGAGGGTAAAATAAAGCCGGACTATACTTTGGCATTTGAGTTTTTGGCAAATTGGATTCCAAAGCTCAATAAAAATTTCGAACCAAAACAAAACGCCGCTGAAGCGTTTGCCTCAGACGGCGGTTTGTTCATAGCGCCTTCCGACTATGCGATGGGACTTTCGGAACTTCGAAATAAATTTCGAACCT
>Ga0247841_10008683_pt1 | contig 14514 bp, 16 predicted proteins | sample LaCruzMarch2015__2_FD_192410 | JGI IMG/M metagenome (GOLD analysis project Ga0247841, IMG submission 192410) | Freshwater microbial communities from meromictic Lake La Cruz, Castile-La Mancha, Spain - LaCruzMarch2015_18m | ecosystem: Environmental > Aquatic > Freshwater > Lake | place: Spain...
AAACCAATCTTGTCAAAGAGGTCTTAGCCTCAAGGTGATGTTGGCTTACTTTCTTAGGGCCCCCTAAAATACCAAAGTTAGTCCTTGTTTGCGCCATTCCTATATGGTGTTTGTCTTGTCACCCTGTCACCCTTTTCCTTATATCTTCAACAGCGCAGTCATCGGATTCAGCATCCCCTTCGCCTCTTTGAGATAGATTTTCACGGTGCCCACTTTGAGGGTGGCCTCTACGTAAACGGGGATCTTGTTTTTATCGGCGGTTAGCCACACAACCAGGTCGGAATTCTCCTTGAACAAACTGATGGTACTGTTCATCTTCACAACAAACTTGCTGCAATGATAACTTTTTCCATCGCGTGTCTTGATGATCCCTTTTCCCTGGGCAACCAACTTCAGCGTGGTAGGTTCATTGTTGTACAAAACCGATAGCGGAATGACGGTACCCGGTCTGAGATTTTCGATCTCTACCGTGCGCGGAAAGTACAACGATGAAACCATATCATTCATGCATTTGCCCAGCGAAACCTGCCCCTTGGTTACCGGATCGTTGTTCATTTTCAGGTTGTAATACAGGAAAGACTGGGCAGGATAAAAAAACTGGGTCAGCAATACGGTGTTTTCGTCATGCGTGGTATAGCGCTGAAACTTCACCGGCTGCCAGGTTTGATACACAACCCATGATTCGTACGAATCGCGTACCTTGAAAAGATGGTCGTAGGTAGGATAGGTCTTCCCGTTGAGCTTCATGTGCAGCACAACTTTTCCTCCCTGCACCTCCTTCACCGTGGAAAAGGTGACCAGGGCGATGTTCGTCCATATCGGTCCCACCTGGTAGGAGACATCATAGGTGAGTAATTCACCCGGACCCACGGCCGTATTGCCTTTGAAACACTGGGCCCCGGCAAATGAAGGCGCCAGCATGCAACACATCAGGATTGAAATTGAAAACAGGGAGATTCTGCGCATGGTATTGTTTTTTTAAGGTTAAACCAAATCTGAAATATTTTTCAAACTTACAAAAAAACCGAATCTGAGGAATTTATTAATTTTACGTGAAGGGAAAATAGGCAGTAGGCAATAGGCAGTAGGCAGTAGGGAAAAATTACCCTGTTACCCTGTTACCCTGTCACCCTGTTACCCTGTTACCCTGTTACCATTTAATACGCTGCTTATGAAATTCCGCTACCTTATTTCATTCTTCCTCTTCTTTGTTTTCGCCCTTCCCGGCATTGCCCAGGTGGAGGATGCCTTTAACCTGGTGCTGCCTGGCGATCAGGGTTCCCCGGGGATCAAGGCCAAAGGAAACCGGGAGAATGAACCCGATTCGCTGAAGCCGGCGAAGGTTGAATATTATAAAAAGAGCTCCGACCGCACCCGTACAGACATCTATACCGATGCGGATCGCCCTGCCGGGAAAAAATATATCCGGCGGAACGACGGCAGCGAACGCATTTTTGGTTTTTCATTGTTTACCACCGAAAACCTCACCTTCGAGCCCAATACCAACATCCCCACCCCGAAGAATTACCGCCTCGGCCCGGGCGATGACCTCATCATCGACATCTGGGGCGCCTCGCAGGCATCCTACCGGCAAAAGATCACCCCCGAAGGCAGCATCCTTATCCCCGGCGTTGGACCCCTCTACCTCAGCGGGATGACCATCGAGGAGGGCACCGGGAAAATTACCAAAGAACTTAGCTCTATCTATGCCGGACTGCGCTACGGCAACTCCTTTATCAAGGTGAGCCTCGGCTCGGTGCGCAGCATCAAGGTGAACCTGGTGGGTGAGATCGCCCTGCCCGGCACCTACACCCTTTCGTCGCTGGCCACCGTGTTCAACGCCCTCTATGCAGCCAACGGTCCCTCCATAAACGGCTCCCTGCGCGATGTGAAGGTGATCCGGAACAACAAGACCGTGGCCGAACTCGACCTCTACGATTTTTTACTCAAGGGGGAGCAAAAAGATGATATCCGCCTCGAAGACGGCGATGTGGTTTTTATTTCGCCCTACCAGCAGCGGGTCGACATCACCGGCCAGGTTAAACGGCCCGGATTGTTCGACATGAAAACCGGCGAATCGCTCAAAGAGCTCATCTATTTTGCCGGCGGGTTTACAAGTCAGGCCTATGCCCAAAGAATTAAAATATTCAGGAAAACAGGCACCCAGCGCAAAGTACTCGATATCCCGGCCGCACAGCAGGACACTTTCCTCCTGAAGAACGGGGATGAAATGGTGATCGATGCCATCCTCGACAAATTCGAGAACCGGGTCGAGATCCGCGGCGCCGTTTACCGCCCGGGGGTATTCGCCCTCGACAGCGCGGGTACGCTCAGGAAACTGATCCGCAAGGCCGACGGGCTGAAGGGCGATGCCTTTACCACCCGCATCAACATCATCCGGCTCCGCGATGACATGACTACCGAGGTGATCCCGGTCGACCTGGCTGCAATCCTGCAGGGCGATCAGGATATCCCCCTGCTCAAAGACGATGTGGTGAATATCTCCCCCATCTCCGATCTGCACGAAGGATACTGGCTTCAGATTGATGGCGAGGTGAGGAAGCCGGGTCAGTTCCCCTTCATGGAAAACATCACCATGAGCGACCTGATCCTCATGGCCGGCGGATTTAAAGAACCCGCTTCCCTCGCCCAGATTGAGATTGCCCGCAGGGTGAAAAACGACACCGCTACCCGTTCGGTTAATCAAATAGTTAAAGTATTCAGTTTCCCCATCAGCCAGGATCTAAAACTCACTGATTCTGCCTCACGATTCGTGTTAAAACCGTTTGATGTAGTTTCCGTCCGGCGCTCTCCGGGTTTTGGGACCCCTTCAATGGTCCGCATCGATGGCGAAGTGCTTTTTCCAGGCAGTTACAGCATCATAACACGGCAGGACCGAATATCCGACCTGATCGGCAGGGCCGGTTCCATTACGCAAAAAGCCTGGTTAAAAGGGACCCGCCTGACGCGTGCTGATTCAAAATCAATCCCAGTCGACCTTGCAAAAATCCTTAAAAACCCTGGTTCAAAGGATGATCTGTTTCTTGTGGGCGGTGATGTATTCATTATTCCAATTGAAATTCAAACAGTGAAAGTGACAGGTGAAGTTATGTACCCAAACACCCTGCCATTTCAAAAAGGAAAGGGACTTCGGGCCTACCTGAACCGTTCCGGGGGATTTTCGCCTGATGCATTAAAAACCCATGTTTATGTGATCAACGCCAATGGTTCCGTCAGCTCCACCAAACCCGGATTCCTCTTCATCCACAACTTCCCGAAAATCGAACCCGGCGCCACGATCGTTGTTCCGAAAAAGAAGTAGATATAATCGTGACACGTAACGCGTGACGAAAATTTTTTTTACCTTGTTACCCTGTTACCCTGTTACCTTGTCACCTTGTTACCCTGTCACCTTTTAACTGACCTCTTATGCCTGACACCCCCGAAATAAATTCCTCCGAAATCGACCTGATGCAGCTTGTTTCCAAACTCTGGAGGGGCCGCAAAACGATCCTGATCGCTACGGGTGTATTCTTTGTTTTGGGACTGTTCCTGGTGATCATCTCCCCGAAGGAATATACCTCGAAGGTCACCCTGCTCGTTGAACCGGGCGGATCGAATCCGGCGGCCAATTCAGCGATCCTGAAACAGCTTTCGGCACTCACGGGAGTTCCTACCGGCGCCTCGCCCGACGCGCTGACCCCGGCCCTCTATCCCCTGGTGGTGAAAAGCGAATACTTCCGGCTCGAGGTGATCAACCAGCAGGTAACCGATTCGAAGAGCAAGTCTAAAATCACGCTGTCACAATACATCGAAGAACATCCTCCCACCACACTCTCCGGGATTATCAGGGGATATACGCTCGGACTTCCCGGAAAAATGATCCGCGCCATCCGTGGAAAAAAGAGACAGGACACAATAAAAACAACCTCAAGGCGCCATCCATCGGCAGCCATTTTGTCCACCTCCTCTTCCGTTCCCGGTCTCCGGTTGTCGGTGGTCGGCCCCTCCGATGCCGATTCAGCCTCCATGGAACTCACCCCGGACGAAAAATCGAAGATCGGGGCCATTGCCAACTGCATCAAAGCGGAGATCAAAAAGGGGTCGGTCAATCTGCTCGAGATCAGCGTAAATATGAACGATCCGCTGGTGGCAAAAGATCTGGCCGGCTCGGTGGTGAACACCCTTACGCGCTACATCATTGATTACCGCACGCGGAAGGTCAAGAACGACCGCGAATTCATCGAAGAGCTGCACGCCGAAGCCGAGACAAAATACAAGCGGGCACAACAGGCGCTGGCATCGTACCACGACCGCAACCAGAATGTGGTGCTGTCGTCGGCCCGCATCGAAGGGGAGAGCCTCCAGGCCGAGTATAACCTCGCGTTCAATGTCTACAACAGTCTGTCGCAACTCCTCGAACAGGCCAAGATCAATGTGCAGGAGAACACCCCCGTGTTTACCATGATCGAACCCCCCTCGGATGCCGCGGTGACCAGTTCAAACAATACGATTATGATGATCATGATCTTCCTGGGAATCCTGGCGGGAGTGGGTATCGTATTCGGGGTGCCGGCTTTTAAGAAGTTGAAGGGGATGTTGAAGGAGGGTGACAGGTGACGGGTGACGGGTGACGGGTGACGGGTGACGGGTGACGGGTGACGGGTGACAAAAAAAGGGTAATAAAGATAAGATGATATTAAATACAGTTTTTATTCTTTCCAGTACTTCTATTCCGGTGGATTTGAGGTTTCTGGTGATTCTTACGCTGTTTCTTTCGGCGGCGGCGTTTGTGATGAGCGCCTTCTCGGTCTATCTGTTCTTCAAATTTTACCGCGATACCATCAAACCGCTTCCTTTACTGATGCACAGTGTTACCGAAAACAGCATCTCTATGCGGCTGGTCAACAGCGGCAACAGCCCGTTCTTCATCTCGAAGTTTTATGTTACCAAAGATGGGAAAGTGTCGGGCTCCATCGCCGATTTTTTACCTTTGGTGGATGAGGATACCGGTTACCTCTCCCTTTCGATCATCCGCGAAGGGATGAAGGTGATGCCCGAACAGTCGGTCAAGATCTTCGAATTCGACCTCACCGGCTTCGATGCCGGCCTCGACCTTGAAAAAATCCGCGAAATCATCCGCCACCTCGATGGACTTACCTTCGAAGTGCAGTGTCAGGACATTGGGAAACGGTATAAGAGCACCATCCGCAAAAACATCTCCCACGATCAGCGTTAGCTAATTACGCAAAACGCAATAACCTCAGGCCCTATCTGTTTGGTTTTTAAAGTATGCTGAAAGAGACAGAAAAACTAGAATTAAAAACAAGTTTTTCCGAATGGAAAGAGATCATCATTTCATTGGTTGCATTTGCCAACAGAAATGGTGGAAAAATAGTTGTTGGCGTAAATGATGACGGGGAATTTACCGCGAAATAAAAACTTGCCGAATTGTTTTTTAAAGTCAATCTGATAGAGAACTGGGGAACAGGTTTCATCAGGATGCTCCATAAATGCAAATCCAACGGAAATCCCCCACCTGTTTTTGAAGAAAAAGCAGGAGCTTTCGTGATTACTTTCTATAAACCCAAAGATGAGGGGATGAATGAAGAAGTAAACGGCACATTAAACGGCACATTAAACGGCACATTAAGCGGCACATTAAATGGCACATTAAACGAAGGTCGGTACAATGTCCTTCGTTTTATTGAGCAACATCCGGGTGTACAGGCGAAAGATATTGTTATCCAGTTGAATCTTCCACTTGATACGTTAAACAAGCATTTGCGACACCTTACAACCCATCATTTTATTGAACGCCGTGGAAGTAAAAAAGCAGGAGGGTATTATATCCGCCGAATACAATAACGCAGAAATCCCTAAATCGTAAATAAATTGACCCGCACATTCCCGAATTATCTTCTCTCCCTCGCTGATGCCGCCATCGTCATCCTGGCTGTATGGCTGGCCTATTTGCTGAGGTTTAACTTTGCCATCCCGGCATCGGAAATTGCTGATATACCGCAGGTACTTATTTGTATTGGGGTGATCAGGGTGCTGCTTTTCGCCGGCATCCGCTCCAACCTGGGCATCATACGGCACGAAGGCCTCACCGATACCTTCCGGTTCATCCTGATCCTCATCCTGGGCAGCTTCCTCTTTATCCTGGCCGATTTCATCAGCTACTACCTGGTCAACCAGCGCCTGTTCATCCCCCTTACCATCATCATCCTCGAATTTCTGATCACCACGGTATTGGTGCTGTTCCTCCGCAGCCTTATCAACGGCGGAAAAGCAGGGATGAATATAAAAAGCGCTTCTGAAAAAAATGTCAACGTCCTTGATTTTCCCCTGCCTCCCGCTTTTTTCGGCACCGTTGCCGGAAAACGGATCCTGATCACCGGTGCGGGCACCAACATGGGGCGTGAAATGACCGCCCTGCTTATCCGCTGCCGCCCTGCCGAACTCATCCTGGCCGATACCAATGAACAAACCCTTGAGAAGCCGGAACTGATCAAAGCCGGATATCCCGCGGTAAAGATCACAATCTGTCGCCTGGAAACAGCTGATATCAAAGGCCTGGAAGAATTGATGACACTGCATAATCCCCACCTGGTTATCCATGCCGGGATGTCATCACCGGAAAACAACCTGGAAAAAGCGCGGAAGATCATCCTTCAGTCAGGTAAATCGATGACCTCATGAAAGAAGTAGGAATCATTACACTTTCAGAACTAAACGACATGGCAGCATCCATGTATGGCACACTGGTTAAAGCCGTCGTTGATGTGGAGCGTGACATGCTGGTAGTTGATTCGGAGTTGCATGTTGATCAGGAGCAATTCTTGCTGGAACAGGGATCAATTCCTCCAGGCCCTTTTCATAGCCGACGATCCATCGATCGAAACCTATTTCATGCAATTTGCCATAGCTGCCCGACTTAACCGGTAAAAAAACCTGCAACCTGAACCGGAGCGAAGCGGAGCTCGGCGGAGCCAATGGCGAGTAATCACGAACACCCCAAAAAAATAAACATTATTGTGAAACCTGAAACCTGAAACCATTGATCTTTCATGGAAAAAGCTGAAATAGTAATATATAAAGAACTTGACAATACTGATTTTCAAATCGAAGTAAGGGTCGAAGATGAGACGGTGTGGCTTAATCGTCAGCAAATTGCATTGCTATTCGACCGGGATGTCAAAACGATCGGCAAACATATTGCAAATGTGCTGAAAGAAGAGTTGAGCTCTTTATCAGTTATCGCAAAATTTGCGACAACTGCAACCGATGGTAAAATATACCAGGTTGATTACTACAACTTAGACATGATTATCTCTATTGGATATAGAGTTAAATCGCAGCGTGGTATCCAGTTCAGGATTTGGGCCAACAGAGTATTGAAAGAATACCTTTTGAAAGGATATGTTGTTAATCATCGCTTAGAGAAAGTTGAAAACAACATTTATTCCTTGAATAAAAGAGTGGATGAATTCGAATTCCAGCTTAAAACAAACCTGCCTCCCACCGAGGGTATCTTCTTTGATGGACAAATTTTCGATGCATGGCAGTTTGCATCAGGTTTGATCAAAGGAGCAAAACAAAGCATTATACTGATCGACAATTATATCGATGAAAGTGTGCTGACTTTGTTGTCGAAAAGGACTATTGAAGTGACAGCCACGATTTACACCGCTTCCATATCAAAGCAGTTAAAGTTGGATTTGAAACGATTCAATGACCAATATCCAATGGTTGAGGTAAAAACGTTTACCAAATCGCACGACAGGTTTCTGATCGTTGACCATGCTACGGTTTATCATATAGGCGCTTCGTTAAAAGACCTTGGCAAGAAATGGTTTGCCTTTTCAAAAATCGAACTCGATGCCTTGGAAATGATAAATAAACTAACCTGTGTCAGTGACGGATGACGGATGACGGAGGACGGAGGACGGAGGACGGAGGACGGATGACGGATGACGGAGGACAAAATGAAATCATACAAATTCGAGAAACTTGAGGTCTGGCAAATTTCTCTTGTTCTTTCAGATATAATCTATGAGGTAATCAAGCGTCTTCCCAAAGAGGAAGATTTCAACCTGAAAGGACAAATGCGCAGGGCAGTAACTTCCATTAGCCTGAATATTGCAGAAGGTTCAACCACTTCATCAGATAAAGAACAGGCAAATTTTCTGCGTATTGCCTTTCATTCAACGATTGAAATCATCGCTTGTCTGAAGCTGATCGAAAGACGAAAATACCTAAAGCCAAACGATCCATTAATGATTCAGGCATATGAAGAAACAAATCATGAATTTGCAAAACTCTCAGCCTTTATAGCATCCCTTAAATGACGGACGACAGACGACGGATGACGGAAGACGGAGGACGGGCGACGGCCGACGGACGACGGAGGACGGGCGACGGGCGACGGACGACGGAAGACGGAAGACGGAAGACGGACGACAGTCATCGGTCATCACTCATCAGTCCTCAGTCATCAGTCATCAGTCCTCAGTCCTCAGTCATCAGTCCTCAGTCCTCAGTCCTCAGTCCTCAGTCATCGATCCTCAGTCATCAGTCCTCCGTCATCGGTCATCCGTCATCGGTCATCAGTCATCTATTACGCATTATTAGTCATTATTACCTGATGTTAGCTGTTATTACCTTCATGAAGCCCCAGTTGCTTTCCTGATTATGCGATTTAATCCTTTTCGGCCCAATAGCATAGTTTCTCCTGAAATGTTTCATGGAAGAACCGAAGAGCTTTCATTTATTCAACAGAGTCTCTTTCAAACACGTTACGGAAATCCCCAGCATTTCCTCATCGAAGGTGAGCGCTGCTTGGGAAAGTCTTCTCTTTTTCTTATGTTTCATCAGTTTGCTTCAGGTCAACGCCCTCATAAAACCTGAACCGAGGCGAAGTTCGGTGTAGCATATTGCGCAGACAATTACGAAGTAATCACAAGCACCATTACAATCAATTATTCTCGCGAGTAATCACACACACACCCAAAACCAAACATGATCGTGAGTAAACCTGCAAACTGAAGATGAGCAGAATTGGCATTTTTGTTAGCAGTGTGCAAAAAGAATTTGCAACAGAACGCAAAGCAATAAGGGATTTTATTAACAATGACCCGTTGCTCAATCGTTTCTTTGTGGTTTTTTTGTTTGAAGATGTTCCTGTAAAATCAAGCAGTGCCGAAGAGGTATATCTTAACGAGGTCAGAAAATGCACTTTATATGTTGCACTAATAGGCGCCGAATATGGATTTGAAGATAATGATGGAATTTCACCAACAGAACGTGAATATGATTTGGCAACAGAATTAAAAAAGTCAAGATTCATCTTTGTTAAAGATATCCTGGCAAAGGATAGGCATTCTAAAATGACAGCTTTGCTTAAAAGAATTGAGTCACAATTGGTTCGACGAAAATTCGCAGAGACCACTGAGCTCACCGCAGGAATTTATGCAAGCCTGGTGCAGTATTTACTTGAAACGAAAAATATTCACACCGGCCCCTTTGACGCAACCGCGTGCCAAAATTCATCACTTGAGGATATTTCGGAAGAAAAGGTAGTCTGGTTTTTACAACGTGCCCGCAATATGCGCCAATTTGCCCTTTCGAATGAAACGCCTGTTGCAGATGTTCTGTCACATTTGAACCTGTTTGACGGGGACCAGCCTAATCATGCGGCCATTTTGTTGTTTGGCAAGCTGCCCCAACGCTTTCTTATATCATCCGAGATCAAATGTATGCACTTTCATGGAAATGAAGTTGGCAAGCCGATACCATCGTACCAAATTTTTAAAGGTACTGTTTTCGACCTGGTAGATCAGGCTGTTGATTTCGTGCTTTCAAAATTGAATCGAAAGATTGGAACGCGGGCCAATGGTCCGGTTGTTTCTGAAGAGTATGATATTCCGCCTGAAGTAGTAAGTGAAGCAATAATCAATGCCGTGGCACATCGCGATTATAGCAGCAACGCCAGTGTTCAGGTGATGCTCTTCGCTGATCGTTTAGAGGTTCTGAACCCGGGAAATCTTCCGAATACATTGACTTTATCACAATTGCGCAAGCCCCATGCCTCCGTACCCAGAAATCCGCTTATTGCTGACCCATTGTTTTTGACCAAATATATTGAGAAGGCCGGTACTGGAACGGTCGATATGATAAATCGTTGCAGAAATGCAGGGATGAAACTGCCGCAATACACGGTGGATGGAGCCTTTTTTATGACAACAATCTGGCGAAATACAGGTGGTATAACAGGTGGTGCAACAGGTGGTGCAACAAGTGGTGCAACAAGTGGTGCAATACTGACAGTTCGTCAACAGGAGATCATTAACATGATCCATCAAAACAACCGGATCTCCTACCGTGAAATTGCCAGGATGCTCGACATCAACGGTTCGGCAGTTATTAAGCAGATAAGCACGCTAAAGCGACTTGGCGCAATTGAAAGGATAGGCGGAAACCATGGGTATTGGAAGGTTTTAAACTCAGGCGCCTCCGGTCTGAGTGAATAGGAAACCTGAAAACAGGCAATAGGCAATAATTCTGAAACCTGAAACAAAAAAGGGAGAACGTTTCCGCCCTCCCTTCGCATGAAAGTAGTCCCTATTTAAAGGGTAATAGAAAGCTCGGCCGTATGGCCGGGGGTATCGGTGGCTTTGGCAAGGAGGGTTACTCCTGCCACATCCGGTACAGCTGCGGTAGCGGTGAACTCATAATTTCCCGTGGCCATGTTAACCACACAGGCTCCCTCTTCGATCGTGAAGCCGTCGGCATCGGTGATGTGAAGGGTCACCCCGGCAAGCTGAAAATCGTCGCCTGCCACCACGCTGATCCGGTCGCCCGGGTTGCCATGATAGGCCGAAGAAATGATCTGGTCGACAAAGGGCGGCCTCAAGTAATCGGTCACCGCCAGAATGTAGGGCGACAGGCTGTCGCGCGACCTGGCTGTATAGGCGGCCAGCATATCCGGATCCTGCAGGATGTTTTTGGCATAGCGGGAGGCCAGCAGGAACCTGCGGCGCGCAGCTACCTGGTTTTCGGTCGGACCCGTTTTTGAGCGCTTGGGCGGAATTGCCATGACACTGTGGCCAAAGCGGTTCCTGAATACTACCTGGTCGCCAAATTTGCCCCGGTAGTTCTTCGTAATTGCATTCGATTTTGTGATTGACATAATGTTAAGATTTAAAGGTGAATAAATGCGATCCGGGCCAGGGATCTTGTTGACTAATTGTACAAGTAGTTTTTTTATGACGGACGATGGACGACGGAGGACGGAAGACGGAAGACGGAGGACGGAGGACGGGCGACGGGCGACGGAAGACGGACGACAGTCATCAGTCATCAGTCATCAGTCATCAGTCATCAGTCATCAGTCATCAGTCATCAGTCATCAGTCATCCGTCCTCCGTCTTCCGTCATCCGTCCTCAGTCATCAGTCCTCAGTCCTCAGTCATCAGTCCTCAGTCCTCAGTCCTCAGTCATCAGTCATCCGTCATCCGTCATCAGTCATCCGTCATCGGTCATCAGTCATCAGTCATCGGTCAATGTGAAAACCTGAGACCTGCAGCCTTCAACATAAAGTCGTATAAAAAAATGGATATTAGCGCCACAATTCAACTTGTCATTACGCAGGGCGAAAACCAGAATGCAGAGTTTAAAACCTCGTTCGGCGATGAGGTTATTATCTCACTGGTGGCGTTTGCCAATGCAAAAGGCGGAAAGGTGTATGTTGGTGTAAATGATAAAGGAAAAGTTACAGGCGTTACACATGGCAAAGAAACCGTTCAGCAGTGGATTAATGAAATAAAAACCAAAACAGAGCCTTCTCTTATTCCCGATTCGGAAACCGTTGAGATAGAAGATAAAATTGTAGTGGTATTAAGCGTTGCAGAATATCCGGTAAAGCCTGTTTCGGTAAAAGGAAGATATTATAAACGTACAGGCAATTCTAACCATTTAATGTCAGTAGCAGAAGTTGCCAATATGCATCTGCAAACCGTAAATTCGAGTTGGGATTATTATCCGCGACCGGAAAAAACTACTGCCGACTTATCATTTGAAAAAGTACAAAGAGCGATAGATATCATTACCCGGCGTAGCCCGAACAACCGGATTGCATCGGCAGAGGAGTTCTTACAAAAACACGAGCTTGTAAAAGGAGTTGCGATTACGGATTGCCTCAACCACGTTTTGAACTGATACCTGGTGGCTTTGCTGTTACTGTGTTTTCAGAAATCGGTCAAAACGGGAAACAGAAAACTGACCTGAAAGCTGACCTGAAAACCAACCTGAAAACTAACCTGAAAACCGATAATATTGACGGAAAAATTATATCGTTAATTGCTGATAATAAACATATTACAATACCTGAAATCGCAAATAACATTAATTTAAGTGTTTCTGGTACAAAATTGCGAATTAATAGATTAAGAAATAATGGCTCAATTGCCCGAGTAGGCCCCGCCAAAGGCGGACATTGGGAAATAACCTAAAACTGTCAAGTTCCAAGTTCCAAATAACCTGAAACCTGCAACCTGAAACTGACCGACGACCGACGACGGACGACGGACGACAGACGACGGGCGACAGACGACAGACGACAGACGACGGACGACAGGCGACAGACGACAGACGACGGGCGACAGACGACAGACGACAGACGACAGACGACGGACGACAGGCGACAGTCATCGGTCTTCGGTCATCAGTCATCAATCATCGGTCATCATTCTCCTGCAACCAAAAAAGGGAGACCGTCTCCGCCCTCCCTTCGCATGAAAGTGTTTCCTGTTACCCTGTCACCTTGTTACCCTGTTACCAATTACAACAATAACAATTAACCCCAAAATGATCCAAGGCAGTTTACTAAGCCAGCCACCTGCTTCCTCTTTCACCAGCTTGATCTTTTCAACCGGTACGCGTACCTCTCTGACGATCGTATCGGCTTTGCAGGTTCCGGTTACATGGATGGTGTCGCGGATCTTTACCAGTTTGATCTCGAGCTTATCGCGTGAGATGACCACCGTGTCGGTGAGACGGGTAAGCGGAATAGAGGTATCAGCCACAATCGCGGCCATTACAAGGGTGTCGTGCACCAGCAGGGTGTCTGCCACCCTGAGCTCCGGATGATGCGCCACAAGATGCTGCAAGCGCCTCTGCGGAGAACAGCCCGATAGTATGAGAAGGGTGGCTAGGAAAAAAGTAACAAGGTAACAAGGTGACAGGGTAACAGGGTAAAATGAATGGTTAGCTGGTGTTTTCATGATATTAATTTTTAATTAGTCATTGGTAATTGGTAATTGGTAATTGGTCATTCGTCATTCGCTTCAGCCGGTTCTCCCATCCCCTCAAAAACCTCCCCTGCCTCGGATCACGCTGCACGATCTGTTTGATGAACTCCAGCCTGTGTTCGAAAACCTTTTGATGAAACAGTACCGGATCGGCTTGATTGACTGCCCTGATCGTTTCGGGGCCGACATAGCCGTCGGGTGAAACCCCGAGAATACGCTGGGGAATGATGATGCCCCATTTGCCGCTGCACCAGCACCAATCAACGACCATTTCGGCTACGGGCTGACTTTCAATTTCATCAGCCCGCCAGCGGTTCCAGTAGAAGTATCGCACCACTTTTTTAACATCATTGCGGGTTAACTTCAGGAGGTCGACGGGATCAATATCCCCGTCGCCATCCTTATCGTAGCCAATGCGGCGCCAGGTGGCCAGCGTAACGCCCATGTTGGTAGCCCCGCCACGGTCGGCGGGATGATCGGAAAATCCCCCCTCGAGGGTGAGGATCTTTTCTGCAAAAATTTCGAAATTTGCCATGGTCTGTTTTTTTAAAGAGATAAAAAAAATGGAGACGGGCGGTGAACCCGTCCCCATGATTGAAACAAACCTGAAGTTAAAGGGTTACATGCGCTTCGGTCTTGTTGCCGGGAATGTCGGTGGCCCAGGCGGTGATGGTGAGCCCCGCAGTGTTCTCCACGGCTGCCGTCACCACATAGGTCCATAAGTTTCCGAACTGGCTGCGGGTGCAAACACCCTTCTCCACCTGCACGCCATTGGCGCCGGTGATGGCGACCTCCACCTGCATCACCATTACATCATCCACGGCCGAAACGATCACCTCATTGCCCGCCGCGCCGGTATAGTTCGCGGTGTCGATCATCAGGATCTTCGGCGGGCGCAGGTAATCGGTAAGCGCCACCGTGTAAGGCGTCTTCCCGTCGCGCGCCCTGGCCAGGTAAAGTTCATACAGGTCGGGATCCTTCAGGATCTCCTTCGCCCACGCGGCGCCGTTCCTGAACCGTTCCTTGACCCGTTCCTGACCCTCGGTATAGGTTTTCGAATTTTTCACCGGCTCGATGGTCAACACCGTATTCTTACGCCGGCTGCGCAGCAGCACCTGATTGCCAAAAATGCCGCTGTACGTTTGTCTGAGTTTTTCTGATATACTTGTCATTTTTTTTGAATTTGAAAATTTGAAAATGT
>Ga0247841_10008686_pt1 | contig 14512 bp, 33 predicted proteins | sample LaCruzMarch2015__2_FD_192410 | JGI IMG/M metagenome (GOLD analysis project Ga0247841, IMG submission 192410) | Freshwater microbial communities from meromictic Lake La Cruz, Castile-La Mancha, Spain - LaCruzMarch2015_18m | ecosystem: Environmental > Aquatic > Freshwater > Lake | place: Spain...
ACCAAGGTTAACAATACCCTTTATTATAAAGGATTAATTTTGTACAAAAAAAATATCCAAATCAAATTTGAACATTGTATCTATAGCCTGTATGCAACTGTAACATTGCCATCCGGGACTTATAAAACACCAATTTACATTTTCGAAATATAAAATATATAAAATCATGAAATGTCCAGGATGTAACAAAAACTTTGTCAGTTTAATCGATGGAGTCTGTATTTTGTGTGAATCTGAAGGTGTCTGGATAGATCCAACCGGTGGAGTACATACGGATGAAGATGATCAGCTAAAATGTATGAGTAATATGGAAAAATTTTTAAACAACGAACCATTTATAATCATTTCATCTGTAGATGAAAAGGTTAAAACTTTAGCAACATATTACCGTTTATCATTTACTTACTTACATCATAAATTGGAAGATGATGCTGGTCATGATGTATATTATTTTTATGAATGCTCATTACCAAAACGTTATCCTGATTCACAAGTGATTGATGATTCTTTAGTTGAAGATGGTTTATACCAATGTGGATATAATGGTAAAAAATGCACGTTATTTTTCTGGCATGATATTAGGAAAAGCCCACATGGTTTAGTCGTATATGATGATGACCAAATTGCGGTAAAAGATGCCTGGAAAAAGTATGAGGAAAAAACAGGTGTACTTTAACAATTAAAAAAACAATTTTAGTTTCATTAAAGTCTAGCTAGCTTTATTGGATATTCCAACATATAGATTATATGTTTCTAGATTAATAGCTATCCACGTCCTGAAGGTCGTGGATTTAATCTTACGATAAATTTTTTGTAACTTTGTATTAAATAAAATAACATGAGTACAAGAGCATTATTTTACATGAATGATAATTTATATGGAATATTACATTCAGATGGAGCACCAACATCGTTAGGAAGTGATTTTCTTAATATAAGTACAGAAAAAGAATATAAGAAAATACTATCTGTTATGTGTGACAGATACTTTCCGGATGGAGATGGAGAGGAATTTTATTCTATTGTTGATTATGCATATAAATTTGAAGATAATTCTGTATATGTAAAACATTGGAATGGGGATTATGAATTAGGTAAAAACATTTTAAATTAAAATCCAATGGTATATCTTTTATTACGACTTTTAGCATCATGTATAGTTGTAATTATTGCAACATTATGTGGGATACTTTCATTACTATTTTGGGATAGATCATATATTGACCTGTCGTCTGACATTTTTCTCCACTTATGGGATATACAAAAAAGAATTATTAACAATTAAAAAACAATAATCATGTCTGAAAAAGAAACATTTGAGTATTTAACCATTAATGGTTATACAGTTGCATCCATAACTCATCCGGAGTTTAGTAAAGAAGTATGCCTCCGGCATTTAAATGCTGACAATAAGCATAGTAAAGATTTTAAAGAATATTTTACTGAATATATTAATTTTAATTTCAAATAACATTTAAATTAATTACATGACAACTAAAGAATTATTCAAAATACTTACAATAGTAAATGGAGTAACAAGTCATTCATGGAATATTGTCAGAGTATTGATTGATCATATTGCAGCTGGTGTTGGATCTATTAAAGAAGCTACCTGGGCTGATAAGTATAAAAGTGAACAAAATTATACATTAAATTTAGCTAAAGTTGATACATGGTCAACATACGACAACAGTTGTATTGATTTATGTTTTACAATTAAAAACGATTGTTTGTTGTGTCTAGCTAAAATTTATGAAGGTGATGATTTTGATGGTCACAAGAAAGGACTTAGATTTACTGCAGTAATTATATTTCCAGCTTTTGTCATACAATGTATCCACAATTTAATTGAAATTGAGTTTGAAAACTTCTTGGATGATAAACATGATGAATATTTAAGAATACAAAAACAAAACTGGATTGATAATTTAAAAACTGAACTATTAAATAATTAAAATAAAATTTTGAATCACGTGAGCTAAAAAATCTTTAAAAAATCTGAAAATAAATTTTGTTTATAAAAAATTTATTTGTAACTTTGTAATTGAAATTAAAATAGTACATTTAATAATTAACAACATTTTTTTAAAACCTTGTGGTGTATAGGCAACCACGTAAAGTTTATGAGTAATAAATCAAAAAAATCACAAAACAAAAACATTGAAGCACCAGTTATTGAAACTCCTGCAACCGATGTAGTTGAAACTCCAACTGATGTAGTTGTTGAAAAAGTAAAACGTCCAAAACCAACAATCGGTATTGTTACTGATGATCTCAAAGATGAAGTAATGAAAACGTTCCCTGAAACAGGTGAAGCAGTAATCAAAGCTTACAACGAAAAAGTTTCTTTGAGAGAAGAAATTAAAAATGCTGGTGGAGTTGGTCAAACAGGGCATCTCAAAGGTTACGGTAAAACCATGGTTTATGGCGAAAAAAGCCCATTAAACGCGGAACAAAAAACATTATTAATTAAACTTTCAGAAATCCGTGGAAACGGTTCAATCAAAGGACAGGAAGAACATCTGGGTTACGCAAGTAAAATTGCAGCAAACCAACCTTTTATTCCTGTAACAAGGGAGAAAGTTGAAGTTGTTGTAACCGCCAAAAATCCTACAATTGAAGCAACAGTAGTTGATGAAACTGCAATTGAAGAAGTTAAAGGATAAATAGTAAACCAAGTATTTCGAGGGGGTGCAATGCACCCCTTTTTTTTGTTTAACAATTAAATTATAAATCATGGAAAAAATTGATATTGAGTTAATGGATGAGGAAGTAGAATCATTATTACAGTTTAAAAAAATATGTATATATGAAAATGAAGATTTGGATATTTAAGTATATATTCAAATTCCGGAAAATGACAAACATACATTAACACGTGATATTTTAGATCGTTATGATAATGAGGAATATTATGATTTAGATTTACTTGAAAAATAATATTTTTTAACAATTTAAATTTATTAAACTATGAAGAAAGGAACACTTGTATTTTTAATTTTATTGGGTTGTGCCTTAATATTTGGTGCAATTACTTTTGGAATGTACGTCAGTGCCACCAATAAAAACGTTGAACTTAAGCAGTTAATTAATGCACAGAGAACAGCAACATTAGCCAATTTTGACAAAATGTTTAAAACAATTGATCAACTTGTAAATGTAGCTGAAGCTAAGAAGGATGCAGCAAAAGAATTATTTAAAGATGTCTATCCGGATTTGATGGAAGGACGTTATGGAAAAGAAAAGGATGGTATATTAATGAAATGGGTACAAGAATCTAATCCACAGATGGATCTTAAAGCAGCATTAAACATATATGATTTCGTTGCAGAACCTGGTCTGGAAAAACCATGGTACAATAACAGATATTAATTTTATTATGATTACTCACACTCAAACAGATATATCCTATTTATTAGGTCAAGGTACACTTATTTTTATTTGTACGAAAAGCATTCATTAAATATGTATTATCTGTTAAATGCAATTCCTGAAATTAGTATGTTTAATCCTTGTGTTTTTACAGATGAAGTTCACTATCAAATTTGTGCAACACCATCTTTTTTTATACTTGTTCGTGGTTATTTACATAATCACCCGATGGGAACAACATCAGTCGTTTTATTTGATAATAGAGATAATACTAAAATTATACTGACAAATTCATTTAAGTTGGTGGCTAATGAAATAGCAAATCTTAAGAAAGATAAAACTTTAATTGATAAAATAATTGGTTGGGAGAAATTTACATTATGACACTGATTACACAATTTAGCAAACAACAATTGGAGCTTTATTTTGCTCATCGTATAACAAATTTTCATACTTATACTATATTAAATATAGATGAGTTTAACCAGATGACAACATCAATTTTACCAAATGCTGGTATTATGTTGTTTACCTTTAGGGTTTGTAGAGTAAATTATCAGAGTCATGACTTTTTATTGATAATTGGATTGACGTCAATTTCAAAATACAAATTATGTGATGATTCGGATGAAAATGATTTTTGTTTCATTGGGTGGATTTCATATAACCATGTGAACCAAAGTCATTGGAAGTATCAACGTTCACCTCATAAAACAACATCAGAATGTGAAGTATGGTTTAGACAATTTTTAAACACAATTTAACTATCTAAATATTATGAAAAAAATGTATTTTATTATTATGTGTTTATTTTTAGCAATGACATGTAGAAGTCAAAAATTGACTTTAGAATTTAAGTATTCATCAAAAAGTCAATTGAAAGTTTTTGAGACTTTAAAACAAGATTCAACATTGACTAGCACATTTGTATTACGTGCTATCAAAGACAAAAAAATTGAAACACCTGAAATTATTATTAGGGATTTTAATGGTTTGTGTGTTGGGGTATTTTATGGAGCAATCAATAAGGCATTCATAATGAATATTTATGAATCTGATTACAAGGATGAATAGTTTTTGTTTACCATAGTTTTTCATGGGGGGAAAGTTTCTTCCCCCAAATCTAAAACGATAATTATGTCTTATAACGTTGAAACACTTAAAATTAAAATTGGTGGTAAAGTTAGAAGTATGTTACCACCAATAATTGCAAATGTACTTGGAATTAGATATGGGATTATTGATAAACAATGGTACCCAATCGATGATAAAATAACGGTGGATGATTTAAGAAAGTTTCATCTACCATATTTCTCAAAAGTTATTACACATGAAGTTATTGGTTCTGATGGTATTACTACCTATACAGTAACAATTTCAGAAAATAATTATTCATGTACCTGTCCTGGTTATAAATTTAGAACAATATGTAAACATATAAATTTATTTAAATAAAAATCACATGAAAGAACAATTTGTAACATATGAAATAGCATTGAAACTTAAAGAGTTGGGTTTCATGGATCCATGTGCTGGTTATTTTACTTTAAAGAATGAATTTAATACATTTGATGAATCTAACTTTGAACTAAATTATAATTCTTTTAGTGACCAATATATTAATAACGTACATGATGAGTTTCCAACGGCTCCACTTTGGCAACAAGTAATTAATTGGATTGAAAAATCACACAATTTATTTGTTGATGTTAATTTTTCCAAACTAAAAGAAAATGATGATGAAGAAGATATTGTAATTTGGGAATTTAAAATTAACGAAAAATGGACCATTGGCAAGGAATGGTATGATTATAGTTATGGTTTTAAACCTATTAAATTCAGATCAGGTTACACTTCTAAGCATGAGGCTTTCGAACAAGCTATTTTAGAATCAATTAATTTTATAAAAGATAGAAAAACAATTTTATCTGATGTTAATAAGAGTAAATATTCAGTTGATATTGAATTCGATGCTTATGACAGAAACGGTAATGAAGTTATTGATGATGAATTATACACAAATATCATTTTAGAAGGTAAAGATGAAAAATCTATTCATCATCAAATAGATAAATTAGAATTTGGAGATAAAATAATAGGTTATGTTGAAGTTTATCAGTTGTAATTTATTCTCACTAACATACACCATTGAAAACGCTATTGGTTTTACATGATGTTATAAACAGTAATTTTATGGGTGACAAATTATTAAACAACCAAATGGAAAAATACAATTTTGAAGGCGAAGATTATTTTTTAATAAAATATATTAATGGATTATGTTTTTGGAATAATTTAAAATGGAATGATAATACAGAATCCTACGATGAAGGTGTTGAAGTTATTATAGCAGATATTTCAAAAAATATTATCGGAACAATCAATAGGGATGGTTATATTTATATTGATTGGCAGTAACGTGTTGCAGCTATATTTAGTTGTGGAATTTGAAAACGAAAACTTTAAATTTAGATAAAATGACAATAGAAGCAGAAAACTTGAATGAACCACATAACCCACAATTGAATATAGGTGCTGATATGCCTCGTTTATCTAAGGTATTAACTCAATCAGAAATTCAACAACTTTATTCACTTGTTAATTCTGACAGAGATTGGATGATAGACGTAAATTCTCACCAATTAGTAGATAAAATAATTGAATTGTGGTTTGAAAAACAAGGTTATGATTTTTGGGATAATCCTTTTCCAGAAGTTGTTGAATGGTCAGTTAGTAAGGATAAAGAAATTGAGTTCGTGTATGTCTTAAATGAGGCATAACGGTGGCAATATGAAAAGTTGGCTTTGCAGTCACTTTCAAGTTACCACAGCAATTTGTTAGCCAATTTTTTTATATTGCGTGTTAGCAAACATATTTTATTAATAACTAAATAATTATCAAAATGAAAAAAATTACAGTAATGTGGGTAGAAACCCAAAACGACAAAATGTATGATAGAGAAATGAGAGTTGTCTATTCGAATCACGAAAGATTTTCAAAAGGAACAAGATTTGATTTCGGGTTTCTTCAAATAGCAAGTAAAGAAGGGTACATTATCGAAGTGCTTCATTAATATGTTTGCTAACTATTAAATATAAACAAGTTAAATTAATCAATTAATTTTTAATATGTCAAATCAAAAATTCAAATTTAATGAAAGTTCAAATGAAACTGATAGTTTGATAAATCATATAAATAATTATCTAGCACCAAAATATGAATTAACAGTTCATAATATACCAGTTGAATTTATTAATGTGAGTATAAATACTAAATGTGTAACTTTAAGTAAAAAAGGAAACAGTGATAATATTTATTCTGATTGGTATTATGATGAGTTTAATTTAAAAAATCTTGATGAGTATTGTTACAGAATGTCATTTATTGATAGAGATATGGATGTTTCACTAGCGTATGAATTTAAAGATATATCACAGAGAATAAAATCAGCTTTAAATAATTTTTAATTTTTAAAGTGATAATTTTTTATTGTATATAATGTTGGTGGTATGTGTAGGTTTTATTAACTAAAAAATTAAATATGAGAGCAAAGCAATTAATAGAAGCACTTAATAATCTTGACCAAAGTAAACGTATTAAGTTTCAAAACGCAGAAGGTTGGAAAGCACAAACAATGGCTATAAATGCAATACTCGAACAAGGCAACGTTTATATTTTGATTTGGGCTTGCCATCCACATTGCATCAAAGAAGATTTGAAAGAAGGTCAAAAACTTGTTTGGTATAATCCAAATTGTACAAATTCAAAATTGGTTAAAGATTATTTCCCTGACTATGTGTCTGTTTAAACTTACACATAACAGTTGCAAATATAAAACATTATAACACAAATGCTAATTAAATGAAACGAATTTAAAAAATTAGCATATCTTTTAATAAAAACCATAACATCAATATTGATGTTATAAAATTGTAAAAATTATGAAAGTACAATTCAGAACAAATTTAGACCATTACCAAACTACTTGTTTCCCTGAAAACTTAACAATTCCGCCACGAAAAGGTGAAAAAGTAGCAGTAAATAAAGTTTTCAATGAATATTATTCAGCCAAAAAATTACCATTACGATTAGAAGTTGTTGAAGTAACTTGGTGTGAAGATGGTGTAATTTGTGAATTATGGTATAATGAAACTGACTGGAAATTAGCAGAATTAAATGGTGCTGTGCTGTTTTAACATTACGCCTAACGGTACGCAAGTATGAAACGTGTCAACACAAATGATTGATTGGAACATGAACTTTGAAATTAACATAAATATTAACTTAGATGCACTGCCGGCATGTTTTATACTTGCTGTTAGGCATCTGTAAAAATTACGGATATGGAATACGCATTATTAATGGAATTTGTAAAATGGTGTGAAGATAATGACTACACCGAATGGGTGGGTTATTTAGGAAAAGCAGAAAAAGTAATTGGGATGTTTTTAGAATATAAATATGGCACAAAAACAGAGTAATTTTTATTGTGTCTAACCGACCCAGGTATATTTTAGTCATGAATTTAAAACACGAAATTATGAAATGGTTTAAAAGATTCTTTAAAAAGAAACAGGTTGAAGTTGCAGAAACAAAGCAATTAAATATACCTGATGTTATAAAATCGGTTTGTTTGCTAATTGATACAACGTGTGGTTATAGAACATGGAATGGGAAATGTAATTGTGAAGATAATAAATGCAGACAAAAACAAACCGTTTTGCTAACAGCTGATGGTGTGAAATATAGCGGAATATGGGCCACTGACTTATCCAACAACATAAAACTAAAAAGCGAGGTAGTATGCCGGCATACTTACTAAACCCGCTATATTTCACACCCATTGTTATATGCCGCTTTTATTGTAAAACATCTAAATTAAAATATTATGTATCAATTAATTTGCACTTCGTACACAGTAACTGAACAAGGTTTGGTTTTAAGAAACAACTGGATTGAAGCAGTATTTGACGACAAATACATGCTTGAACTCATTGAAAAATGGCAATTACCATATGATTTTAAATACCTTGCAAAAGGTTCAATTTCAAATATTCTGCACGGTAAAATGGATATTGACAAAGTAGTAATACATGTTCGTATTGTCCGTTTTTAAAGTGACACATAACGAATTATGGTATAAAAATTGCGGATTAAATGGTAGAACTTTTCAACCTACAACAGATTTGAATTAGAATTACAAACACTCCGGACTGCGCGCAACTGGATTTTTTAAGTATTTATTAATCATTAAAAATGGAATCAAAATGACAAAGAAAACAAAATTTAGAATCAGTCAAATATTTGGAAATGTATTCCTTATTTTTTGGCAAGCCGAAACATGGTATTTTATTATTCGTGATGGTTGGCATTGGAAAGCAATAACAGAAGCCGAAAAAACTTGTAATAGTATTGCCATGATGCTTTTAACAGTTTCGTTTATATTCTTTTTTTCAATACTATACGACATTGTTAAATTATTCGCTTATGTAAATATCAGTTCAATTTCAATAACCGATAAAAATGACAGTAGCGTTTGTTAGCCTTGTTATTAACGTCCGCAGGTATATTTCAGTTGTGGACTACGAAGCAATTAACTATCAAAATACTAATAACTTAAATACGAGAACGAATGACAAAAGAAACACAAAAACAGCAATTGAATATACCTGTTGTTGGCGAATCGTTGCTACGTGAAGCAATTTATTTACTAACAATAAAACAGACAAACAACTGTCCAAATTGGATAGAAAGTATAGGTGATTGTAATAAACCCGAATGTGAATTTTGCAGAATACAAAGGTGTATAGATGAACTTGAAAGCAATGTTTGCTAACGGATGAGTAGTTGGGGAATGCGAAGAGCGAACCTATCGAAATATACAGACCTAAATTCGGGCAGGATGATTAATAGACTAAACCCCAATTACTTATATACGGTGTTATAACCCGTTTTTATTACTAATTAAAATATAAAAAATTATGAAAATTAAAATTAAAAGAGCAACAACAAAAGGGCTAAAAGAAAACGAAGGAGATATGTTTGAAACGAATGGGAAGCTGATGCTCAAAATTGGGATAAAGTTTTCGAGATGATTAATTGCGGCATTGATTATAAATGGAAAGTATAAAATCAAGAATATGATAATTACACGAAAAAACATGCCAACAGTTGTTAAACAAATGAAGGTTGGTGAATTAGATAAAAGTAAGTGTTCAACAAAGTTTTTATCACATAATTTTACAGACGACGTCATTGTTTACATCAAATGTTTGGATGATGGTGTTATGGATCTACGAGGTAAGAAGTGTCAATATCGTATCATTGTGCCTGATGAGTATCAATCTTTCTGCATTACAGATTAAAAACATAATAAAATGAAAAAATCGGCTGAAAAAATTAAAGAATTGTACGTAAATGCAAAGTCAGCAATAGTTGGTTCAACTTGCAAATGTCCAAGTTGTAGAACTGAATTTGTAAAAACGAACTATCAACAAACATTTTGTAAATCAAAAAAGGGAACTATTTGCAAGGATAAATATTGGAATGCAGTTACACCTGAAAAACGAAATAATACAACTCGTATTGCTCCTACAAGTGCAAATTTTATGGCAACAAGATACGACCACTTAAAACCGAATATTGTTTGGGGTGTTGAAAAATTTCAAGGGCTCACCAGTGAAGGTTATAGAGTTTTCGATGGAGTTGCATATGATGTATGGGATGTTCCTGTTTATAACGTTAATATTGGTAATCATGATCCAGACAATTCATAATATTGGAACAATTCAGACAATGGATACCATAATTAAAAGTGTGATAACAAATTTTATTTGACACAAATAATTAACCTTATAACAAAATTTCAAAATAAAAATATGGAAAAACAAAACAACTCTAGTAAAGAAAACCAATCCGGACAAGATATATCAATTGACATCATTGCAGTCTTAATATTGGTGTATGGTTTAATTAATATTTTTTCATCCGTTGTATATAGTTTTAGTCATGATCCAACAGATAAATGGTTCACTAGAATGGGAATAGGAATAATATGTGCCGGTTTTTATTGTGTTATAATGAGGCTTAAAAAATAAAGATTCGGGGAAACAAAATGATAGATAATATTTCAAAACAGATTTCAATATTGTTAATGAAATATAATGTGAAAATTGCTATTAAACAATGAGAAAAAGAAAAATATTCTTTTGTGATATCAGCATATGATTGTTCAATAAAAACTTACAAAGATACAATTATGTTTTTAGAATCAGAATTAAAATCTAACAAAAATACAAAGCAATGAAAAATAAAACAAAAGATTTTTGGGTAGAATGTAATTGTTGTAAATCACAATATTTAATCAACTCCATGTTGTGGATCATTAGCTAATATAGTTGAAGATGGAAAAACAACTAATAAAATATCATTGTTTGTTTCCATAGATGGATCACCAATTGAACCTATAATTTTAACGATAAATAAATAAGATAATGAAAACGGAAACTTATCACATTCAAACTTGTATGGGTGAAATAACATCCTTTAGAGATCAACTAGATTTTTTATCTGAAGCTGAATTAAAAGAATTTAATTTAATTGGATACTCTGGTGGTATTGCAACTGGTGAAAGTATCAGCCAAGTTGAATATTTAAATACATTAAACAAAGGTCATTTTGCCAGACGGCAAACAAAATTTGATGATGGGACTTTTGTTGAAGAGTTTGTTATTTTTAGAGTTATATAAAGAAATGGTTAAAGTAGAAAGCGAACATATATTCATAGTTCATGACAGTCATTACAAAAACAAAAAATCTAATAAAAAATTTGTACATTAAAATAATTTTATTTAACTTTGTAAATAAATTAAACACATATAATGAAAGATACATTACGAATTTTAATTCATAATAATTGTAATTTATCTTGTAGCTATTGTTGCAATAAAATATCAGAACAAATTGAAAGAATGGTACACAAACCATTATCAGAAATTGATTTTTCTTTATATCAAAATATTTGTATCACTGGTGGTGAACCTCTCTTAGACTTAATATATTTGGAATCAATATTAATTGAATTACCAAAGGATAAAATAATCATATTATATACTAATGGTTATTTATTAAACTCAAAAGCATTATTATTACTATATTCATATAATATTAAATTTATAACAGTAGGAATTCATGATGTAATCATTCCACTTATAAATAGGATAACTCATGAGTATGAAATTTTTAATAGGATATATCATGATTCTATTCAAATACGATTCAATATTAATGATGTTCACAAAGAAGCTAAAAAAGAATTGGGTGAAGAATATTTTAAATACTTAGAACAACAAAATAAACATTAGAAATGAAAACAGTTAAACAAGATGGTAATGTTTTTTATATAACAAACCATCGAAATTTTATTTTACGCTTCTTTGGTTTAAAACCCATCGTGAAACTATATCACACAGAATGGAATACATTTAAGTATTTCGGTGGTAATTATTGTTTTCATGAAGAATCAGGAAAGATAGTTAGTCCAACTTCTAACACACATAAATTATTAATGAATTCATTACATGCTTATAAACAACAATAAATAAACAAAATGACAACAAAAAACAAATTAGATTTCAAGCAATTAATCCACAAGGATTATAGTGCTAAAAAACCAGGCAACTTTTATATCAGTTCCATAAAATGGAAATCATTAGTACGTGCAGTACTTCGAGCTAAAAACTTAATGATTATAGGTCCATCTGGTTATGGTAAAACAATGGCAGTTCATGCTGTAAAAAGTTTATTCCCTGAAAGATTATTCCATACTGTATCTATGGGTGATAGTTCAGATGCTAGAACAGTATTCGCCGGAACAGTTACATTTGAAAATGGTGAAACAAGGTTCAAACCATCAGAATTTATTACTGCTATCCAAACACCAAATGCCATTATTTATATTGATGAATCTACTCGAGGTCATGATGATGCAATTAATATGTTACTCCCGGCTTTGGATCCATTACAACGTTGTATGAGGTTGTATGATTCACCTGGTACACCAGTTATTAAAGTTGCAGATGGTGTATGTTTTATTGCAACTGCTAATATTGGATCACAATACACCACAACTCGTTCTATGGATAGAGCCTTCCGGGAAAGGTTTGAAACATTAGAAGTTGATATAATGGGTAAAGAAACACAAATAGAATTGTTAAACAATAAATATAATAATTTGTTGGATAGCAATGTTATCAATAGTGTTGCAGAAATTGCTCATGATACAAGGCAACAAGTATTTTTTAATACGATGGATGCTAAATTGTCTTGGGATTTATCTCCAAGGATTGTTGAACAAATATGTGATTATCTAGTTGATGGTTTTACACTACCGGAAACTGCTGAATTAATTATTTATCCAATGTATGCTAAAGATTCAGGTGCTGAATCTGAACGAACTTATATGCAACAATTAGTTCAACGGTATTGTGTTGTTGAAGAAGAATTAGTTGAAATCAATGAAGTAGATGAAAATGTAGAAAGAACAATTGATCCTAATCGTAAACCATTTGATTGATAAATAGTATGAGATCGAATAAACAAAAACCAAAAAATTATTTGAGAGACCGATACACAAATAAAATAAATTGGTCTGATAATGTAGGTTATTATTCAAAAAACTGGTTTGGTGGCTCATTTGGATATGATGTTAATGTAATGGAACTCGCAAGGGTTAAAAAAATAATATCAAATTATGTCCACATATTAACCGGAAAAACCATTCCTATTATATACAAAAAATCATCTGACAGCAGTACTGATGGTCAGTGTATAGTTATTTCAGCTGATATTAAAAATATTGATAAACTTATTGGTACTGCACTTCATGAAGCAGCACATATTGTTAAGACAGATTTTAGTATCCCAATGGAATTATACCTGGATATCAATGATGAATTATTGGATAAATATTATAATCCAAGTAAACATTGGTTTGTTGATAAAATTGTAAGAAACACATTATTTTGTATTGCAAATATTATTGAAGACCATAGGATCAATAACTGGATATTTGAAACATCCCCAGGTTATTATGGATATTTGAATGTAGTTTGGGATGATGATTTATATTCTAAAGAAAGTACTTTGAAATTAATATCAAATGAACGTCGCGACTTAACCTGGCATTCATATATTTATAGAATCTATATGTTGTTGAATCCGAAATCAGATCTGAACGCATTACCAAAATTAGATGTCATTAATGAGATGATTGATTATAAGAACATCGGTCGATTAAAAAACACTGGCCAGGTAATAAAATTAGCAACGGATATTTTTAATATCATTGAACCCATAGTTGAACTACCACTTAAAGTAATTGGGTTACCTGATGGAGTTAACTATACCCCACATTTAATCTTTGGTACTGTTAATGAAGTTGGTCAATATAATTTTACTGTCAAAACGTTTGATAAAGAATATAATTATATATTAAACATTAATGAACCGGTAGATATTTTGCTGGAACAGTTACTAATGAATTAAACATTAAAGAAAATGACGTTAAATAAATTAGATGGAGAATACACATCACCAGTAAATGAAATATTTAATATTGATCTCAATGATGCACTTGAACAAAATATGTTCTCATTTAACGATATTTTAAGTACCTTAGACTTAGAGCAAACAAAAATTATTTTAGATGAGATTGAAAATGATATGATTGATGATATCATTGGATCCGGAGCACGAGGTTTATATATTGGTAGTGGTAATGGGCCACAAAAAACTTGTACATATGATAATAATTTATTAGTTATTGTTCGTAAATGTATCAATGATGATTTTTTAAGAGGCAAATATAGTATCGTATATTCTAAAGGTGTACGTAAAGGAAAACTATTAGCTGATAAATTACAGATACGTAACGAAGAAAAATACACTAAATACAGCAGACTAGAACACGGCCGGATTGATAGAAGATTATTATATTCACTTGGTATTCCGGGTGATAAACATGAAATATTTACAAGTATGAAAAAGTTTACTAACTTACCTGTTTATATTCATATAACAATAGATGCTTCTGGTTCAATGGGAGACGGCTCAAAATTTACAAATGCATTAGAATTTGCTA
>Ga0247841_10008687_pt1 | contig 14512 bp, 12 predicted proteins | sample LaCruzMarch2015__2_FD_192410 | JGI IMG/M metagenome (GOLD analysis project Ga0247841, IMG submission 192410) | Freshwater microbial communities from meromictic Lake La Cruz, Castile-La Mancha, Spain - LaCruzMarch2015_18m | ecosystem: Environmental > Aquatic > Freshwater > Lake | place: Spain...
ATAGACAAAGAAAACAATAATTAAAGAAATAAAAACTAGTATTTGTTGGATAGTAAAAGTGGTTTGAAGCTCTTCTTTTTTTACCTCTTCCTTTTTTTGAATTAGGGCGGCAGCTAGGCCAATATCAGAAAAATAGCCAAGAATACTAACTGATTCAGCCACAATAGCAAATAAACCAACATCACCAGTACCTAGTAAAATAGTTAATAAAAAGAACCCGATAATAGAAACACCTTGAATACCAACATTTCTTAAGGAAAGAAAAATGACATTTTTGGTAGTTTTATGTTTTATTTCTTGAAGATCAATTTGTTCCATAGAGGTTTTAATAGATATAAAACTAATCCCAACCATGCAAATAATGAAATATAATTAGAGATAGTTCTAATGTTTGTGTTTTTTAATTTAACATAAATTTGATGATCTCCGCTTTTTAGATTTATTACCATACGACCAAGTTCTGGTTCAATTTCATAATCTATTTTTTGACCTTTGTCAGTTATTTCAAAGTTTGGAAAAGCTAATTGAGAAATTGTAATTTTAGCTTCTTGATTTAGGAATAAATTAAAAAATAACCAATCAGTACCCTTTTTTTCTCCAGAAAAACTAATAAGAGCTTTTTGAGGCTCAATATTATCAATATAAGGTTTAGCAGCTGATTTAGGGCCAGTATTAGCGGTTTTTGGCAAATAATCATAAATACTTGAAGTTATTTGACGTGTCCAACTATCACCGGAAAATTTCTGATCATCAGTAAGTGGACCACTGTAGATTGGATAAAAATGAGAGATATTTGTTGCAAAAAGAATAATTAAAATAAAAATACTAGTAATTGTGGCAATTTTTTTAGAAAATATTTTATATAAAATATAAGGCAAAATTCCTACTGATAAAGAAAAAAGAAAGGCACTATGGTTTAAAAAACGCCAAGGGAATTGAACTTTTTGAATTTCTTTGAAAATAAGCCATAAAAAGGTAGATTTTTCATGAGCCATAAAAACAGCAATGAAGCCCATAAAGATAAGAATGATTGGTAATAGTAATTTACGATCGATTTTTTTGGCCTTAATCCAAGTAAAAATAAAATAAAAAATAATCAAAATAGCCAAAACCCAATGAGTGAAACCAATCATAAAAGACATACCATCGGCCGTACCCCAAACAGAAGGACCATCACCCCAAAAATTGCTTAAAAATAATTGTTTAAGGCTGACAAAATGAGCTGAAAAAGAATAGTAATTCTGGAACATACTTTCTATTTGGACAAACTTTGTCTCTAACAAGACAGGAAAGGTAAAAAAAGCAGCTAGAGCGGCGCTTAGGAGGCCAGCAAGAGTTAATTTAATAGCCGAAGGAATCATTAATTTTATTTTTAATCCATGAGTCTGCCATAGCCAAAAAAGTACCCAAATAAAAAGAATGGGAATAAAAGTAAGAACCATAGGGTTATGAGATAGGAGTAAAAAAGCAAAAGAAAGACCAAGACCTAAAACATCGAGGCTTTTATTTTTAAGAATAATTTTTCTAGAAAAATAAAAAATTAGCGGAAAAAAAACACCAGCCCAAGCTTCATTCATGGCACCCCTGACATAGATGTTAAGAGCGTGATAAGGGACATAGGTATAAAAAAGCGCAGAAATAAAACCACCAAATTTGCCAAAAAGAGAACTGGCGAGGAAATACATAAAAAGAGCGGCTAAAACAAATTGAGTAATGGCGGTAAATTTAACACTTTGAACAAAAGAAAAGGAAAAGGTACGAAATATTTGACCAACTAAACTAGGAAGTGGTGGGTAAAAATTAAACAAAGGATAACCATAACCAAAACCTAAATCAGGATTCCAACGACAAGGAATTTGACCATCTTTAAGACATTTTTCAAACTCTAATTGACGCATCATTTGCATGTCGTCTTGCATATTCCAATAGAGATGGCCTGGTTTTAAAAAAAAGAAAAAAGTCGGAATAATTAAAATCAATAACAAAATTGATAAAAAAAACTTTTTTTTAAACACTTTTTTTAAGATGAGTAAAGGCTAAATAAGCTGAAATTCCAGCAAAAATGCTACGGAAATAACTTTTTAATTGATTAATATCGGTAGCTTTGGTAATAATAGCCTGAGTGCCGACAAAAGAAGCTAGATCGGGGTTTAAGGGGGCAAATAAACCAACTGAAAGAGAATTCTCGAAGGTAAAAATTATAAAAATATAAATTAGCATTAAAGCTATATAAGCCCAAGCTTCTTTGAATTTATAATTTATTATTTCAATTATTAAAAAAGGGCTGAGCCAAATGAACCATTGGGGATGAAAATGGGTTACGGAAAAAAGTAATAAGAAGCAGATAAAAAAATAAGAAATATAAAATTTTGGTCGAAGTGATTTGTTTTGGGAAAGAAGATAAATAAAAACTAAAATTAAAAGAAAGGGAAATAAACCCTCAGCTCCAGAAAGCATAAATTGCATATAAAGCATTTTTGAATTTTTGGAACTAAAAACCATGGAACGATAAGCGGAAGAGAAAATAAAAGGAAGATTAGTGATAATTATTGGTAGAAAGCCAATAATTGATAATTTTATACGTTGAAGCCATTTGTCTGATTTGAAAATAATAAAGGGTAATAAAAAGATGGGGTACATTTTGAAAGCAATTCCAAAACCAACAGCCAAAACAGAAAGTGATAATTTTTGTTTTTTGAGAAAATAAGCAGCTAAAACTGTAAAAAAGACTGGAATAATATCAAAAACACCCATACAGAAAGTGGCATATAAAGTAACTGGATTAAAAAGCCAAAAAATAAAAGCTAAATATTTTTGACGTGGATCATTAAAATATTTGTATAAAAAATAGGCAACTGCTAGATCAAAGAAAAGATAAGGCAGCTTGATTATAAAAAGATAGAAAGAAAGTCCGGTAATTTTATTGATATTAGCACCAGACATGATGGTTTCTAAAAAGTTCCCCAAACCAGTAAAGGCAAAAATTTTTTGAAAAGTACCAAGAGTAAAATAAGTTAGAGGTGGATAAATAAAAATATCATTAACACCAATATTTTTGACTAACGGATCGGTTGAGGGAAGAGATTGAATATGTTCATAAACATTGGTGACATTTTTAAATCCCCAAAAATAGGCGGATAAATTTTGACCAGCAAGATCGGGATGATAAGTAAAAGCCATTAAAAAAAGACGGATAATAATAGCAATTAAAAGTGGAATCAAAAATTTTTTACCTATTTTAAGCATAAAATTATTTTACAGTAATTGGTTTTAATTTATAAAGAAGTAATTCATCGCCGTCTGGTTTGATAAAAGATTTGGTTAATTCTAATTGGTTTAATTCACTAGTATCGAGTTTTAAACGAGATTTATTAATAAGAAGATAGACTTCATCGCCATAATCTCTAGCATTAATTAGACTGGTTGGTATTTTTGAAAAACCTAATCCTACACCAATAATAGTTAAATGGGGAATATTGCGACCATAAATTTGGAGTCCATCTGGAAGAGTACCAAAAGCACCTTCAGTACCAACTATAATGTTGGCACTAAGTGATCTTTGTTTTAGGAAATCAGCCGATTCTTTAATCCCCCATCCAGAAGTCCACTCTTCAAGGTAATTTAGTTCAGAAGAAATTAGTTTTTGATTAAAAGGATTAAGAGAAATTTTATAGATAAAGTTTATATTTAAAATAAAAACAGAAACAATTAAAATTATTTTTAAAATATTTGATTTTATTTTGGTTAAAAAATTTAAAAAGCCAATGGAAATTAAAAGAATTAAAGGTGGAAGAGTGAAAAGAATATATCTGGCAGTAAAAACTTTGGCCATGGCGGCATTAGCAATTAGTGGTAAGAGCCACCAAAAAATTAATATTAAGTATTTGGTATTTAATATTTGATATTTAGTGTTTTTATTTAAAAAAAACATTAAAATTCCGACGAAAGTAAAAATTAAAATAGGAGTGGAAATATATTGATGATAAAGACTAAACGCATTTAAAAGATGTGGTTTTAGAGGATCAAATGGGTGTTTTAGAATTTCAGAAATTGTCCAAATATAATCTTTGTTACGAAGAGCAATCATTTGAAATTGAGGACCAAGACGAAGAATATTGTAGATTAAAAAAGCAACAATAGATGAAATTATTGGAAGATAGATATTAGATACTAGATTGTGGATTGTAGATTTCTTTTTTAAAATTAAAAAAGTTAAAAAAGATAGAACGACAAAATAGATAGCTGGAGATTTGGTAAGCCAAGATAATCCAAGAATAAAACCTAAAATAAGAGCTAAATCTAGTCTTGGGTATTTTGATAATAAAAAAGAAAAAAATAGGGCTAAAAACCCGAAAAATGATAATAAATTGTCAGCTAAAGCGAGGCGATCGAAGAAAAAAGAAAAAGGAATTAAACAATAAATTAGGGATGTAAAAAGACCTTGATAAAAATTTTTATTAATACTAGTTTTGATGAATTTGAAAATATTACTTTCTTTATCTTCATAATTTATAAAAATGACAGTTGTTAGAAATAGAACTAGTAGTAGTCCAAAACCAGCAAAAACAGATATTAGACGACCGGCAACTAAAGGATCTTGAATAAATTTAAGAGTGACAGCGTTTAACCACATAAAGAGAGGTTGTTTACCATCTGTTTGAGGGATAAATCTAAGATTGTCTTCTGATTGAATAATTTGAGCCCAGCGAATATAAATGGCCTCATCACAAAAAACAGGAATAGAAGTTAAATTTTGAAGACGAGAAAAAAAATAAAATCCAGAAATTAAAATTGTGAGAAAAATTTGAAAAAATTTATTTTTGATCATAAACACCTTGGAGATTATTTCGAATAACTCTAAAAATTTCCTGCAGCATTTGTTTTGATTCTTTCTTAAAACGGGCTGAGTCATCACCTTTAGTAGTGCTTAAATCTTCATTTTTCCAATCAACTTCAACTTCTTTAATTTTATATCCCCATTTTTGGGTCATAAATAAAAGTTCAACATCAAAAGCAGAGACTCTCCAACCTTTTTTATCTGACTTATCTTTAAAAAATTGAAGGTTGGGAAATATTTTTTTGGCTAAATCTGTTTTGATAGCTTTAAAACCACATTGGGTATCAATTATTTTTGGAAGTAAAACTAAACGACGACCAAAAAGAAAACCTCTAGCCATTATTTTTCTAATTATGGAATTACCTTCTCTGGAGATGCCGCGAGAACCAATAACAACGTCATAGTCTTGGTCAAAAAATGGTAGTAATTTTGTTAATTCTTTTAAGGGAGTTGATTGATCCATATCAGTAAAAAGAGTTATTGGATATTGAGCGTCTTTAATACCACCCCAAACAGCTGACGGTTTGCCACCATGGGGTAAATTTAAAACCCTAAATCCTTGATGTTTAGAAACAAATTCTTTAACTAATTTAAGACTATTATCGGTCGATTCATCATTGCAAATGATAACTTCCCAGGTAAATTGTTGAGTTTTGAGAAAATCATAGACTTCATTTAGAACGCCATTTTTTAGGTTATTTTCTTCGTTATAGCAGGGAATAATAACAGAAATTGATTTCATTATTGAATTATACAATCAATTCGTTTGATTGGAAAATATAAATCATGTTAATATTTGAAAGATGTCAAAAATAAAAAAAATGGCTAATAAAAAGGTTTTTATAATAATGGGTTTGATTTTAGTAATTGGATTAATAATGAGAATTTATAATTTTGAAAAGTCTTTTGGTTTTGGACATGATCAGGATCTATATTCTTGGATTGCTAAAGATATAGTGGTTAATAAACACTTAAGAAGTGTTGGACAAATTACTAGTGTTGATGGGGTTTTTATTGGGCCACTTTACTATTACTTAATGGCATTAAGTTATTGGTTGTCTGGTATGAATCCAATGAGTGCAATCGTACCGACAACTATAATTGGACTACTAACAATAGTGAGTTTTTATCTTTTTGGTAAAAAATATTTTTCCGAAAGAGTTGGTTTAATAATGGCTTTTGTTTACGCTGTTTCTTTTGGAGCGGCTTTTTATGACAAGTGGTCAGTACCAACTGAACCGGCAGTGATTTGGTCGGTATGGTTTTTGTATGTGATATTTGGAATGTTTAGAAAAAATTTAAAATTAATGCCACTTTATGCTGTTTTAGTTGGCCTTACATATCACATTCATATTGCCCTTTTACCGATTTTACCAATACCTATCTTGACATATTTTATGTCGAAGGGCACTTTAAAAGAAAAATTTAAAGCAATTAAATTAAAAAATGTTTTAGTGTCTTTTTTGATATTCATGTTAGTGAGTAGCCCTTTTTGGTTTTTTGAAATTAAACATAATTTTTCACAAGTAAAAAGTGTAATTATCGCTTCAAAAAAAGATTTAGGCAATCCGACTGGTTTTGTGAAGTTTAAAAAAGTAATAAATGCTTCGGCTTGGGAAATGCAAAGAAGATTAATCTCTGAATGGCCAATTAGACCATTTGAACTCATGTGGCCGTTTTTTATGTTGGTTACTTATGTTGCTTATAAATTTAAAAAAGTGTCAGGAAAGGATCTTAGTTTAATGTTGATATGGATATTTTTAATTGGTTTGGCTCAGTTTACATCAAAAAGGGTGGTCAGTGAATACTATTTCACAAACTATGTGCCGATATATATATTAATGGTAGCTTTGTTTTTTGATTTATTCCTGGATAAAAAATATTTAAGCAAAATAGTATTTATATTAGGCGGAATTTATTTATTTTTTAATTTTTCTTGGACAATAAATGCGAATGATTTAAATGATTCTTATTTTTACAAAAGACAAATAGTTGAATATATTAGAGCTGACCAGATTAAAAATAATTACCCATGTGTTGGCATAAATTATGTGGCTAAATTTGGAACTGGAGTTGGATTTAGATATCTGCTTTGGTGGAAAGGTGTCGATATTATTAAGCCAAGTGCTTCAGTCCCCACTTATAATATAGTAATTCCTTGGGAGGTAAGTGCTAGTGAAGTAGATCAAAGGTTTGGTATATTAGGAGTTATTCTTCCGACACAAAAAAGGCCTTCTAGTGAGGCTTGGTGTAAGGATCCTCAAAACATAATTGATCCTCTTCTTGGATATACAGAATAAAAAATTATTTTTTTAATCTCTGTTGAACATGAACTCCACCTAGATTGGTTTCTGATTTTATTTCAGTAGTGTCATCTCGTAACCAATCGTTTAGTCTTCCTTGATTGGCTGGATCAACTTCATAAAGAAAGTAAATTAAAGACGATTTTTCTGTGGTTGGAGGAGTACACTTATTGTTTTTTATATACCAATTCATTAAATAATCGTAAGAATAAGGAGTATATGGAGGGACATAAACTGAAAGATTGTATTTTTTATCTTTGGTTTCTTGGCAAATTTTGTTTAAGGCCCATTTTTGATTACCAAGAGTAATATGTTCTGGACCATCAATCCAAGCTGATAACTTATTTCTAATAAAAGAAATATTTCCTATATAAAATAAAATAACAACAATTATTATTAATAGTTTATTTAAAATAGATTTATTAAAAAATGTTATTCCAATTGAAAAAATAATAAAAAAGGCGGGGAAAAATCCAGTTAAATAATAATCATAAAGATTGCCGTAGTTGCCAACAAAGAACAAAAGTAAAAACAAAGGGACAAATAACCAAAGTAATAAAAGCTGAATAAACTTATCTTTTAATTTAGTTAATAATAAAATAACACTAAAAATAAAGATAATTAAGAAAACAAGAGAAATCCAAGTAATATTAGTATCAAGTTTTGAAAAAAGAATTTTGTAAAAATCTAAGAATCTTTCTTTAGCAAAAGAAAAAGTTGGAAAAGCCCAAGATTTTCCAGAGCCTGAATTTACTTTTCCAGTTAAAAACCCAAAAAAATTTTTAGTAATAAAAAAGTTGTTTTTAATTTCAAAGGCAAGTTGGGGAATTAAAAGAACAAAAAAAGAAATAACTGATTGAAACCAAAACTTAAGCTTGATTTTGGCTAAAACACGATAATTTATTAAAGAAAAAATTAGAATTGTAGGAATAAAGAAAACAGCTGAAGCGGCTTCGAGTTGGAGACAAATCCCTAATAAAAAAGATATTAACGGTAGATATTTATATTGTTTTTCTTTAAAAACTTGAAGTAAAAGATAAATAATGAGAATAACAAAAAATGGTAATGGTGAAGGATTAGAAAACCAACGACTAGAAAGGATTAAATAATAACTGAGAGACCAAAAAGTGGCAGCTAGAATGGCTCCGGTCTTATTCCAGTATTTTTTTAATAAGAAATAAATTAAGGGAATAGTAAGGCTTTCTAAAAATCCAATAAAAAGACTGGCAATAGCTGGATTACCTCTTCCAAGAAAATATCCTGGAGTTATTAAATAAAACCAAAAAGGACCTAAATATAAACCTTGAATCCCTGTTGTGGGGCCTATAGTGGGAAAATTTTTACCAGTAATAATATCTTGGGCAATTAAAGCATCTCGACCTTGGTCGTAATAAAAACCTAATAAATCACCTTGACGGTAAGATCTTAGAAATAAACCAAATGACCAAATTAAAATAATTAAAATATTTGTCTTTAAAAAAGACTTTATTTTATTCTTTTTTACCATTTGGATTGTGAACTAATTTAAAGATTTTAATTCCATTTATTTCCCATTGATTATCTATTTTAGCCCAACCAAAGGCAGCAACAGACCATTCTGGATTATTAATCGGATTACAATCTATCTGAAAAGGTTCACAAACTACAAATAATTGATCGGCTAATTTTTCTGGTAAATTTACTATTTTTGCTTCTTTTTCACCTAATATATATCTGTAGGTGGGATCATAGTTTTGTTTTGCAAGTAGGGCAAAATTAAAATCTTTACCATTTGAATTAGAAATAATTAAATCGGCTATTTGAATGGTTGTTTTTAATTGATAATTTGGTTGCCAACGAAAAGGAATTTCCATTAAAGAAAATATTGTTATCAATATAAAAAGAAGAACTCCAAAAAGTTTAGACTTTGAAATTAAAAAAGCAACGAGAATGAAAATAACAGGGAAAAGAAAGGCAAAATAATGGTCGTAAACGTGTTGCTTATAAAGAGCTAGAGAAACTAAGCCAGATAAATACCAGAAAAAAATAATCCAAAAGTTTATTTTTTGGGTTTTAAATTTCAAAATAAAAGGAATTAGACCAATGGCAAAAATAATACTAATTATTAAACCAGCAGTTTCGTTTTTACCGGCTAGAAGACGGGTATTAACCTGATTAAAAAGGCTAGGGATCTCGGGAATGGCTTTGTAAGCCTTGATATTAACAGTAGTTTCACGATAAGTGAAGAAATTCAAAAGAGCTTTGGCATTTTGACCGTTGTGTTTAATATCAAAAAGAATTTGAGGAGTAAGGGATATTATAAAGACCAAAGCCGCAAGTAGAGTATATTTTATGAATGGTTTTAAATCTAATGATTTAGTTTTAATAAATTTAACGAGGTTGTAAAGCCAAAAAAGACCGGTAAAAGGTAAAAGGGCTAATCCAAGATAATGACTGTTCATCACCATAATAAAAGCCAAGGAAGAATATAAAAAGTAATGATATTTTTTAACCCGAAAACTTTCAAAAAAGAAATAGACAAATAGAAGGCTAAAAAATGGCATAATATTTGGATTCCAAATGAAATTAGAATATTTAATAACTACTGGAGAAATGGCGTATAAAAAGGCAGCAATATAGGCAGTTTTTAGATTAAACCATTTTTTGCTAATAAAAAAGATTAGAGCAACAGTGGCAACACTAAGAAGGCTGATAAATACAGCTGGACCAACAGGGCTATAACCTGATAAAAGCAGAGATGGGGCAATTAGATAGTAAAAATAAGGGCCAAGGTACATATTGCCAATACTGGTTTGAGGGCCAATGAAAAATAAATTACCATTTTTAAGAAAATCTTTAATAATAACAACATCTCGGCCTTGATCTCCCAAAAACTCCATATAATCAGATATTCGGTAAAGACGAAAAAAAGAAGCAATTAACAAGATTACTAGAAAAAGCCAATATTTTTTAAGAAATTTTTTAAGCACGATGAAAATTAATTTTAAACCAAAGCTTAAAGAGGTCAGAAAAGCTTTTAATTATAACTTTAATATTTCGACCAGTAGCTTTACCCTCAACACGAGGGTAATGATGAACACCAATTTCACTGATTTTAAAACCAGCTTTTTTAGATTTAATTAAAAATTCACTACTAATAAAAGCTCCCCTTTCGGCTTCTAGCTTAGGAATAGTATCAACAACTTTTTTATTAATTAATTTAAAACCGCAATCTATATCAGTGACATGAAGGCCAAAAAGAATAAATACTACCAATTCCCACATTTTCGAAGTAATAATAGCAACTTTGGAGACTTGACGAGCTAAATAATATCCAATAACTATGTCTGATTGAGTCTTTTGTTGTTTTTCAATAAGGTTAGTGATTTCAGTAAAATCGAACTGACCATCGGCATCAGTAAAGGCGATCCATTGATATTGAGCATTATAAAGACCACTTTTGAGAGCAGCCCCATAGCCACGGTTGGGATTGTGGGTGATTATTTTAATTTGTTTTGGATAATCTTTTTTAATATCTTCTAAAACTTTAGCAGTATTATCTTTGGATCCATCATTAATTAGAATAATCTCCCAATTTTGGGCTATTTTTTGAAGAACAGGAATAGTTTTACTAATGGTGTTTTGAATATTTTTTTCTTCGTTATAGCAAGGAAAAAAGACTGAAAGTTCGTTTATTAAAAATTTATTCATAGATAAAGTATAAGGCAAAAAAGGCATAAAAGACAAGTTATTAGAGTTTTACTTGACAAATAGAGAATCTAGCAATATAATATCCTATAATTAAATATTAATAACGCAGGTGAAACACAAAATATTAACTACTGGTTTCGTATTTAGCGCAATGGCGATATTATTCTTATCGTTGTTCAGCCCTTTCAAGGCCTATGGTCAATATTATTCTCAAGGTGATAAGAACAAACTCTCGCTTGATAAAAAAATAAGATCGGTTGGCGATACTCAATATTATGATAATATTGAAGCCTCTAATAAAACTTTTTACGAAAATGACGTAATTGAGTTTCAAATTAGAATTGAAAATATCAGCACTGAAGTTGTCTATAATATCAAAACAGAAGATTTTTTACCTAAATATTTAAGCTTAATTTTTTATCCAGGTACTTTTAATAAAGATCAATATATTGTTGAATGGAATATTGATAAATTAGAAGCTGGTGAAAGTAAAACCTACTTAATTAGAGCCAAAATTAACGATACTACCAAGCTTAATGCTTTAACTAAACAAACTAACAAAGCTGAATCTTGTGGTGGTGGTTCTTGTGATCAAGATTATGCTAGTTATTTTATCGGTAAAACTACTGTTCCAGCTACTGGTGCTTCTGACATCGTAGTCAAAACAATTTTAGTTATCTCAGCTGCTGCTACTGGATTCTATTTCAGAAAGTTAGCTAGAGGGTACTAAACCTTATTAAAATAATAATAAATCCCCTGTCGAAAGATGGGGGATTTTTATTTGGTAATTAAACGAAGACTCATAATTAGACTAGTGGAATAACGATCAGAAAAATTTTGATCCGGACCAAACCAAGGATCATGAATTTTATAATTACCATTACTGCCGCTGATAATAACGATGAAATGCATCCCAACAACAGTACTCATTCTGACTTGAGCAATAACATAACGACCAGCATTTAATTCTTTGTCAACAGTAGCACTACTATAGGAAACTTGTTTATAGCTGTAACCTGATGGCGGAGATGGAATTAACATATAGGCAGTATTACTCCAAAAATTACTAGAATTGGCAGCATAAGCCGATGGTGAGATATCTGATCCAAGTTTTTTATAGACCATGGAAATACTGTTAATAAAACAACCAACTTCACCAATTGTATCTTTTGAATTTCCTATATATTGTCGACACCAACGAGGATCTCTTTGAGAATAGAAATTGCCATCACTACCGCCGCCAGGAGAAGAAGATAAACAACTGTTTCCAAAAGAACTGGAAAAACTTTTTAAGGCGGCTAATTGACTTTGGGCTTCGATTAAAAGTTGTTGGTATTTCTTTTCATCGTTTTTAGTGGTGACTAATAGTTGGTCTTTGGCTGATTTCTGATTATTAAGATTTATTTTTTGGGAAGCTAGGGTTTTTTGAAGAGTTTCCATTTCCTGTTGTTTTTTGGTCTTTGTGGTTTTTTGATAATCATAATTACTACGGACAGTCTCCATATTAATTAAACTGTTTTGACTGGCTTTTTGGATATTAGAAACATATTTATATTGTTCTAAAAAATTATTGAGACGGGATGAAAATAGAAAAGTGAAAGGTGGAATATTTTTTTGAAGCTTGTAATTTTGAATAATTTGAAGAACATAAAGTGAAGAAAGTTCATTTAATTGACCATTAAGTTTATCTATTTCGACAGTTAAATTATTAATTTCTTTTTCAAGACTTTTAATGGAATTTTCGGTTTGACTGATTTTTAAAAGAGTTAACTCATATTGAGAATTTAATATTTTTATTTGATTAGCAAGAGTGTTTTTTGCAGTTCCGAGTTCATTTAATTTTTGAGCATATTCATTTATTTTATTGGACAAATCCTCAGCTTCGTCGGCCCTTACAGAATAAAGACAATTTACACTGAAAAAGATAAATACTAATAAAAAAACAATTTTTTTAAACATTAAAGTTAATATTTAATATATCTTTTGACACCAATCCAACTGGCAAAGAAACCCAAGAAAGTTCCAACAAAAATTTCAGCAACCAAAAGAATTAAATAGAAATTGACATTTAAATCAATAAAAACAACTGGTTGAAAGAAAGAATTAATTGATTTTTGGGAAATTATGGCAATTAAAAAACTAAAAGCAAATCCAAGAAGACTACCGACAATTCCATAAATGATACCTTCTAATAAAAATGGTTTTTTGACATAAAAATTGGAGGCACCGATAAGTCGGCTAATTTTAATTTCATCTTTGCGATTAGTAATCTTCATACCAATAATAGTTATTATGGTCAAAAAAGAAATTGAAGAAATTATTAAAATAATGGCAATACCGATTTTTCGAGTGGCATTAGTCCAGTCTAATAGAGATTGAATAATGTCTTTTTGGTAAATAATTTCATCTATAACATTGGTTTTAGTAGAATAATTTTGGTAAATTTGTTCTAAAATTTGAGGGTCGGAAACTGTAATTTCAAAAGAAGCTGGTAGAATACTGGCCGTAACCATTTCAGTTAAAAGAGGGTTACCTTTATTTTGTTCTTTATAAATACTTAAAGCTTTTTCTTTGGAAATAAAGGTGATTTCTTTGATGCTTTGATAACTGGATAAATCTTTTTGAATATTTTCAACCGTAGTTTTTTCAAGACCATCTTTTAAAAATAAAGTAATTTCTGGTTTGGTTTCAAAATAACTTAAAACAGATGAAAGACCGGAATTAATAATGGCAAAAAGTGAAATGAAGAAAAAACTCAAAACCATGACAACGGTGGCAATTAAACTTTGAAATGGCGATCTTCTGATATGATGCCAAGTAGTTTTTAATGGACTCATATAATTTCTCCTTCTTTAAGCTTAATAACTCTTTTACCCATTGATTCAATAATGTCGTTGTTGTGGGTAGTCATAATAATAGTAGTATTATTTTTTTGATTGATTTCTTTTAGAAGTTTGACTAAATTCCACGAATTTTCTGGATCTAAATTACCAGTTGGCTCGTCAGCCAAAATAACTTCGGGTTCGATAGCCAAAGCACGAGCTAAAGCGGCTCTTTGGAGCTCACCACCAGCAAGTTGAGATGGGAAAAGAAAACGACGAGTACCAAGATTAACTTCTTTGATAACTTGATCTATTCGTGATTGAATTTTTTCTTTGGGGTAATTGACGATATCGAGAATTAAGGCAATATTTTCTTCAATTGTTTTATCGGAAATAAGTTGATAATCCTGAAAAACCACTCCTATTTTTCTTCGAGTATTGTTTATGTCGTCTTTGTCGCCAAGAGATAAATCGACTTCACCTAATAAAATTTTTCCTGAAGTAGGTTTAAGTTGATTTAAAATTAATTTTAATAGAGTTGATTTTCCGGCTCCGGAATTACCAGTAATAAAAACAAATTCTCCTTGATCTATTTCAAAGCTAATGTCTTTTAGAGCATTAACTATGCCAAATTTTTTATCAACTTGATCAAAGACAATTTTCATAATTTTTATTCTAAAACCTTGATGATACCAACATCTAAAAACCAACCAGCTTTAGTTGAAGAATTAGTTTCACCTTTAATTTCTACCTTTTTTTCAATAAAGAGATCAAGATCAACAGTAGAAGAGGTTAAAGCAGCATTTTGGGTCTTACCACCCTCTCTTTGAAGAGTATGAGTACCTTCGCCATTAATACCA
>Ga0247841_10008689_pt1 | contig 14510 bp, 16 predicted proteins | sample LaCruzMarch2015__2_FD_192410 | JGI IMG/M metagenome (GOLD analysis project Ga0247841, IMG submission 192410) | Freshwater microbial communities from meromictic Lake La Cruz, Castile-La Mancha, Spain - LaCruzMarch2015_18m | ecosystem: Environmental > Aquatic > Freshwater > Lake | place: Spain...
TGATATGTTAGGTCGAGATCTAATGTTACGCGCTCGGTCATATTTTTATCAACCAAGGTTATACGCTGAAACGAATTTTTAATTTGGGGCTTTAGTAACGATGCTTCAAAGGGAGTTGCACCAGACACGAATTGGTTTTCCTTTTCATTCAGTTGCATCGACTCAAACTGTTCATTTTCAATCCTGAACCTTTCTTTTGATGTTCTGCCTTTGTTATTTTTCGACTTTATTTCGAAAAACGATATACCTGAATTGATATAAGAACGCATTCTAACTTTACATCTATTCAGCTTTCTATTGTGATGCATCATATACATTTCTGTTTCAACAGTATCAAAATAAACTGAAGTGTAATGAGTTAAACGTCGTCCATCAATTTCTACAATTCGATAATTATCTAAAGCTTTTTGCAACAATACCGGTAATTGATTATATCCAACTAAAAATTTAGTATCAACTCTATTCATCAATTTCACAGAATCCATTTCTTCAAGAGTTATTGGTTCAAAAAAATCAATGATTCGTGTAAGTGATTCACTTATACTAAGTGCTTTTGCCATCAGATTAATTTGAATATTGGTATTGTTTTGTTGAATATAATCGTCCATTGGGCAAATAGTTATACTGAGTCTTTTTAGTGCCATCAGCATTATATTCGTATTTTCTTATACGACTCACTTTTTTAGTATCATCAAATACCACTTCTTTTACACAACGTTCATTTGCATCATACTCGAATAAAACACGTTCACGCATTCCATAAGTTGCATATTCAATTTCTTCAATTTTCAGACCCTTATCATTATAAACTGTGATATGATCCATCCAGCGATTTTTTCCTTTCGAATCGGTATTGTACTCACGAATTGTCATGTTTTTGTGACGCTCACGTTTATCTGTTAATGATTCAGGGGAAGTTTGCGCAGGTACCAGAAGTACAAATCCTGCCAATAAAATAAATAGAAACTTGATTCGCATTGATATTTTTTTAAAATTTTTTGGAATTGGTATTGATTGATTTCTGTAATAATTAGCTGTAACACATTTATTATTTGGTTATTACACATTGATAACAATATAAAAAGGCGTATCAATAGTTTTGATAATTCCTTTCTGATCTATTGTTACACTTTTAATTACCGGCGACAAAATCTGAGTTGAAGGTTCCTCGGTAAATACGAAAATTTCATAATCGCCCGCGTCTAAATTTTGAAACATAAAAGTACCATCTAAACTGGTTCTCACTTCATCGAAATGATATTCTGCACCCTTCACTTTTATGTAAACACGTGTATCATAAGCTGGTTTAAAATCCGAAATTGGACTCCCTTTGTCGTAATATAATTGTAGTACAGTACCTTTTATATAAGATTTTAACAACGATTTCCCTTTATGGATATAAATGTTTGCCACTTTTTTAGTTTCGCCATACCCTACTGTAACCGAATCAACCACGGCTTCTAGTTTTGTATCCGATAAATTGGTGTAGGCATAAAGTTTATAATTCCCTTGAGTCAGATATCGAAAACGATAAAACCCATCATAACCGGTTTCCATTTTATCTCCATAAATTGATTCATTGCCATAAACGATATAAATATCTTCTTTGGCTGCTGGAAAAGTATCAGTTTCGAAGTTGAAATTATTATCAGGATGAAACACTGTGAAAACGTAACCCTCTACAACAGAGATTCCACCTTGCCCTTCGTCGCTGATGCACGAGGAAAGGAAAATTGTTGCCAAAATAAAATATAATACTATGTGTTTTTTCATAAGTAAAAAAATATCTGTAAAAATAATACTATTGAACTAATTTTGAGCACAATTTCAGTAAAAAGTTGGTTTTTTCGATGTAAAGTATAAATACTTACGAACATTAAACGTTATTAAGCTCTGGTTGTAACCTTTCAATCTGTTAAATCTTCATCTTTTTCAAATTAATCAAATCCAAATGCATGATTCGTTTCGTCTAATTTAAAAACAAATACTATTTTTACACTTCAAAAAATTAAAATTATGAAACGACTTGGATTATTATTTATCGCAATCCTACTTGTTGCAGGAACTCAAGCAACAAACACAGGCATTAATGTTGACAGTTTAAAAGATGAAATCATCAGCAATGCAAAAGAACTTCACGAGATTAAACAGGACTCAATTATGCGTTCAAAACTATCTCCAAATCAATTACTCGAAATTAGAAAAAATGAAATTGAAAATGAAAGACAACGTATCGAAAACGAAGGACGTACTGACATGCCATTAAATGGAGTCGGAATTGTTCTAATTTGTTTATTGCCATTTCTTTTTGTAGCAACAATTATTGGAATTGGCGCTACGGCCAGAAACAAAGAATCGAAACGTCGTTACGATTTGTACATGAAATCACTCGAAATGGGACAAACAATACCGGAACATTTTTTCGATGTGCAAAAGAAATCAAATCCAACCTCGAATTTAAAACGTGGTGTGTTATGTTTGGCGGTTGGATTGGCATTACTTATTTATTTTGTAATTGTTCGCAACAATTTCGCACTTATTGGTGGCATTATTCCTGCTTTTGTAGGTGTAGGTTATTTGCTTGTACACTATCTTGATAAACCAAAAACAGATACAACTGCAAAAAACGATGAGCAACACGGATGATCTCCGCTGGGTTTCGCAGCTAACTTTGCTGGGTGATAAAAGTGCATTCGACAAACTGACCTGTAAATATCAATCGCCCATTCGTCGGTTCTTTCTGAACCTGACAATGGGCGATGCTCCATTGAGCGACGATTTGGCACAGGAAACATTTATCAAAGCTTATCTGAATATCAATTCGTTTAAAGCACTTTCGGGATTTTCAACATGGTTGTACCGAATTGCTTATAATGTTTTCTACGATTCTGCTCGTGCCCAGAAACATTATGCCGACTTGGATGAATACGTTATAGACAACCTTCATCAAACTCAAAATGAGTTTTCGGCAGAGAAAATGGATATTTATAAAGCGTTAAAAATACTACGAAAAGAAGAACAAATGGCAGTTTTATTGTTTTATATGGAAGATAAAACACACAATGAGATTTCTAAAATTATGAACTGCCCATTGGGAACTGTGAAAACCTATATTCTGAAAGGAAAAGAAAAATTAACTGTATACCTCACAAAAGCTGGTTATGGAAACTAAAGAAAACGACAAATTGCTGAAAAACTTCTTCAGCGAACAGAAACAAGAAATTGACGATAACGGATTTACAAAACGGGTAATGCGAAAACTTCCCGAATCCCCAAATCGTGATTGGATTGTATGGGCATTCGCATGTATCGGAATATTATTTAGTCTCGTGTTGGGATTCAATTCGGGAGCAATACAAAATGGATTAATGTTTTTTGAACATATTCCAATTTACTATTTACTGGCAGGTATTTTCTGCTTTCCTTTAGTGGGAAGTATTGGCTACTATTTTGTTCAGAACCAATCTTATTAAACTTCAGCTAACTGTCTGAACACTTTTCGAAAATCGGGCTTCAAATCTAATAAGATTATCCTTTCTGACTAAATAAAATATTGCAGTTATTGTTGGTAAAACAAACATAGAAGTAATCCAAAACGACTTATTGTAAATCTTGTTTTTGGTCATATCGCTAATTACGATTACCCACGTTGCGAAGAAAACAATCAAACTAGCAGTAGTGAGTGTTGGTGATAATTCCCAATGTAGCATTAGAAATAGGATGTAAACGATATTTAACAATACATTGGAAATAGCTAAAATCCAGACAATTTTAATATCGATTTTAAAATCTTGATTCCCCATATCGTTTTATTTTTGTTTTATTTTTGAAAAAGAAAGATTCAAAATACGAACAACAATTCTACATTATTACTTCATTTCTATTTTACTGCATTCGTTCCAACCTTGCGGCATCCAATCTAAGCAATATAAACAGTAAAATGGTAAAACCCCAAAGCGACGAACCTCCATAGCTAAAAAATGGCAAAGGAATACCAATTACCGGCATTATTCCGAGTACCATACCAACATTAATGGTAAGGTGAAAAAATAAAATACTGGTAACACAATAACCATAAACACGACTGAATGGTTCCCGCTGTCGTTCTGCTATCCGCAGAAGTCGCATCAATAATAGCCAATAGACAAACAACACAAGAGTTGAGCCCCAAAAACCATGCTCCTCGCCCACCGTACAGAATATAAAGTCGGTATCTTGTTCCGGAACATATTTAAGTTTGGTTTGTGTGCCATTCAAAAAACCTTTTCCCCAAAAACCACCCGACCCAATTGCAATTTTGGATTGATTTACATTATAACCCGCCCCATGAAGATCATCTTCCATATTGAGCAATACCTTGATGCGGATCTGTTGATGCGGTTCCAATACCTTGAGAAACAAATAATCAGAAGAAAAACAAAATACTGCCGAAATAATTGAAAAAAGTACAATGTACCAATAGATCTTGTATCGGGTAAACAAAGCAATAATTATCCAATAAAAACAAGATGCCAAAACAATGAACAAAGCAACATAGTCGAAGTTAAGTCGAAACCAAACGTTAATTACGAGCGACAAAAGAATAGCGCCAATTGTCCCAAACAATAATATCGCAGCCTCCTTCCTGTTTTTAGAAAAGAAAAAAGCATACGCAATTTGTACAATAAGAATAATAGCCATTGACAGTATTATACCCAAAGAACCCTGATCGACATTAATAAGCACAACACTAAAGCGGATTACAATTATAAAAAGCAAAATCGCAAAAGTTCCAATTAGAAGCACTATTCCATTCATTCCCTCGCGATAAAGCATAAGCAAAAAAGCGATAAAAACCAATGCTGATCCAGTTTCGTTTTGTAAAATAATAAAAGCGAATGGAAAAAAAATAATCAATCCCAATGGAATCAAATCCTTCCAGTTTTTTAGCTTATAATTATAAGAACTCATAAACTTGGAAAGTGCCAGAGCTGTAGCCATTTTAGCTAATTCCGCCGGTTGAAAACTCACCGGGCCTATTACTAACCATGACCGAGAGCCTTTAATGTCGGGAGCTACAAAAATGGTAAGTATTAACAATAAAATAGCACTGCCGTAAATAACATAAGCAAAAAAATTGTACATTTTTGAATCAATCAACAACAAAACACCACCTATTGCAAAGGCGGTAATTATCCACACAAATTGCTTTCCGGCTCGCTGACTGAAATCGAAAATGCTCGCCTGGTCATAGTCATAGCTAGCACCATAAATGCTAATCCATCCCATCAAAACCAGGGCAACGTACAACATTACAGTTGTCCAGTCTAATGCATATTTTATACTAACGTTCTTGGACATTGATGTTGGTGACTGAAGATGATATTCTTTCTAATAATTCTGTTCGCTTAATTGTCCGAAATAAGTATTGTTCCATCATTAAACTTGCAATTGGGGCAGCCCATGTAGCTCCAAAACCTGCATTTTCAACAACTACCGCTATCGCAATTTTAGGTTTATCGCGGGGGGCAAATCCCACAAAAATGGAATGGTCCTTACCTGCGCTGTTTTGTACAGTACCAGTTTTTCCACACATACTTACATTTGGTATTTTATAATTCCGTCCAGTACCAAACTCAAACACCCGCCACATGCCCTCATTTACAATCGGAAAGTATTTTTTGTCAACTTTGGCTCGGTGAATTTTCTTGCGCATGGAATCAGACCTATTAATATGAGGTGTAATATAATAACCATTATTGCCAATGGTCGCCATCGCATTTGCCAACTGTAATGGAGTTACCAGCACTTCTCCTTGACCAATGGAAAGTGACCTTATAGTAATGGCGCGCCAACCAGTTTCTGCCCTGTAAACTCGGTTGTAAAGCTTTTGAGTGGGAATATAGCCCCGCGATTGTTCGTAAATATCGCTATCAGTATATTTTTCGCCCAGCCCAAAACTTTTCATTCTATCAGCCCAGTCATCATAATTGGTTCTGAAAATCAGGTTTTTTTTTCGATAGTAACTTTAAAAGCATTCCAAAAATATGGATTACAACTCTGTTCAATAGCACTCAGTAAACTCACAGGTGATCCATGATGATGGGTACATTTAATTGGCGACGAACTAGGCCCGTTGCACGCAAAAATAGTACTTTCGGATATACCGCCCATTTGTTGCAAAACCAATGCTTGAATAGGTTTGAATGACGAACCCGGAGAGTATTGTGCTTGGGTAGCCCTGTTATACAATGGTTTAAGCGGATCTTTTAGTAGTTCATTATAATTTTTGGATCGTTGCCGACCCACCAAAATGGATGGATTGTAAGCGGGGCTCGACACCATAGATAAAATTTCACCAGTGGAAGGTTCGATGGCAACCACGCTTCCCATTTTACCTTTTAGTAATCTTTCTCCCAATATCTGTAATTGAGCATCAATCGATAACATCAAATTTTGACCAGCTTTTGGAGCAATATCATTTTTACCATCTTCATATTTTCCCTTAATTCTTCCTTTGGCATCTCGAAGCAGAATTTCAACACCTTTTTCACCTCTCAATTGCTTTTCATAGGTTTTTTCAATCCCGTCGCGTCCAGCATAATCGCCTTGTTTGTAGTAATTGTCTGCTTCTATTTTCCTTGGCGAAACCTCGCCGATGCTACCAAACAAATGTGCAGCAATAGGATAAGCATATTCGCGCAATGTTCTATTTTGAATATAAAACCCGGGGAATTTATACATCGACTGCTGTATGGTGGCTATATCCTCAATACCAAGCTGCGTCATGAAAAGTTGTGGAGTGTATGACGAATATCCTACATTTTTTCTACGGTCTTTTACATCTGCTATTCGCTCAATAAAATCCTCTTTTGTAATATTCAACGCTTTACAAAAAGCAAGAGTATCTAAATTGCGAATTTCGCGCATGATGAGTGCAATATCGTAGGCAGGCTTATTATAAACAAGTAAGGTGTGGTTTCTATCGTATATCAAACCCCTGGGAGGAAACTGTGTCTTTTTAAGAAAGGCATTACTATCAGCTCCATCTTTATATTTTGATTCAATAATTTGAATAGAAAATAATTGCAATATGTACAAACCAATAACAGCCGAAATGATTATTGCAATCACGTACCTCCTGCCTTGTAGTTCATCATTAATCATTTGCTATTTTGTATTAATTGATTGAATTCCCAAAATCAATAAAATCGTTAATAATGAGCTTAATACGATTTTTGAAGTAACAATCCAAAAGTGAGCTAAAGTAAATGCTTCGAGATAAAATAAGGTTGTGTGGTGAATAATAACCATAAGCACAACGTATTTTATATATGCACTTATACCGAATGTATATAACGAAGGTGTTGGGTTATTTCCTTCTTCAATTGAGATAAAAAGTTTGATAATTCCATTACGCAAAAAACAAATGAGTACTGTGGCAAAGGCGTGCATACCCATTGTGTTGGAAAAAGTATCAATGGTAAGACCTAAAACAAATGCCAACAGAAGGGTAAACCAACGTGGAGTTTGAACTGGTAGCGAAAGTATAAATAATATATACAGATAAGGATTTATAAATCCCAGAAATTCAATATTGTTGAGTACAAGCACTTGAAATAGTACCAATAGCACGAAACGAATTATATTTTGAATTAATGTAAGCATCGACTTTTTATTTACAATTTTACAATTTACAATCTACAATTGAACAATAACATAAATTGTAAATGATTAAATAGTACACTTTTTATTACTCTTCAGTTGTTTTTTCAAGGGCTTTTTGTTCGTTGTAATTTATATAGTTGATAATTTTAACATGCGAAAGCGTTCTGAAGTTAACCGCTAATTTCACTTTTATATCAAAATATGAATCACTTTCTTTAATACGAAAATCTTCGATATTTCCAACTGGAATTCCTTCGGGGAAAGTACTTGTTAATCCACTGGTAACAAGCGTATCACCTAATGCAAGTTCTACATGTCGGGCAATATCAGTCAGGTTTGCATATCTATAATCTTCACCCGACCAGAGTAATGGACCACTATAATTGTTGCGTTTAAATTTACAACTTATTTCGATTTTTGGATTAAGAATTGGAATCACAACAGCAAAACGGTTAGATACAGTTTTCACAATTCCAACTACGCCCTCATCGCTAATTACGCCCATATCTGTTTTTATTCCATCAATTGCTCCTTTGTTTATAGTAATATAGTTTTGTAACTTATTGGTAGAGTTGTTGATGACCTTTGCTGAAATGAATTGGTATTCCATTTCGGGCGGAATTCGAAATTGAACCGAATCTGTACCTTCGGGCTGCATTGTCGCAATTTTATTTTGAAGATTGATGATTTGGTTTTTTAAGGCGGTATTTTCCTCCGACATATTTTCGTTTGCAGCACGGAGTTTGAAAAATTCTACAATAGAATTGCTCCATTCGTACATTTCGGAAACCATCGAATTACTTGATGACAAAAAAATACTCCTTTGAAACTCTTGATTTTTTACAATCAAGGTAAAGGAGACTATCTCTAAAAAAAGAAATAAAAAAACAACGCTATATTGAATCAAAAAATTGATAAGATTCTTCATGTTGGATCAAATCTGAACGGGAAACTAATTAGCAATTTTGTGATTCGTAGATTTTGTGAAAACGCATTTACTCACTAGCTAATTAACATATAGGCAAACACACCAAAGGTGTATTTGCCTATAATTTAACTATTATATTTATCGAATCAAGAACGAGAATTTATCTACATTTTTCAATGCAATACCTGTTCCACGAGCCACAGCACGCAATGGATCTTCGGCTATATGGAATTGAATATTCAGCTTATCGGTCAAACGTTTGTCCAATCCGCGTAGTAAAGCACCACCACCGGCTAAGTAAATACCACCTTTCACAATATCAGCATACAACTCTGGTGGAGTTTGTTCCAATGCACTTAAAATTGCAGATTCAATTTTTGAAATTGATTTTTCAAGACAATGAGCAATTTCCTGATATGATACAGGTACTTGCATTGGTAAAGCAGTCATACGGTTTGGTCCGTGAACGATAAAATCTTCTGGAGCATCTTCCAAATCGGTTAAAGCCGCACCAACATTGATTTTAATCAACTCTGCAGTACGTTCGCCCACTTTAATATTGTGCATACGTCCCATATATTCTACAATGTCAAGTGTTAAGTCATCACCGGCAATACGAATAGATTTGTTAGAAACAATACCTCCGAGCGAAATTACAGCAATTTCGGTTGTTCCACCACCAATATCAACAATCATACATCCATTAGGTGCTTCAACATCGATTCCAATACCAATAGCAGCAGCCATAGGTTCGTAAATCATATATACTTCGCGTCCACCAGCATGTTCCGACGAGTCACGTACTGCTCTGATTTCTACCTCTGTACTTCCGGAAGGAATACAAACTACCATTTTGAGTGATGGTGAGAAAAGATGATTTTTTGTTGGAATCATCTTGATCATTCCACGAATCATTAATTCGGCAGCGTAAAAGTCGGCAATAACACCATCGCGTAATGGACGAACCGTACGAATTCCTTCGTTTTCTTTTCCCTGCATTTGACGTGCACGCTCACCAATAGCAATTAACTTATCGGTACGTTTGTCTAAAGCAACTACCGAAGGTTCATCAACCACAATTTTATCGTTGTGAATGATAATCGTATTCGCTGTGCCTAAGTCGATTGCAATTTCTTGCGTGAATGAAAATAGTCCCATTTCTTAATTTATTTCAGGTTTGTTTATATTTGTTTTGTGAGAGACGAGGCATGCCTCGTCTCTACGAGAAAATTAATGTTTAAAATGTCTAAATCCAGTAGTGACCATTGCCACACCGTTTTGATTGCATGTATTTACTGAATCCTGATCTTTGATAGAACCTCCGGGTTGAATAACTGCCGAAATGCCAGCCTCATAAGCAATTTGAACGCAATCAGGGAACGGAAAAAATGCATCGGAAGCCATAACCGCTCCATTCAAATCTATTTTAAATGAATCAGCTTTATCAATTGCATGAGTCAAAGCATCAACTCGCGAAGTTTGTCCAACGCCACTAGCACAAAGTTGTTTGTTTTTTGCCAAAACGATAGCATTTGATTTTGAATGTTTTACAATTTTATTTGCAAATAATAAATCTTCAATTTCATCTACTGTTGGTGCTTTTTCAGTTACAACATTCAATTCATCAGCCGTTTCGGTATGCAAATCTTTATCTTGCATCAAAACACCGTTGAGTAACGAACGGAATTGTTTCGATTTTGATTTTGCTTCTTTTAAAATCAAAATGATGCGGTTTTTCTTTTGAGCAAGTATTTCGATAGCTTCCAAATCATAATCTGGTGCAATTACTACTTCAAAGAAAATTTTGTTCATTTCCAATGCCGTTTCTTTGTCAATAATGGCATTTGTAATTAATACACCACCAAATGCCGAAACCGGATCGGCAGCCAAAGCTGCATTCCATGCATCTACCAAAACTTCTCTGGAAGCAATTCCACAAGCATTGTTATGTTTCAGAATCGCAAAAGTTATATCATCGAAATCGTTTATCAAGTTGACTGCCGCGTCAATGTCGAGCAAGTTATTGTACGAAATTTCTTTACCCTGCAATTGCTCAAACATATCATCAAAATTGCCATAGAAAACACCGCGTTGGTGAGGATTTTCACCATAACGAAGCACTTTGGCATCATTTGCACTTTGGCGGAAAGCACTTTCATCCTGACCATCAAAGTAATTAAAAATTGCCGAATCGTAGTGAGAAGAAACCGCGAAGGCCTCCTTCGCAAACCAACGACGTTCTTCGAGTGAAGATTGTGCTCCATTTGCCGATATCATTTCGAACAATGGTTCATATTGATCTTGCGAAGCTACAATAACAACATCGTTGTAGTTTTTTGCTGCAGCACGAATAAGCGAAATTCCACCAATATCAATTTTTTCAATAGTTGTTTGTTCGTCGGCACCAGCTGCTACAGTAGCTTCGAAAGGATATAAATCAACTATAACTAAATCTATTTCAGGTATTTCGTATTCTGCAATTTGGGATTTGTCGAGTTCATTATCACGGCGATTTAAAATGCCTCCAAATACTTTAGGATGCAAAGTTTTAACTCTTCCGCCAAGTATAGATGGATAGCCGGTTATGTCTTCAACTGCTTGACATGGGATATCAAGTGATTCAATAAAAGATTGTGTTCCTCCGGTAGAGATAAATTCTACCCCTTCGGAATGAAGTTTTTTAATGATTATATCTAACTTATCTTTATGATAAACAGATACTAAGGCTCTTTTTATTTGCTTTACGGCCATATTCCAATATTACATTTATTTATGGGATGCAAAACTACAAAAAAAAGTTGTTTTATCAATGCAAATAGTTGATTGATTTTGTGTGCAAACCAAATTTAATAAGTTGATACAGAAATACACAATTATGTAGGAATTAATGAGATGAGAATTGTACAGTCAAATGTGAGTAATTCTAACATAAATAACACGCTCAAAAACAAATTTATTTTTCCATTACTAGAAAAAGATTCCTAAAAAACGCAAAACTTCAAAATTATGAGATTTTAGTCATTTATTTCTAAATATATTGATTACATTTGCATATTAAACCAATATGATTTATGATAAATTCAAATAAGATTAACGATATAGTTAACAAAATAGCCATAGGGGTTAGTCCCGAAAAAATTATCTTATTTGGCTCTTATGCTGCAGGTAACGCAAATAATGACAGCGATTTAGATTTATTGATAATAAAAGATACAGACTTACCTCGTCATAAAAGGAGCTTCGATATTCAGAAATTGTTGATTGGCTCAATGATTCCAATGGATATTTTGGTTTACACAACCAAAGAATTTGAGCTAGAGAAGAATGAAATAAACTCGTTTTTATATTCTGCTATTAAAACATCAAAAATTCTTTATGAGCGAAATTAATAAAACGATATACGAATGGATAGTTAAAGCTGACCACGATTTAGGTTCTGCCAAATTAATTTATCTGCACATTCCAGAATATTTTGATACCATTGCTTTTCATTGTCAACAAGCAACAGAAAAGTATTTAAAATCAATACTTTTGCATTTTGATATTCAATTTCAACGTACCCACAATTTAGTTTATTTACTTGATTTGGTAACTCAAAAACTGGAAATATCTGAAGATATGTATGATAAAGCAATTGTACTAAACGGATTTAGTGTACAAATTAGATATCCCGATAACACAGTATATTTAACTACAGAGGAGTTGGAATTATCAATTGCTATTTCAGAAGTTTTTAGAGCATTTGCCATAAATACTATTGGAATAACTGAATAATAACTAGGGATTTTCTATATACGAAATTAGAAAAATGGTGCTTTCAATGTCGGGAGAATTGAGAGGTTAGGGAGTTAAAATTCAGATGTTTCACAATTCATTCTATTGAAAAAGGAATAGAAATACTGAAAAGTATTAAAACCCGATAAAAAACGAACCTTTGCAAACAAGAACTATCTTTTTTTGACAGATGTATTTAAAGTTAAATGAGTCCAATGTATTGACTTGTTGAAAAAGTCTTTCCAACTGATGAAGATAAATACACCCAGCCATGAATAGGTAATCCTTTCCAAATTGGAGGTAATTCTACTTCAATACTTCCAGTAGAACGAATAGCACAATTTTGTTTAAACACAACGGATTTTTTTGCAGGATCTAAGAATACTAAGTTTACCGTATCGTGTGTTGAAACGCGCATCAACTCCTCTGTGTTCCATTCCAGCCTGATTGCCGTGGCGATTTGCCGCTCTATTTTAAGTAATGCAAGTTTTTCTAAATTACCATTCGAAATCAGAAGCATGCTATAATCGAGTTTGAAATTTGGAAACTCGTCAACAATAGATGACTTCATAGCTAATGAAAGTGCTCTATTCAACCCATACTGACCATCGAAAGTAATTGTAAATATACACCGAAGGCAGTTCAATTCCTTCATGCCGTACTGGAAAATAGTGCGTTGTGCTTGTTGTTTAGGTGTATTAGGGTTCGATGGCTTGTTATATTCCTTCAATATGCAAAGTCCATCTTTTCTGACGGCAGCTATTGCATTACCATGTTTGCCCGAAATTCTTCCGAATGTAGAAGATTTAAATGTTGCCATGTCTATTTTGCTTGTAAATACATCAGTTTATTAAATGTGTCAAAATGATATTTTTAAACTTAAGTGCAAAGGTAGTGTAATCATTGATATAAACCATAAGATATACTATATTACATCGGAGCATCATCGGAGCATCATCGAAGTATAGTATGAAGTATTACTTAGGTAACATAGATGAAGTATAGATGAAGTATAGATGTAGATTTTTTATTAAAGGGGGGAAATAATAGCAAAATGTCAGAATAATCCAACAAAAAAAGAAAGACAGAACATTTCTACATATATAATACGACTTTAGAAAAATACAACTAAAAAAAGCGAAAGAAAAAACTTACATTTTTTTTTGTATTTTTGTAGCAATTATTTTAGGTCATGTAAAATTTAATTGACTCATGAAAAACGATTTAAAAGATATTATCTCAAATAGAAGCATTCTTCTTGTCGCTATTTTTTCCTTGCCACTCAATATTATTATCTATTTTGCACTGATAGAGAGCGAGTTCCAGATAATACGCCTAATTCCACCTTGCTTTTCACTTATAGCTATACTACTTGCCATTTTCAGAAAGAAGATTGAATTTAGAACTAAAATTTGGTTGTTTATCGGACTGATGTTTTGCACTGCCTGGTTTAATTTACTGCTGGGTTTGCTCGATTTGGCGAGTTTATGGTTTGTTATGGCCATTATTTATTCCTTATTTATTTCGCATAACAAGCAATCTTTGATAGTTTATATTGCAGCTTTTGTGTCCATTTTGGTGGTGGGAATACTGATGATGACACAACTAACTTTTATTCCCCTGAAGTACAATTTCGAAAACTGTCATTATCCCTGTGTTACAGTCCGTATCCTGCATTTTTTATTAATCAGTTCGGTCATATATTATATCCTGAATTTATTTATTACTACAAATCGTTCTAATGTCAGCAATTTGCAAGCACAAGCTGCCGACTTGCGAAATGCAAATACAGCATTGGAAAAAGAAATGAAAGAGAAAAAGGAATTGCAAGACCAACTGTTGGAAACGGTGATTTTGACCGAGGAAAAAGAGCGCAAACGTATTGCAAGTGATTTGCACGATGGCTTGGGGCCGGTATTATCTGCTGTAAATCTGTTTTTTGAAGCTTATATTGATGCCCCAAAAGGCACAGAAAAAACCAATATTGAAACCAAACTTAAGGTTATAATAAACGATGCGATTGCCGATGTATCAAGGATTTCACACAATATCAGTCCGCACATTTTGGAAAACTATGGACTGACTGCTGCCTTAAAAACCTTTATAGATCAATTGAACAACAGCGAAAGAATAAAAATAGAACTTCATATCGATCCTTTCA
>Ga0247841_10008692_pt1 | contig 14506 bp, 12 predicted proteins | sample LaCruzMarch2015__2_FD_192410 | JGI IMG/M metagenome (GOLD analysis project Ga0247841, IMG submission 192410) | Freshwater microbial communities from meromictic Lake La Cruz, Castile-La Mancha, Spain - LaCruzMarch2015_18m | ecosystem: Environmental > Aquatic > Freshwater > Lake | place: Spain...
AGCGGCACGGGGATTGCGAAACATAACGGTAATTACGCGTTTGTCCGTATGAAAACAGAGCCAAGGGGCCACTATGCGAAAGATGAGCAGGAGTGGCTGATGCCGAATCTTATTAACCTTCCCTCAAAACTGGCCCTTGAAAGGCTCATTACCCACACGTCAAAGGTTAAGATTATGGGAAGCGGCAATATAATTGAACAATCTCCAAGGCCGTTTGAGAGGGTTCGAGGGGAAGCGGAATGTGTTATTTATGGGAGAACGAATAAATGAAAACGGGAGTCGAGGGGCCGAGGGTTAAGAGTTAAGGATGAAGGGGAGAAGAGGCTTTTAGATGAGATTGTCAGAATTAATACACGGACTGCCTGTGGTTGCTTTAAAGGGCGATACGGGGATAGAGGTGAAGGGGATCACAAAAGATTCCAGAAAGGTGAAGGAAGGGTACATATTTTTCTCCACCGACAAAAGCGAAAAATATATTGAAGATGCAACCGAAAAAGGGGCGATAGCTGTGGTTGTGGACAAAGAACCCTCAAAGTCTTTTCAATGTTCGATTGTCGTGAAAGATCCCAGAGAAACCCTCGGACAGATAGCTTCAAGATTTTACGGCCTCCCTTCTGAAAAGCTCACCACAATAGGTATTACCGGGACAAACGGAAAGACAACGACAAGCTATCTCGTCGAATCAATACTGAAATCCTCAGACAGGAAAGCGGGTCTCATAGGAACAATATCTTACAGATATGACGGGCGTACCATAAAGGCCGAAAATACCACTCCGGGCGCCGAGGAGTTACACGGACTCCTCCACGATATGTGTACAGCAAATATGGAATTTGTGGTGATGGAGGTATCGTCCCACGCCCTGGACCAGAAAAGGGTGGAGGGTATTAATTTCGATACAGCCATCTTGACGAACCTTACCCATGACCATCTTGACTATCATGGGGATTTTGAACATTACAGGGAAGCCAAAAGACTCTTTTTTAAGCATTATTTACCACAGAGTATGAAAGATGATAAATACGCCATATTAAATATGGATGATCCATACATGAGCGAATTTATTCCAGACTTACCCGTGAAGACCTTTTATTACAGCCTCTCAAAAAATACAGATGCATATCTCTCCGGTTACAGGGAAGACATAAACGGATTACGCCTTGAGTGTTCACTCATGGGTGAAAAATTCTCTATTTCATCACCCATGATAGGTATCTTCAACGCCTCTAATATTCTTGCTGCCAGTCTTTTCGGGTACACGGCAAAAATACCCCTTGAAAACATTGTTGCAGGGATTGAGGCCTTAGGAGGTGTGCCTGGAAGATTGGAACGGGTAAAAAACACAAAAGGCATTTCCGTATTCATCGATTATGCCCATACGCCGGATGCATTAAAGAAGGTGCTCGAGATGTTATGCCGCTTGAAACCGGGAAGACTGATCGTTGTCTTCGGGTGCGGTGGAGACAGGGATACAGCAAAAAGGCCGATTATGGGCAATATTGCTTCACGTCTCGCAGATTTTTCTATTATAACAACGGATAACCCGAGGAGCGAAGGCCCGGCAGGGATCATCGACGCTATCACAAAGGGTTTTGAGGGAAATTCCTATAAGATTGTGGAAAACAGGAAAGCTGCTATTTTTGAAGGACTCAGGATGTCAAAGGATAACGATGTCCTCCTCATAGCCGGCAAGGGGCATGAGGATTACCAGATTATCGGACATGAGGTATTTCACTTCAGTGACAGGGAAGTTGTTGAGGAGTTTTTCAATGTGGCACATTGATGAGATCGTAAAAGCGGTGAAAGGCATTCCTCTCAGCATAGAAAGGGAGTTCTTTACTGCAATTTCAACAGACTCCAGGAGCATCCAGGATGGCGATCTTTTCATACCCCTTTCCGGAAATAATTTTGATGGCCACGCCTTCATCCCGTTGGCATATGATAAGTCCCATGGCGGAAGCCTCTGTGAAAAAGGGCGGGAAGATATAGCAAAGAGCGCGAAAGGCACAATAATCCTCGTGGATAACACACTACAGGCCCTTATCGACCTTGCGAAATACAAAAGAAAGCAGACGAAAGCCAAGTATATCGCCATTACCGGAAGCAACGGAAAGACTACGACAAAAGAAATACTCATCCATATTATAAAAAATAATGTTCATGTTCATTACAATGAGAAAAATTACAATAACATCATCGGGGTATCAAAAAGTATCCTCTCCATGGAGAGAGCATCGGAGTTTTGTGTTTTTGAACTTGGAACGAACAGTAAGGGAGAAATAAAAACACTGGCTGAAATAATAGAACCGGATATATCACTAATTACGAATATCAATCCTTCGCATCTGGAGGGTCTTTTTGATCTTGATGGTGTCCTTGAAGAAAAGCTGAGCCTCTTCGCTGGTACAAAAGAAGGAGGGACAATCCTTGTGAACGCCGATGACACCTATCTTTCAACCCGCTATAAAAACGGCGCAAAACATACCCTCAGTTCATTCGGAATCATTCACGGCGCGGATTTCAACCTTGCCATCATAGAGGATTTGGGCTGGAAGGGTTATAATATAAGTCTGAAACTCTCATCAGACACAATAAAAGCAAAGACCAGCCTCCTAGGGATTCACAACCTGTATAATGTCCTTGCTGCGGCATCCATTGCATACACTATTGATGCCAGTATTAATCATATCGCCAGAGCCATAGAATTGTTCAATCCCTATTCGATGAGGTTCCAACCCGTTGAGTCCGGAAGAGGATATATGATTGTAAACGATACGTATAATGCAAACCCCTCTTCCATGCAATGGGCAATTAAGACACTCCTCAACCTGCCATGCAGGGGAAAGAGGATAGCTATTCTCGGCGATATGAAAGAGCTTGGGGATAAAACCTCTTACTACCATAAAGAGCTCGGCAGATTTTTAAGGGAAAACAGTATCTCCATGGTCGCATTGATGGGTGAATATGTAAAAGACACATTCCAGGAATTGGACGGCACCAATACGAGAATATTTGACAGCAAACAACCGCTTGTAGAATATGTATCAAAACATGCTGAAGAGGGGGATGTGATACTCGTAAAAGGCTCCAGGGCATTAAAAATGGAAGAGATCGTGGAGGCGCTTATTTAAATGCTCTATTATCTTTTATATCCACTCCATACGACATTTTCTGTATTCAATGTATTCAGGTATATTACCTTCAGGACCGTTCTCGCTATCCTCTCCGCCCTTATTATAAGCTTCTTTCTCACACCATATGTCATAAAGAAATTCCATGAATGGAAGATAAAGAGCGAAAAAAGGGAGGATGTTCCTGAAAGACATGTTGAGAAAGAGGGAACCCCCACGATGGGAGGATTTGTAATCCTCGTTTCTACGATAATACCGACACTATTGTGGTCGGATCTAAAAAACTCCTACATTTGGATAGTAACATTTGCCCTCCTCTCCTTCGGAGGCGTTGGATTCATGGATGATATAAAGAAACTAAGAAGTCAGAAGAACGGTAAGGGTATATCGGGAAGAACCAAGCTATTCCTTCAGGTCTTCTTTGCTGTCCTCATAAGCGCTTTTCTGTATTCAAGGCCAGGTTTTATAACAGAACTTACCATACCTTTCTTTAAGAACATCACACCGCACCTCGGCGTTTTATATATAATCCTCGGCGTTTTTATCATAGTGGGGGCATCAAACGGGGTAAACCTCACCGATGGTCTCGACGGACTTGCCATTGGTCCCGTGCTCACCGTTTGCTCCACCTTCATGCTATTTGCATATATTGCAGGTAATATAAAATTTGCCCAGTATCTCCAGATATTCTACGTGAAAGGCGCCGGCGAGCTTACCATACTGTGCGGGGCAATGATAGGGGCAGGCATCGGTTTCCTCTGGTATAATGCATACCCTGCAGAACTCTTTATGGGGGATACGGGATCACTGTCACTGGGCGCATCACTTGCGACAATTGCTGTCATCATAAAACAGGAAATCCTGCTCGTCATAGTTGGCGGGATCTTCGTAATGGAAACACTGTCTGTTATCATACAGGTGCTCTCCTTCAAGTGGAGAGGGAAAAGGGTCTTTCGAATGGCCCCGATACACCATCATTTTGAGCTGAAGGGATGGAATGAAGAAAAGATAGTAGTGAGATTCTGGATTATATCGATCATACTGGCACTGATTGCGCTAAGCACGCTGAAGTTAAGGTGACAAATGTGGTATTCAGCTAAATTGAGGATATATGAATTTACCGGATAAAATATTAGTAGTCGGTCTCGGGGCAACAGGCATTGCGACTGTAAAATTTCTTGCCGGCCTTGGAAAGCAGATTACTATTACTGATACAAAAAAAGAGGAGGATCTGACGGTTGCCTTGACAGGCCTTAAGAACGTGCGGTTTGAGGGACACTTTGGCGGGCACAGGGTGGATGATTTTCTCTCCCATCCATTAATCGTGATCAGTCCCGGCGTGGACAGCGAACTTCCGGAGATTAAAGAGGCTCGACAAAAAGGCATTAGGGTGTCGGGAGAAATTGAACTTGCCTCCATGTTCGTAAAGGAGCCCATCATCGCGATAACGGGGACAAATGGCAAAACAACGGTAACCTCACTTCTGGGGGAGATATTTACAAAGGCATATGGTGATGTCTTTGTTGGAGGCAACATCGGGAATCCCCTCTTCAATTACGTGTTAGAGGGCAGGAAGGCAAAATACGTCATTCTCGAAATCAGTAGTTTCCAGCTCGAAACGATCGAGACCTTCCACCCGCAGACCTCAGTTCTCCTGAATATCACAGAAGACCACCTGGACAGATACAGAAACTATGAGGAGTATATAACGGCAAAATACAGGATCTTTGAAAACCAGACAGGGGTTGACCATGCGGTATTAAACGGAAACCTCAAAACCGATTATGATATAAAGGCCGATAAACTCTTTTTCACCACCCGCGAGAAACTGGATGAGGGAGCTTTCTTCGATGAGGGTAATATGCATGTGCGGTTAAGCGGCAGGGAATTTGTTTATAAAAGGACATTATCCCCGCTTATCGGTATTCATAACACTGAAAACATCCTTTCGGCGCTTCTCGTTTCGCATATCTACGGCATTGAACAACAGGTTGTTGAAGAGGTTTTGAGAAGCTTCAAGGGCCTTGCCCACAGGGTCGAGCCAATAAGGGAGCTGAATGGTGTAAGGTTTTATAATGATTCAAAGGCTACGAATGTGGATGCTACACGCAGGGCATTAGAAAGTATTGAGGGAAAGGTAATTCTTATTGCCGGCGGAAAAGACAAAGGCGGAAGCTATACGGTTATTGCAGACCTCATGGATAAGGTGAAAGGCATGATCCTCATCGGTGAGGCAAAGGAACGAATATCGGATGAGCTGGGGGGGTTTGCAAAGACCTATATGGAAAAAGACCTCAACAGTGCTGCAGAGCGGGCACTTGAAATTGCTGACACAGGTGATATTGTCCTTTTTTCACCGATGTGCAGCAGTTTTGATATGTTCAGGGATTATAAAGAGAGGGGTAACATTTTTAAGAAGATTGTGGAGTCCATGTGAAGAAAGCATGCATCTATATACTTGCAGCACTTCTCCTGTACAGCCTTTTCCGGGAGCTTAACCTCGTGAAGACGCTTTTGATATGTGCAGGCCTTGCAGCAGCTTATGTAATCTACCGTCTCCCGTCAAAATATGTCATGGCGATGAAATACCCCTTTATCCTGCTGTCGTTTGCCGCCACAACGTGTCTTTTCTTCTACCCCACCGTAAAATTACCATATCCCCTTGATGTAGTCGTAGTTTTTGTCTCCTTTTACAGCATCACCTTTTTTCTCATCGCCATGGATGAAAAAAAGAAAGACTTTGCGAAAGAGACAATGGCGCTGTCGATAATCTTTCTCTCTCTTGCCTTCAATCTTTACATCATAGGAAAGACAATCCTGATATTTCCCATGGCCTTCACGGTCATGCTTTTCCTTTTTATCGTGGGGCGTAACCGTACGATACTTTTTATTGCGGGTTATACAGCCGTCGTTATAATTTTTTTCCTTGTTAAAGGTGTTGCCATTCTGGGGGGCGGGATAAAGCTGAATGACGTGGAACTGTATTTTCTGCTCATCACGTCTTTCCTTTTTCTTGCTGTAAATTTTATCGATTTTGTAAAAAAGAATACCGTGGGTAAACTGCTGACTTTTTTCGGCTTCCTGTACGTTGCTGTTGATACGACAATGGTGCTGGGATTTAAATTATCAATGGGGTTATTGCACCAACCGCTCATCGCCCTTTTTATTATTGCCCCGCTCATCGGTATCATGTTGAAAACTGAAGGAGAGCGTGTATGAAACTCTTAATCTCTGCCGGCGGAACAGGAGGTCATATCTTCCCGGGCATTGCTGTGGCAGAGGCATTTGGGGCAAAAGAGGGTAAAAACAACGTGGTTTTTATCGGCACAACATACGGCCTTGAAGGTAAAATTATCCCCCGATACGGGTTCAGGCTTCTGTTTGCGGATGCCCGCCAATTTCTGGGAAGAAGCATTTTATATAAGATAGCTACATTGATCCGTCTCATCCGCGGCATATATACATGCATGGGGTTGATCAGGAAGGAAAAGCCTGATGCGATCCTCGGTATGGGAGGCTTTACCTCTGTACCGGTTGTGCTGGCAGGTTTTTTTCTTGGTGTACCTGGCTTTTTACACGAGCAGAATGCAGAGCCCGGCCTTGCCAATAAAATGCTGTCAAAGGTTGCAAAATGTACTTTCACCAGCTTTGAGGAATCAAAACAGTATCTCAAGGGCAATAAAATCTACCACACAGGAAACCCTGTGAGAAAAACACTGAAGACCACCCAAAAGCCGAAGGCAGACTATGCGTTTGCAGTATTTGTTTTCGGGGGTAGCAGGGGGGCGCGAAGCATTAACGAAGCCATACTCACACTCCTGCCGTACATGGAAAGTTATAAAAATTCCATCATGTACCACCAGACCGGTTCGGAAGATTATGAGCGGATCTTTGAGGCATATAAAAAGACGGGCATAAAGCATGAGGTTTTTCCTTTTACTGATGACATGGGAAAATACTATGCCCTTTCCGATGTGGTTATCTCGAGAGCAGGGGCATCGACTATTTTCGAGCTTGCCTATTTTAGAAAGGCCGCGATCCTTATCCCGTACCCTTTTTCCGCTGGTCAGCACCAGTGGAAAAATGCTTACCACGTGGAAAGTATCGGCGGCGGGTACGTGATAGGCAATGATGAGGCAACCGGCGAAAGGCTCCATGAAGTGATACGGCATCTCATGAATGAACGTGTTTTGCTGAGGCAGATGGGTGAAAATATTGGCAAACTTTACGTGGATGATTCAGAGGAGCGGATTATTTCAAAGATAGAGGAAGAAGTTGGAACAAAACATTAGGGGCCAAGGGGCCAAGGGGCCAAGGGTTCAGATATGCGCAGATTTTGGTTTGCGTTTTACTCGAACCCTCGAACCCTCGAACCCTGGGACCCTTTATTCAGAGGGTTGATATGGTTTTTCATAAAATAGAGAAAATACATTTTGTAGGTATCGGCGGTATAGGAATGAGCGGGATTGCCGAGGTACTGTTGAACCTCGGTTTCACCGTTACAGGGTCGGATCTGAAGAAAACAGACACAACGGACAGGCTCGAAAGCCTCGGAGCAAAAATACTTTTCGGACACAAAAAAGAAAATGTTCAGGATGTAGACGTGGTGGTCATATCATCGGCAGTTAAGCAGGATAACCCTGAAATCCAAAGGGCTAAGGAGTTTTTTATCCCTGTTATCCAAAGGGCTGAAATGCTCGCCGAGCTGATGAGGATGAAATTCAGCATTGCTGTGGCAGGCGCCCACGGCAAAACAACGACAACATCCATCGTCTCAACTATTCTCGGCTATGCAGGCATGGATCCCACGTGTGTGATAGGCGGGAAATTAAACAGTCTCGGCAGCAATGCAAAGCTGGGTGACAGCAGGTATCTTGTTGCCGAGGCTGATGAAAGCGACGGTACATTTCTCCTCCTCTACCCTACTATCGCGGTGGTAACCAATATAGACATGGAGCATCTTGATTTCTACAAAGACATGAATGAAATAAAGGCTGCCTTCCTCGCGTTTCTCAATAAGGTACCATTTTACGGACTCGATATTATCTGCATCGATAACCCGAACATTCAGGCCCTCATCCCTTATTTAAAGAGACGGTATATGACATATGGTTTCTCGAAACAGGCCGACTTGAGGGCAGAAAATGTTGTGCATGAAGGGTTCGAAACAAGATTTACGCTTCTCTACAAAGGGGAAGAGCTCGGTGAAGTGACGGCATCCCTCCAGGGATCACATAACGTAGCCAATGCCCTTGCTGCATGCGGAGTTGGCTTAGAACTTGACATACCATTCCAGACTATTCGGGAAGCCATGAAGACCTTCTCGGGCATACAGAGACGGCTCGAAATAAAATGGAGTGGCGATATAACCCTCATTGACGACTACGGTCATCATCCTACTGAAATAAAGGCTACACTTTCGGCAATACGAAAAACGGGAAAAGAAAGGGTTATTGTGGCCTTCCAGCCCCACAGATACACAAGAACAAAGGCCCTTATGGATGAATTCATCACTTCATTCAATGAAGCCGATATACTTATTGTCACAGAAATTTATCCTGCCTCAGAAGAAAAGATTGAAGGCATAACCGGCATGCTTCTTGCTGAGAGGATCAGGACGAGCGGTCATAAGCATGTGATCTTCGCCCCGACGAAAGAGGATGCGAAAGACAGGATTTTAGAAATTGCCCGCAGCGGGGATGTGGTTGTTGCCCTCGGCGCAGGCGATATTAACAGGATATGCGAAAAGCTTGTGGAAGAATGGAAAACAAAAGCAGGAGAATAAACGGTGCAGAAACCGGAAAACTGGGGAATAGAAGGGGCGGTATTGCAGAATGTCCCCATGAAACGATACACCTCCATGAGGGTGGGCGGCACTGTCAGCTATCTGATTTATCCGTTAAACGAAGCGGATTTGTTAAATACGATAAGGGTTTTGCAGAATGAGCATGTCAGGTACCGGTTTGTCGGTAATGCTACAAACATTATTGTCAACGATAGAGGTCTTGAAGAAGCAATGGTAAGAATAACGAGAATGCGGTCCTCTCATCATAAAAAGGTAAAGGATGGGGCACTTGTTGATGTTTCAGGTGGGGTATCCCTTAAGAGGTTTATTAAAGATAACGCCCAAAAAGGGCTTGCTGGACTTGAAAGACTTTACTGGATACCTGGTACTGTGGGCGGTGGGATTAAAATGAACGCAGGGAGTTTCGGCGCCTCTATTTCAGATGTTTTAGAGAGGGTACGCATTGTGGATAATAATGGAAAGGCAACCTTTCTTACAAAAAAGGATCTATCGTTTGACTACAGAACATCACCGATAAAACCCTCTGAATGCATAGTGAGTGCTACCTTTTACCTGAAAAACAGGGATAAAAAGGAGATAGCTGCCGATATGGACTATGTCTACACAGAAAGAAGGAAGCGGCACCCCATGGAGTATCCTTCATCGGGTTCCATCTTTAAAAGCGTCAATGGGGAACCTGCATGGCAGTTTGTTGAAAAGGCGGGATTAAAGGGTTTCAGGATAGGTGATGCCTGTGTGTCGGAAAAACATACTAATTTCATTGTAAATGCAGGTCATGCAACAGCACAGGATATAAAGATGCTCATTGATACAATAAAAAAAGAGGTTTTTGAAAAGATCGGTGTTTTGCTGAACGAAGAGGTTGAGCTCTGGGGGTTTGATGAATAGAGAACAGCGGTCAGTTATCAGCGGTCAGCAGAATCAAATGCAGTTTATACGGCTTGAACCGGTAACTTACATGATGAAACGTGAAAGGTAAACTATGACTAAAATTGGCAAAAACATACGGGATAAAAAGATAGGCGTGCTGATGGGCGGTAAATCCTCTGAGAGGGAGATCTCACTGAAAAGCGGCAGCGCTGTACTCCAGAGTTTGCTGAGAAGCGGGTATAAAGCGGTGGGGATTGATGTAAGCACAGACCTCGCGGACAAGCTGAAGAAAGAAAAGGTTGAAACGGCATTTATTGCCCTTCACGGGAAATGGGGCGAAGATGGTACTGTCCAGGGTCTTCTCGAAATGGTTGGCATCCCCTATACAGGCTCAGGCGTCCTTGGTTCATCGATCTCGCTGGATAAGGTGCTTATGAAACTTATCCTTAACGGTTTAAGGATTCCCACACCGGCATATGTTATCTGTGACAGTGTGGAGACCCCGAAGTTCCCTGTTCCTTTTGTTGTGAAACCTGCCAACGAAGGCTCCACCATCGGTATATCCATTGTGCGCAAAAAAGGAGAAACAGCAAAGGCCATCGAGCAGGCATTGAAATATGATAAAAAGGTTTTGATCGAAAAATATATCGAAGGTGATGAGATAACAGTGGGGATAGTAAACAGAGAGACCCTGCCCGTTATTCAGGTAAAACCACTAAAAGGGTTTTATGATTTTGAATCAAAGTATACAAAGGGCATGACAGAATATATTGTTCCCGCCCGGATAACGAAAGCTGTGGAGAAAAGCGCGCGGGTTTTTGCATCCGAAGTATACAAGGCCTTTGAGCTTTCAGGTTGTGCAAGGATTGATATGATTGTGGATAATGGCGTGCCTCAGGTAATTGATATTAATACATCACCGGGCATGACTGAAACATCACTGGTGCCCAAGGCATGGGCTCATCTGGGAAAAACATTCGATGAGCTTGTAGAAGAGATAGTAAGGGGGACCTCCTTAAAGACATGAAAAAGATTCTTTCCATGTGTTTTATCATACCTGTGTGTATACTGTCCATGTTCACACTGGTATATATCTTATCTAAAGAAGAGCCTTTCTTCTTCATAAAAAACATAAGAATAAACGGGAACGAGCAGCTGAAGGACGGGGACATTATGGGCAGGATAACCCCTTACCTGAAAGAGACCTTATTCAGTGTTGATGCTTCAAAGATGCAGGAAGCCATCATTTCACACCCCTTTGTCCGGGAGGTAAGGATAAAAAGGATTTACCCCTTTTCCATTATTATCGATGTAAAAGAAAAGAAGCCCTCCGCCCTGTGGGTAAATACCAGCGGAGGAGTAAATGTCCTTGATGAAAATGGAGAGCCTTACAAGCAACTCGCAAGAAGCGACATCAGGGGAATGTTTATTATCAATGCAAAAGAGAAGACCGACGTTAAGAGCCTTTACAAGGAAGTCAATGTCTGGTTTGCTGAAGGGGTAATAAAAAAAGACGCTGTATCCGAAGTGGCGTATAATGATGGAAACATCACCATTTTCGGTATGGGCGACGGGGTAGAGATTATACTCGGCAAGGAAGACCAGAAGGAACGTTTGAAAAGGGCGGTTGCCGTTCTTGAAGATGCAAAAAAGAGGGGACTTCTCATTAAGTGTATCGATGCGAGATTCGAAAGAGGCGCAATCATCCAGGAAAGGAAGGGGTAACATGGTGAGAGAAGACGAACTGCTGGTAGGCCTTGACGTAGGAACTACGAAGATATGCGTTGTTGTGGGAAGAATAGCAGAAGGAAAGGTCAATATCATAGGCATCGGGTCTCATCCTTCCACGGGTTTACGAAAAGGCGTTGTGGTGAATATGGACAGTACTGTTAATTCAATCAAAAAAGCGGTTGAAGAGGCGGAATTGATGGCGGGCATGAAGATCGAATCCTGCATGGCAGGAATCGGCGGTGCTCACATTAAAAGCTTCAACAGTAACGGTGTAGTGGCCATCAAGGAAAAGGAAGTAAAACTCGATGATATCACGAGGGCGATCGATGCAGCGAAGGCAGTGGCCATCCCTGCGGACAGGGAGATTCTCCACGTTATACCGCAGGAATTCATTGTTGATGACCAGGATGGGATCAGGGACCCCATAGGGATTACCGGGGTTAGACTCGAAGTAAAGGTACACATCGTTACGGGCAGTGTTTCGTCAGCACAGAATATCATTAAATGCTGCAGCCTCGGAGGGTTGTCAGTGGATGACATTATCCTCGGACAGCTTGCTTCGGCGGAGGCTGTATTAACGCCCGAGGAAAAAGAGATTGGCGTTGGCCTTGTCGATATGGGCGGCGGCACATGTGACCTCGCAGTTTTTTTAAACGGAAGTATCAAATATACATCTGTTTTACCCTTTGGAGGAAGCAATATCACAAACGACATCGCCATCGGCCTGAGGACCCCACTCGACGATGCTGAAAAAATCAAGAAAAAATACGGCTGTGCTTTCTCAAACATGATAGGATCCAACGAAACAATTGATGTCCCAAGTGTTGGAGGGCGGAAACCCAGAACTCTTATGCGCAAAACACTCGCAGACATAATAGAGCCAAGGGTTGAAGAAATTGCATCAATGATTTACGATGAGATTAAGAAATCAGGATCAGAAAAACTCCTCGCGTCAGGTATGGTGCTCACAGGGGGATGTGCAAACCTTGAAGGTATCCCTGAACTGGCTGAAAACATTTTTAATCTGCCTACGAGGAGAGGGTCTCCCATGGGTGTCGGCGGTCTCGTAGATGTGGTGAATAACCCCATTTATGCTACAGGGGTGGGGCTTCTCGTTTATGGTTTTAAAAACGTGAAGATTAAGAAAGGGCGGTACGAAGGGAGAAAAAAGTTTAAGAAGCTGGTGGATAGCAAAAAGTTACTCAACAGAATGAGAGAATGGTTTAAAGAAATCTTTTAGGGAGGTGCGAGGTGAGCAAAATGTTTTACATGGATGAGAGCAGCGGGTTTTCGGCAAAATTAAAGGTTGTTGGTATTGGCGGCGGCGGATGCAATGCATTAAACAATATGGTTGATGCCAACGTTCAGGGGGTCGAATTCATAGCGGTTAATACCGATATAAAGTCGCTGAGCATGTGCAGGTCGCCGGTAAAAATTCAGATCGGGAGCAAACTCACCAGAGGTCTTGGTGCAGGTGCAGATCCTGAAGTTGGGAAAAAAGCGGCGCAGGAGGACATTGATAAGATTACAGAGCATTTGAAAGGCTCCGATATGGTCTTTATCACATGCGGCCTCGGAGGCGGGACCGGTACAGGTGCGTCTACGGTAGTTTCTGAGATATCGAAGGAGCTTGGCGCCCTCACCGTGGCAATTGTTACAAAGCCCTTTGCCTTTGAGGGAAAGGACAGGATGGTCCAGGCTGAGCACGGCGTTGCCCAGCTCAAAACGCGGGTAGACTCGCTGATTACTATCCCTAATCAGCGGCTTCTATCTATTGGTGGTAAACATATGACCATCATGGAGGCCTTTTTAAAGGCAGACGAGGTGCTTCTCAATGCCGTGCGGAGCATATCAGACCTTATCGTAGGTTCCGGCCATGTTGTCGTTGATTTTGCCGATGTAAAAACAATTATGAGCGAGAGGGGAATGGCCATTATGGGTATTGGTGAGTCATCCGGAGAAAGCAGGGCCCGTGAAGCTGCCCAGAAGGCCATATCAAGTCCGCTCCTTGAAGACATCTCAATCCATGGCGCAAGGGGTGTTCTGATTAATGTAACAGGAAATAAAGACATGACGCTGCATGAAGTCCATGAAGCCTCATCGTTAATACAGGAACAGGCGCACGAAGATGCAAAGATCATTTGGGGACTCGTCTATGATGATGCCATGGATGATTCCATGAGGATAACGGTGATTGCCACCGGTTTTGAAGAAAGGGCTGTTGTAGACGAGGATTCTGTTCACGATTTCAGCAGAAGCAAACTTTTCGAGGATCAGGAGGTGCCGCCTTTTATAAAGAAAAAGGTTGTCGTTGATTATAAAGAGATAAAGGCAAAAAGTGACAATATTGATATCGACGATGATAGATACGATATCCCGACCTTTCTAAGGAAGCAGGCAGACTAAAAGAAATGCTGAAGATATGAAGATGAGAAGTTATGAAGATAAAAGACTGTGAAGCGTTATTTGTGAAGCGTTGAGATACGAGTTATTCATGAAACGTAAAACGTAAAAGGGAAAAAGATTTTAGAAAAATGATGAATCAGAAAACGGGGAAAATCTCCCCGTTTTCTGTTATTATCCCTATTCGAACAGGGCTTTTGAAAAATCCTTTGCATTGAATGGTATGAGGTCTTCGAATTGCTCACCCACACCTACATATCTTATCGGTATCTTTAAGAGATGGGCGATGGGGAGAATAAATCCTCCTTTTGCCGTCCCATCAAGTTTAGTTATGACAATACCGGTGACATCCAGCGCTTCATTGAACGTCCTGGCCTGGGCAATGACATTCTGCCCGTTCGTTGCATCTACGATAAGCAGGATTTCATGGGGTGCACCGTCCATCTCTTTCCCCACAACACGTTTTATTTTTTTCATCTCTTCCATGAGATTGGCTTTCGTATGCAGTCTGCCGGCAGTATCGAGGATAAGCACATCTACGTCTCTCGCCTTTGCAGCCTTTGTG
>Ga0247841_10008693_pt1 | contig 14504 bp, 11 predicted proteins | sample LaCruzMarch2015__2_FD_192410 | JGI IMG/M metagenome (GOLD analysis project Ga0247841, IMG submission 192410) | Freshwater microbial communities from meromictic Lake La Cruz, Castile-La Mancha, Spain - LaCruzMarch2015_18m | ecosystem: Environmental > Aquatic > Freshwater > Lake | place: Spain...
TTTAGTCGTATTGCCGGATATAGATAAAAAGACAGAGCAGGGTGTAAGCCGAAGCCGCGAAGGGTTTTTTTCCAGGATAGCCGGACTTTTTAACCGCACCAAGATTGAAGAATCTACCTGGGAAGAGCTGGAGGAATTGCTGATCTCGGCGGATGTGGGTATGGAAACCACGGGAAAGCTGCTGGAACGGGTGCGGAAACGTACCAGGGAAGAGAAACTGGTCGAGGGAAGCCGGGTGCGTGAGGCACTTAAAGAGGAAATGACCAGGCTGCTCGATGTACCGGTAAAGGCCGGGACCGGGATCTCTGACGCGGGGACGAAAGTTATTCTGATGGTCGGGGTAAACGGCACGGGTAAAACCACCAGCATAGCCAAGCTGGCCAATGAGTATAAAAACAGCGGTAAAAAGGTGCTTTTAGGTGCAGCAGATACCTTCAGGGCGGCTGCCATCGATCAGCTTAAAATGTGGGGCGGCAGGGTGGGTGTCGATGTAGTGGCCCACCAGCCGGGAGCTGATCCGGGTGCCGTTGTATTTGATACGCTGGAAGCCGCACGCAGCCGCGGCATCGACATTGTCATCATCGATACTGCCGGCAGGTTGCAGACCAAGCACAACCTCATGGACGAGCTCAAGAAAATCAGGAAGGTCTCCGGCAAATATGGCGCTGCGCAAGAAGTGTTGTTGGTCATAGATGCTACAACCGGGCAGAATGGCCTATCGCAGGCGCAGAGCTTCACGGAGGCCACGGATGTAAGCGGGATATTGCTCTCGAAGTTGGACGGGACCGCCAGGGGTGGTATAGTATTTTCTATCTGCGATCGCCTGCAAATACCTATTAAATATATAGGGACCGGGGAACAAATCGGGGACATTGCCCCGTTCGACCCCGTGTCTTTTGTGAATGCTATTTTTGGGGACGTATCTTAAAAATGTTTGATATCGATTGGAATCCGGTAATACTGACCATCGGCACGCTGGAGATCAGGTGGTACGGCATCATGGTAGTGCTGGCGGTTATCGCCGTCATAGTTCTGGCCCTGGTTGAGGCCAGGCGTAAGGGTATAGCACAGGATATCGTTTGGGATGCGGCGTTGTGGGCAGTGATCGGCGGCATCATCGGCGCCAGGCTGCTGCACATCATCGACAGGTGGCAGTACTATTTGTATCATCCCGATCAGCTCCTCAATTTCGCAGGCCTGGCTATTTGGGGAGCTGTGCTGGGTGGCTTGATAGCTATTTTTATCTTCTGCCTGGTCAAGAAGATATCTTTCTGGAAACTGGGTGATGTAGCCGCACCGGGAGCTATTTTGGGGCAGGCCATCGGCCGGGTAGGATGCCTGATAAACGGGTGCTGTTACGGTCTGACCTGCGAGCTTCCGATGGCTGTCATATACAGCAACCCCAACAGCTATGCCCCGCTGGGTGTGCCCATCTATCCAACGCAGCTGTTCCATATAGTCTGGGACCTGGCCGGTTTTGCGGTCCTGTGGTGTCTGCGTAAAAAACTCAGGCCGGATGGATCGCTTTTCCTGCTGTGGCTGATCTTTTTCGGGATCGGGGATTTCGTAATACGCTTCTTCCGCGAAAGTGAACCCTTCCTGTTTAACTTGCCACAGGCGCAGATCGTAGATATACTGATGGTGGTAGTAGCGGCTGTGGTACTGGTTGTAAGATACGTCAGGTACCGTGCGAATCAGTCGGGGACCAGGGCCGAAGTCAGTACGAACGCGTAAAATCAAGCAAGTTGAGCCGTAGCTGGCCCTTGCCGTTGAAATTGTCGACCTCCACCGAATAGACGACGTCTATATGGCGGGCCAGTTCCCCCAGGTAATTGCCCATGCGGAAACCCATGGTGTCCCAGACAATTCCATCCTGCCTTAACTTTAGCTTGATATGATCGTTCTGGCTTCCCACCAGCTTCTGTTCCACAACCTCGACCTTGCGGCTGAGGAAAACGGGGATGGGATTAGCCATGCCGAAGGGCTCGAGCTGGCGCATCTCCTCGAAAGTCCCTCCCGCGAAAGCTGAAAGCGAAACCTCTGCATCGATATCTATGTGCGGGCGCAGGTCCAGGCCGGTAAGCTGCTCCTCGGCCAGCGAACGCAGCCTTTTCTGCAGTTGCTGCATGTCCCTAGTGTGTATGTTGAAGCCAGCAGCACGCGCGTGGCCACCGTACCTGAGAAGCAGGTGGTGGCACGATTTTAAGGCTTCCATCAGGTCGAACTCGGGGATGCTCCTGGCGCTGCCGCGGCAGGAATCTGTGCCGATTTTGAAGAGTATTACGGGGCGGTAAAACTCATCTGCCAGCCTGCCGGCGACCAGGCCGATTACACCCGGGGGATAATCGGCATCGCTGGCCATCAGGATGACCCTATCTGCGCCATCCTCCAGTATTTGGCGGCGTGCCTTGTCGTATGTATCCGCTACAAGGCGCTGGCGCTCCTTGTTTTTTTCTTCGAGATCGGTGGCCAGTATCCTGGCCTGTGCGTGGTCCTGTGTTACCAGCAACTGGTAGCTGGTTCCCGCGTCATCCAGCCTCCCTGCCGAGTTCAGCCTGGGGCCGATCTGGTATGAGATGGTCTCGGCTGTAAGCCTGCTTTTTTCAATATTGGCGATATTCATAAGCTCAACCAGACCGACACGTTTGGTTTTATGCAGCAGCTTAAGTCCCGATTTTACCCAATGGCGGTTCTCACTTATCAGCGGTGACATATCTGTAATAGTGCCCAGTGTCACCAGTTCCAATGAGTTGTTGAGCAGATCATCATTCCTGTTGCTCGAAAGCAACCCCTCCAGAAGCTTGTAAGCCACTCCCACGCCGGCAAATTCCTTGAAAGGGCAGGTGGAATCTCTGCGCTTGGGATCCACTATGATACCGGCCGGCGGCAGTTCTTCGAGCGGGACGTGATGGTCGGTGACCAGAATCTCCATGCCCATCTTGCGGGCCTTCTCAATTTCAGCAAATGCCGTTATGCCCGTATCTACAGTGATAACAAGTGTGACGCCCTGCTTACGCAGTTTTTCCAGTGCAGGAACCCTCAGCCCGTAGCCCTCCTGCATGCGATGCGGTATATAGGGTACGACATCGCCACCGAGTTCGCTCAGGCCCTGTACCAAAAGCGCGGTGGCGGTAATACCGTCAGCATCGAAGTCGCCATAAATAGCTATTTTTTCACCGGAAAGCAGGGCTTTATAGACGCGGCTGACGGCAGGATGCATGTCGGGGATGCTGAAGGGGTCTATGGCAAGGCGTTTATCCGCTTTGAGGAAGATCTCTGCTGCTGAGGGATCCGTGATGCCACGGTTATACAGCAGCTTGGACACAAGAGCGCCTGCACCCCGGTATAAAAGGGGCTTCTCGGCTTCAGGCAGGATCTTCCAATGTGTATGGGCCAAATGGCATCTTCGCTTTCTTAAGTGGATTTATACCACAAAACGTACGTAATGTAAACATTAAGTAGTACTCGAAAACGGGGCCAACTGCTCCTGTGTGAGGGCTGACAGGGCAAAGAAAAGCATGTTGGCCACATATATGGCAGTAAAAACCACACTTCCCCAAAGATACCCGGCATCGCTCCTCTCCCTTTTTATAAACCGCCAGAAGTGAAAAAAGACAGCCTGCATTATATACAGTGAATAACAGAGGACGAGTACGATATACGCCGATACGCCCCAGTGGAAGGAGAAAGCGGCCAGGGCGGACAGCCCCATGGCGAGATTGGCGAAGCCTACCTCGAACTGGTAACCCGGCGAGGCGGATTCCAGTCCCAGCCGCCTGGCATCGGCCTTGTGGAAGATAACGTGGCTGATGAAGCTAATCAGGCCGTTGAAGGCCACGCATGTAAGTAGAATAACTTCCAGGGCAGGCCGGGCGTCGGACCAGGTAAAATACAGGTAGTATGCAAGGGCTATGCCGGCTGCAATGACACAGTATCTCACAATGGCTATGATTGAAGCGATCAGTTCATGCCTCCTGTTGTGATAACATCTAATTCTGCAGTTGGTAACCTTCTGTCCTGATCAGCCAGTTGTGGGTTATGTAGCGGTCCGTTAATGCGATACCGTTCTGCGATATCGACGATACCACATCCAGCGAATACTCGTATCCAATGCACAACTGGTAATACCAGGTGTGTGCTTCATATCGATACCAGGCATCCCATCCGCCGAAACCCGATCCTGCCAGCTTTGGCTGGTTATGTGTTACCAGCTCTATGTAGAACTCACCGTTCACTTTAACGCTCGGAACGTCAACGCTTACCCAGCTTGGAACGTATGTAAACTGCTCCTTACTGTAGTCCCGGCTGAACAGCTTGTTGTGGCGGCTGTCCCAAATATTGATGGTGAAAGAGGGGTTTACCGGTTCGATGCTGGCTATATCCGAGCCGTAAACCCAGGATCCCGGGCCGTAGATGGGGCTATGGTCAAAATCGAAGGTGCTGCTTTTGATGTACCCGAATATATCGATCTTATCTATCTCGTAACCGCCGGGCGGCGCCGTAAACTTGATCATATTCCCTTCGACCGTCTGGATCATGTTGCCCGGCTCTCCCGTTGTGCCCGCCAGGACGTCACAGCCGTCCACCAGGCCGTTGTCCAATTTGAGTTGCAGAGCTTCTTTTCGTTCCGGGATGTCGATCACCGCTATTTGCGGCGCTATTTTTACCTCATAGTGGCCGGATGCAGGAAATGTGGACAGGAACTCTACCCTGGCCCAATTACCGGGTTCCAGGGTGACCGCTCTGCTTTCCACAAGGGTCCCGTTGATAGTCAGCTCGGCTACGTATACACCTGTGGCTGTGCCCGTGTTTTCAATGCGCATGCCGATATTTTCAGGCTGGCCCGCCATTACAGGAAGTGGTGAGATAACAATTGGATCAAATTTATAAAGGGCAACATTTTGTGCGGGCGCCTGTGCGGGAGGCTGTGGTTGTGGCGGTGTGGATGGGGCCCAAATACACCCGCTGAAAGAGAAGAGGACCAGCAATAATATAATCTTGCAAATGTTCTTGGCTCCCATATTCACCCTCCTCCGCGGGCCGGTTGTTATACGCGTTAAAAATGTAACTGCCTGTAACGATTATAAGGTGCTTCCCTGCAGTTTTCAAAATATATTCTGTTTTAATCCCGCAACATGTATAATCCTTTTCAATAAGCCTGTATTCAGCACGCAGAGCCTGCAGGCCGGTTTTACAGGAGGGTGACATGCCATTTGCCATCACAGAGGGCATAAAACTGTATTACGACGTTACAGGGCAGGGCGATCCGCTTGTCCTTATCATGGGTTACGGTCATCACTCGCAGCATTGGGGAGCATTGCCGCAGCAGCTCGCTAAAATCAATTACCAGGTTGTTGTAATGGACAACCGCGGAGTTGGAAAGAGTGACAAACCGGACGCTCCTATGAGTATCAGCGTAATGGCGGAAGACGTTTGCAGGGTAATGGATGCGGCCGGGTTAAAAAAAGCCAGTATTTTCGGCGTGTCCATGGGAGGCCTGGTCGCCCAGGTTTTTGCCTTAAACCACCCGGAAAGGCTGAACAACCTTGTGCTGGGCTGTACGTTTCCCGGTGGTCCGCACATGGTGCCGACGGATCCAGAGGGCCTTAAGATACTGTTTGATTTTGAATACATGCAGAAAATGACACCGGAGCAGAGGTCGATGACAGTCTTCCGCTTCTTTTGCACTGACGAGTTTATAGAAACTAATAAAGAGTCATTTGATTATTATCACAGGGTAACGAGCGAGAATCCGACACCGGCATACATTTTCAAGCGTCAGGCGGAAGCTATAGCTGCCGAGGACACCTGGGACCGGCTGCCCTCCATCAAATCGCCGACCATGATAATAACCGGCACAGATGACCATTTGGTCAACTTCAAAAATAGCGAGCTGCTGGAAGAGAGGATTCCGGGAGCGGAGCTAACCCTGCTTCAGGACAAGAGGCACGGCTTCTTCATTGAGGCTATGGATTCCACCAGGATCTTTGTTAACGGCTTCATGAAAAGGCGCAGCAAGAGATAATCCCGGGGAGCCATTGCTTCAGAATGTGGTGACAGCCTCCAATTTCTGGGGAGGGTAAACCTGCTCCGACTTGGGTGGCATCGGGCTGTAGACCCAGTCGGCTATTAGTTCACCGCATTCCACCCCGCCTATGCTTCGGATGCCCCTGTAAATGCCTCGTAACAGCACTGTCTGCATCTCGAATGACATGCAGAAGAGCGCCGCCGTTGTGCCTGCCGGAACGGATTTAAGGTCGCTATTGTATACGGAAGAGGCGAAGATGGCGCGGTCGCTGCCGGCGGTCTGGGCCTGTATTATGGGGATAATAACCGGGAATCCGTCCGTATCAACATAAGCCAGGAACTTCAGGTTATCCATCTTGGCTATCAGTCTGCGTGTGAAAGAGTTAAGTACGTCTTTGCCATCCCCCTTGCCTGCCAGCGTTTTGGCAACCATGGTCTTGACGGCCGCCTGTATTACGTTCGCCATAGGTAGAGCCTCCTTGCCGGTATGGCTTACCAGGTCCATGTAATAGACAGTATGGATGCCGAAATATGCGTTGTAACGGAACATCGGCGTGTTATTGAGCAACTCGTATTCACTCCCCGCTTTGGTCGTGCGAGTGAAGCTGGCTTTGCCCCGCCACAGGTTTTTATCCAGAGTCATGATGAGGAACCCGGTTTTGGGATTCTTCCTGATGTTAACCTTGCTCATGCCCTCTGAAAACTGCCCCCAGAACATCTCTGTGGGAGAGCAGGCCTGCAGAGTAGAGATAAGCGTTATATGCGGCAAGCCCTGCTCGCTAACCGTGGCAAGCAGCCCGATCTTCATTTCGGGCTTAAAGCTCTCGATATCCTGTTCAGAAAACGTCTTGAATATTTTTTTCTGTTCTTGCATCTCCGGCCTCCTTTAGGTTTTATTGTTTTCTACCCGGGCAGCTCCTGTGACGAAGATTTTTTCAGGATCCGGACCCGAACCCCTGGCGATTGCCTCGAACTCGGCCATCTCGTCTTTGCTCATGAGCGGGGTGGTTGCATATTTCCATTCCATACCCAGCCTGCGGTACTTATCCCGGCAGAGGTTATTGAACGCACAGAGCTCCCAGCGCTGGACCTCTTTATCCAGCTTGGAATGTATAAAACGCCCGATGCGCTCTATAGTGTCAGCCTCTGCCGTGGCCCCGGGTATGAGCGGCGTGCGGATCCACAGCTGCGTTGCGGGGTTTGACCTGATGTAGTCACGTACATAAACAAGGTTTTCCAATATCCTGCGGTTATCATGGCCTGTATATCCGAGGTGCTTTTCAGGGTGGATCTCCTTCAGGTCGAAAAGGATGAGGTCAGTGAGAGGAAGGACTTTGTCCAGCGACGCAATAGAACACATCCCGCAGGTATCTACGGCCGCATTGACACCATTATCCATCAGCCTGCGCAGCAGGCCGGCGCAGAACTCCGCCTGCATGAGGGGCTCCCCGCCCGAGAGAGTCACTCCTCCACCGGATTTAGCATAGTAGACCTTATCCTTCAACAACTCTTTCAGCAATTCTTCCTGTCCGACCATTTTACCCAGCATCTCTTGTGCGCCGGCCGGGCATTCCTGCGCGCATTTTCCGCACGAAGTGCAGATTGATCTGTCCCTGGTTATGCCGTCCATGTTTTTTTTCAGGGAGCCGTGCGGGCAGGCCTTCAGACATATTCCACATCCGATGCAGCGTGACTCCATCCAGTGCATCTGAGGCCTGTAAGACATGCTTTCAGGATTGTGGCACCACAGGCATTTCAACGGGCAGCCCTTGAAGAAAACTGTTGTACGTATGCCGGGGCCATCCTCCGTGGACAGCCTCTGCGTATGCAAAATAAGCGCCGCTTCACCCCGGGTCATGTGCTCCGGCGGAAGCTCTGTGCCAGGCTGTATACCCGAATCGGCGGCCACCTGCTCGATCTTCATAGGCGCAAAATTTACATCTGGTGGCTTTCGCGGGCAATGATCTCGTTCTGAAGCTCGCGGCCGATAGATGTGAAGTAGGCGTTATAGCCGGTTACGCGTACAAGAAGATGGCGGTACGCATCCGGATTTTTCTGTGCATCGCGCAGGATATCAGCATCAATCATATTAACCTGCAGTGCACTGCCACCGTTCTCCGTGTAGCTGCGCAAGAAAGCTATGAACTTAGACTTATGCTCTGGATCACGCAGCAGTGACGGGCTGAAAGTCATGGTATGGCTGGCGCCGTTGGGCAGCACGCTCAGGTAACCGTCCCAGTCGCCCTTTCCAGCAGGATCTTTGCCGCCCATCACCTTGCCAACGGAATTTACATTGGCTGTCGGGCCGTTGATGTCGGCTCCGGCGCACGGGCAGATTGCGTTTGACAGGAATTGTCCCTTGGGCCGACCGTCTGGACTGGCCGGCAGGATATAGCCGTCGCCCACCCAGTAGTTCCATGAGAGCATGCCCGGACGATACTGCTTCCCTGTTACCGAAGTGCGATATTTCCAGGATTCACCTGCCCAGAGGTCCATTACCTTCTTGCCAAGATCATCGGCCTGGTCGTCATCCCTGCCATACTTAGGTGTCTTATTCAGCGCTCTTGCCTGCAAGACCTCGTGTCCCTTCCAGTTATCTTTGAGAGCCTGGATGAGCTCCTGCATGGTGCAGTCCTTCTTATCGTAAACCAGGTACCTGACCGCCAGCAGGGAATCCACAGTCGTCGCGTATGTCACTGCTTCTATCGTAATGAAGTTTAACTCGGCCCCGCCTTCGTTGACGTCCATGGCCTTATCGATACATCCCCTCACAATGCACGAGAGGTAAGGGGTCCGGATATACTTTGCCCTGATCCTGTCCGTCCAGTCATACAGATCGGCTGCCTTTTTAATGATATGCATGGTCTGTACAACGTAGGCATTCCAAAACTCATCCCAGGTCTTGAATTTGGTGGCATCCCCTGTATCGGCTCCCATCCGCCTGGCCGATTCCTGTTTACCGGTCATTGGATCTGCCCAGGGGACCATGTCATACCCGCCTGTAAGAGCATGCTCTACCGCTTTAAGCAGGTTCAAGTTTATGTCCACCGTACCTGATCTGTCGTTGCCACACATGGTGTTCTCGAGGCACCCGACGGGCGCATAATCGAACACGTTATCGGCATTGATCAGTTTCTCTACACCGGCCATTTTAGCCTCGCGCAGCATGCCGGCGATGGAGCGTTCATCGAAGTTAAGCAGGAAAGGCGATCCCTGGCTCGAGGCAATCATATCAACCACCTTCTCCAGCAGCCCGTCAGGGCTGTGCCGGTGCAGGCGAACGTTCGGCTTGGGTTCAAGCAGAGGGCTCATCTCGTCGATTACCTCAAGCATGCCGTAGGTCAGGTCGTTGCTCAGGTCGACCCCGCCTTTGCCCATTCCGGAAAGGGTGATGAGCTGGCCGAACCCGGCTGTGATGCCCTGGTTGCCCCCTGTGCGTATCATAGCATCGTAAGCGAAGTTGCAATGGATCCAGAAGCACTTCAACAGCTCCTTGCCGAACTCACGCTCCATGCCTTCATCTAACGATTTCTTCCAGAACGGGTAGAGGTACTGGTCGGCCCGCCCGAACGAGACACCCGGGCCGGGATAGTTTTCCTCGCTCATCACCAGCATATGGGTGATCCACAATGACTGTAATGCTTCCCAGAGATTTTGCGCCGGCTCCCAGGGGACGCGGCGTAGGATCTCCGCCATCTTGAGCAATTCATCTTTTCTCGATCTGTCGCTTTCTTTATCGGCCAATTGCGTGCAGACTTTGCTGTATTCAAAGGCTACGTCCCGCGCCATGGTGGCGGCGACCAGCATGGCTTTCACCTGCTGACCCTTTTTACTGTTGTAATCCTTTTGTGAAAGGACCGATAGTCTCCGGTTCAATTCCTCGTGCACACTTTTCCAGCCCTCGCGCAGTATGCGGGGGTAGTCGGGGATAAGGTGTCCGCTGGTGACGCCGGCGTTGCCGTACCCGTGGTTGTGGAACCATAATTCGGCGGCCCTGACACCTTTTTTACCGTAAACAGCCTTGGAATACTCTTTAGCTTCCTTCTGATTAAAGCACTTCGAAGCTTGAATATTGAAGCGGCCGCCGGCTATGAGGTCTCCCGGCAGTACCTCGTGCGGCAGGTAATATACCATGACCTCCCTGGTAAACCAGGCCTGTCGCTCGGGCAGGCTCCATTCCCAGAAGCCCTCGGGCAGGTCCACTTTATAGGAAGCCTGCTGGAAGGCGCCGGTAAAGGTGGGGAAGAAAGTATAGGTCTCCGGAACTATGTAGTAGTTGCCTTCCTGGTACTGGATATCCCAGGGAGTCCCTGTGGTGAAGCCGGTGAACTCGTTATTCCACTTTCGGTTGTTGCCCTGGAAATAGAAGTCGCGCAGCCACTTGATACGCGGCGAGAGGTTGCGCGGTTCTTTAATCGAGTAACGGGGGGAATTACAGCTCTGGGTAGTCATGGCCTGGCCCTCCTATCCTTAGTAAACGGTAAGATGAGAATGCAACGATTAAATTAAACTGCGGTAACACTGTAATTTTAGGAGTTTGGCCGGTTTTGTCAACCGCTTTTGTCATTTCGAAGCCTGACAGCAGTTCCGGTTGAAAAGAGCAGGGCGGCGAGCAAGCTCGCCGCCCTGCTGTATGGAAGTCAAAATGTATTATTACTCTGCCATTAACTGTTCGTGTTTTACCTTTTCCAGGTCGGCAGGGAAGGGTTTGGCAGCCATCAAGTAGCAGATGCCTCCCAGGATGCCGCCGATACAGGCTATGGTCAGGGCGGTGCCCAGTGCCTGGGCGCCCTGCCCCAGCGCGTCAGAGAGAGCTCCGACCAGGTATGGGCTCCAGCCTCCGCCGAAGACATACATACAAAAGACCATGAGGCCCCAGACAAGCCCTTTCTGAGCCGCTGGCGCTACATCCTGTGAGACGGCGCTCAGGCATGGTATCGCCATCACGTTGAGCACACCATAAGCGATTACTAGGGCCATACCGATGCCCTTGAACTGGAAGTAGAGAGCTCCAGCAAGGCAGATGGCACTGAGGAATATCGTGATTGCCGGGATATACAGCCTCCCCCTGGGGTCCTTTTTAAACCAAACATCCGCCAGGATTCCACCAACAGGTGAGCCGACTATGGCAGCCAGGACGATGGGTACCATCACGGCATTGGCGGCCACAACATCCACGCCCCATGCCCTGCCTACATAGGCCGGGGTCCAGAAGAGGAACGACATCGACATGATATTGGCCAGGCCGTAGCCGACCAGGGCCCAGACCAGCGAGGGTATCCTGAAAAGGGTTTTAATCGATTGCCCGAAAGTGACCTTTGATCCGGTACTGGACGTTGAGGCCACTGTCTTATAATCTTTCATGAACAGGGCCAGTATGCCGAGGATCACGCCGGGGATGGCAAAGTACAGGAACGGGGCCTGCCAGCCCTGGGCCTTGGCAATAGCGCCGGCCAGCACCGATCCCAGCGCTATGCCCAGCGGGACTGCCATGTTGAAAATTCCCATGGCTGCGCCGCGTGCCTTGGACGAGTAAGCGGCGCCGATCATGGCCGTGCCGCCGGCCGAGAAACCGGCCTCACCTACACCGACCAGGCTGCGCGGTGCAAATAGAGACCAGAAATTCCAGGCCTTGCCGGTCAGGAAAGTGAAGCCGCTCCAGAGGATCGCCATGATGGCGATAGCCTTGCGCCTGCTCCAGCGGTCGACTAAATATGCTACGGGAAATGAGAATAGGGCTATGCTGAGAAGAAAGACTGAACCTAAAATCCCCACGTCGCCGTCGGACAGGTTCAGGGCGGCTTTCATCGGTTCCACCACTGCAGCCACTACCTGCCGGTCCATGTAATTTACCATGTATAGCAGTGTGCAGATGATCAGGATGTAAATCGATGCTCCCTTGCCGGCTTTGTACTGCTTGGAATCGCCTGTGTCCTTTGCCACTAATAACCTCCTTACTATTAATTAACAGTTAGAGCGATCGCTCAGGGCGGCTCATAAAGACCATTAATAATATTTCACGCGGCGATGGCCCATGATACCTGTCTGAAGTTGACGCGTCAAGCCTCCGGTTAAACGTAAAAGGCGGGAGTGGTAGTTATTGTCCTTCTCGGGAATCCGTGAGTTTTTTCTGATTGTTCTTATAACGTCGATAGAGGAAATATATAATCAGGCCAACGGCGATCCAGGAGAAGCCCACTATCCGTCCTATGCTGTGTGTGTAGACCACTATCAGCCAGGTGACGGCAGTGGCGATACCTCCCAGCACCGCCGTTAACGGTATCTGGCGTCCCCGGATGGTTATATTTAGCGGTATCTTGAATGGACGGGGCAGATCGGGTTCTTTGATCCTCAGAGCGATTATGGATGCGTGGGCCAGCGTGTAGGCCAGCACGGCCCCGAATGCGTAAAGGTCTACCAGAAGCTCCACTTTACCTGTGGCTATCAGTGCCACGGCGATAGCTGAAAACAACAGGATTGAATTCTTGGGGACATGGGATTTCTTGCTGAGGTTGCTGAAGAAGCCGGGGAGCTGTTGACGCTGGCCCATAAAGAAGGCCAATCGAGAGGCGCCCAGCATGCCGGCATTGGTTGCTATGATCAGGATGGTCGATGCCAGCAGCGCCACCCAGAAGCCCAGAAAAACCGGGATGTACCCGGGCATGGCATAAGCGATGCCCATAATTGGGTCCTCAAGGAATTTCTGCGTCAGGTCGGTAACCCATTTGCCGTCAGGGGCCTGGTAAACGGGGTAAGCGCTGAGCGCTGTCATGGACAGCAGGGCGTAGAGCATGATCACGGTGGCAAAAACCAGCATAACTGCCCTGGGGATACTTTTCACAGGATCGCGGGCCTCGCCTCCCAGGTTGGCTACGGTCTCGATGCCGGTATAGGCCACCATCGAAATAGAGATACCGAATAAAAGCTGGTCGAAAGTAGGCGCCACACCCCAATGTATATTGCTGATGAGAGTCGGGATACTGACGATAATGAGGAGACCCAGTAGGGCGATCATCACCTGCGTAATGATATCCACGATGACAAGGAATATATTCAGCCTGGAGGACTCTTTTACTCCCACCATATTTATCAGTGCCAGCGAAGATACAAGCACAATCCCCACCACGCTGTTTGTCGGCCAGGTCTTGAGCACCGGGAAGAAAAACCCCATGTAATTGGCAGCGGTGAAAGCTGATATAGCGATGGTCACGATGTAGTCGATCATCAGCACCCAGCTGGTAATGAAGCTGATCCAATCGTTGAAGGCGCGCCTGGCAAAGGCGCCCGACCCGCCGGACTCGGGTATGGCGGTGGCGCCCTCGGCATAGGTTAGAGCGGTGAACAGGAAAAGGATGCCGGAAAGCATGAGGACGGGCGGCGTAAGCCCCAGGGCCGACATGGATACCACTCCCAGCGCGTAGTAGATGGAGGAACCCACATTGCCGTAAGCAACGCTGAACAGGCCGCCTACTCCCAGAACACGGTGTAGCCTGGGGGGAAGCTTCAGATGCCGCCGCACAAATATGTTACCGGGGCGGTCGCCGCGTGTAAGCTGCTCAGAGCCCTGGCTCCCAGGCTGCCTGTTGCCGGATTGATTTATGTCGTTCAAATCAGGAGGCCCGTACTATAAGTTGCAGGTTCATGCCGACAGAGAAAAATATAACAGCTACGGCACCGCAATACAACAGGGGCGGCTATTGTCGATCTGCCGGTCGATGCCATCAACAGTTTAATAGTTCTCTGCCAGCAATTCGTAATAGGACTGAGGATGCCTGCAGGCAGGGCATATTTTCGGTGCGCTGGCGCCCTCGTGCACGTAGCCGCAGTTGGTGCAATGCCATTTTACTTTCTTATTTCTGCTGAAGACTTCTTTTGCCGAGATATTCTTAATCAGTTTCCTGTACCTCGCCTCATGGAACTGCTCAACTTCAGCGATCTGTTTAAAGGAAGTCGCCACCTCTATGAATCCTTCCTTCTTGGCGATAAGGGAAAAGTTATTGTACAGCTTGGTCCATTCCATTTTCTCGCCTGCTGCTGCAGCCTGCAGGTTAGCTTTGGTGTTTTTGATCATACCCGCGGGGTAGGCAGCTACGATCTCGACATCCCCGCCTTCCAGGTACTCGAAAAAGATCTTGGCATGCTCCTTTTCGTTGCCCGCTGTCTCTTCGAAGATGTTGGCAATCTGCATAAATCCTTCTTTACGCGCCTGGCCGGCAAAATAGGTATACCTGTTCCTGGCCTGCGATTCGCCGGCAAAAGCCTTTAGTAGATTCTGCTCGGTTTTACTGCCTTTAAGTGATTTGCCCATAACCAATACCTCCTCATTAAATAGTTACAGAATATTTTACGGACTGTTACATATTTGTGACGCAGATTGCGCGTTTCAATATTTGCTGCATTATTAAATACTATTCCGCAGCCACATGCAACAATCTAATTGACCTGCTATATTGCCTGGCCGGTCTGCGCCGCATATT
>Ga0247841_10008695_pt1 | contig 14501 bp, 9 predicted proteins | sample LaCruzMarch2015__2_FD_192410 | JGI IMG/M metagenome (GOLD analysis project Ga0247841, IMG submission 192410) | Freshwater microbial communities from meromictic Lake La Cruz, Castile-La Mancha, Spain - LaCruzMarch2015_18m | ecosystem: Environmental > Aquatic > Freshwater > Lake | place: Spain...
AGTATCAACAGCCCCCTTGCCCTGAAATATTACGCAGAAATTAAAAAGCTGGCCGATGAATTGGGCGAAACCCTTGGTAATGACATCATTTCTTCCATCCTGAAACTACCGGAAGTTTTAAAACCAACCCGTGAGGCTCCCGATGATGGAGAATGGGAACTGATAAAAAAGGCCATCAGCGAAGCACTCACGGAGGCAGACTATTTCCGAATGGCCGAAGGAGAATTATTGGGGAAAGACATGCTTGCCAGAATACAAATTATACTTGCTTTGCTTTCTGAGGTTGAACCTTTTGAGAATGCCCGCATCGTGAATCTGCGGGAGCGTTTCAGGCGAAACCAGGATGAGTTCCTCGACAAAGCATTGAAAACCGACAAGTTCGATGAAAACCGTTTCGAGCAGGAGATATTCTGGTATCTCGAAAAGCTTGACATAACCGAGGAGAAATTGCGCCTGCGCAAACACTGCGATTATTTCATCGCGACCCTAAAGAATACCGAATCGTCGGGACGGAAACTTGGTTTCATTACCCAGGAAATTGGACGCGAAATCAATACCCTTGGATCGAAGGCTTATGATGCTGAAATACAGATGATTGTTGTACAAATGAAAGATGAACTGGAAAAGATAAAAGAGCAGATTGGGAATATTTTATAGTTAAACCAACTCTCTATCCCAGTGAAAACCAATTTAACTTCCACCCCTTGAACACTCCAAGTAATAACATGATCATTATTTCCGCGCCATCGGGTGCCGGGAAAACCACTATCGTCAGGCATTTGCTCGAAACTTTCCCCCGGCTGGGGTTTTCGGTATCGGCCACCAGCAGGATGAAACGGACAACCGAAAAGGATGGCAGGGAATATTATTTTGTAACTACCGAAAGGTTTGAGCAGATGATTGAAAACATGGAACTGCTTGAATGGCAGGAGGTATATCCCGGAAGTTATTACGGTACCCCGGTTTCGGAAGTGGAAAGGATTGCAGCCAACGGGCAATTCCCTGTGTTCGACGTGGATGTAATCGGAGGGCTGAATATCAAGAAACTATTTGGCAAAACAGCCCTTTCTGTTTTCATAAAACCTCCTTCGTACCAGGTACTCGAATCACGCCTTCGTTCCAGGGCTACCGACAGCGAGGAGAGCCTTTATAACCGCTTAGACAAGGCAAAATGGGAACTCACTTTCGAGAAAGATTTTGATGCCGTGCTGGTGAACGACAATCTGGACGATACTTTCGTGCAGGCTGAGAAATTGGTGAAAGATTTTTTGCAAATTGTTTAATAACTGTAAATCAGTAAGATGAAAAAAACCGGGCTTCTTTTTGGCTCTTTCAATCCTATCCATAGCGGGCATTTGATCATTGCCGGTTATATGTGCGAATTCAGCGATATTGAACAGTTGTGGTTTGTGGTTTCACCCCAAAACCCTTTGAAGGATAAAAGTTCGTTGCTTGCCGACCATCTCCGCCTCGAGATGGTCAACCTGGCTATTGAAAACGATAACCGTTTCAAATCGTGCAACATAGAGTTTAGAATGCCAAAACCTTCTTACACTATCCATACCCTGACATATCTTCACGACAAGTACCCTGGCCGCGAATTTGTCCTCATCAGCGGTTCCGATATTTTCCCCACTTTCCACAAATGGAAAAACTGGGAGAGATTGCTTGAGTTATATAAATTTTATGTCTATCCCCGCCCCGGAACACAGGATCATGAATTGCTAAGGCATCCTTCAGTACAGCTTTTCGATGCGCCTTTGGTCGAAATTTCGGCCAGTTTTATCAGGGATTCAATCCGAACTGGTAAAAATATGTCGTATTATCTTCCGGAAAAGACATACGACTATATCAGGGAAATGCACTTTTATAAAAAATAGCTATGGAATGCCTATTGGTAACCTTTTAGCTTTCTGGTTATATAACTCATTGAAAATAAATATGTTAGTTTGTCGGAGACTTTTTCATTTATTCATTGCAAATACATAGGTAAACATTACAATATAATGTAGTTTTGCGTCCCGTAAATAAAGGGTTATATTCCGCATCAAATCATGAAATTGAAAACAACCAGAACCTGATCATATGAAAATCAAACATTTACTTTTAGCAATTGTGTTTTGCGGTTTCTTCCTGCAACCAAGGGCACAGAACCTGCCTGTTTCACCTTCTGAAATCGGCACAGGCACCTTCTTAGGCGAAACCAAAGCCTTGCGCGATATCCCGTCTTTAACGGATAAAGAAATTCAGCTTCTAAATGAGAAATCAGAAAAAAATGAACGGAATAAAGAATTACAGCACAGGGAATATCCTTTTGCTGATGTTGCCCTCCCAAAAGGGCCTGATGGCGTTTGGCAGAGAACTATGGGCAAAGGTAGTGCCCCTAAAGCTCCGTCAGTAAACTTTGAAGGCCAGTCAACTTCGGCTTATCCACCAGATTGCAACGGTACGGCAGGTCCCAATCATTTTATGCAGACCGTGAATGTAACTTATGCTATTTACGATAAATCGGGCACCAAACTGGCAGGTCCTACTGCCTTGAATCAGCTTTTTAACGGGGTTCCCGGGTCGAACTGCAACGATGGAGACCCGATAATTTTATATGACGAACAAGCCGACAGATGGGTATTCACTGAATTTTCGCTTTGCGGGTCTAATAACCTGATGCTTATGGCTGTTTCAACCACCAACGACCCGACGGGAACCTGGTACGCATATTCATTTGACGTGGCCGGCATGCCCGATTATCCCAAATTCAGCGTCTGGCAGGATGGGTACTATATGGGTGACAACAACAGCTCGAGCAACGACATCTATGTTTTTGAGCGTTCACAGATGCTTACCGGAGCTACAAATCCGAAATTCGTTGGCTTCAATAATACCTGGAGGCCGGGTTCCGTGGATGGTTTTATGTGTGTGCCTCCGGTGGATAATGATGGCACATTTGCACCTGCCGGTGATCCAGGCCTTTTCATTGCGATGAGCGATGATGCTTTCAACAGTGGGACCGATCAGCTCTGGATTTATGAATTAGCTGTAAACTGGGTAAATACTTCGGCCTCAACTTTCAACCGGGTGCAACAACTTGATGTAGCCCCTTTCGACAGCAATTTTGGCAACAACTGGGATAATATCAAGCAATTAGGTACCAACCAGGAAGTGGATGCAGTGCCCCAGGTAATTATGAACGTGCCCCAGTACCGGAACTTCGGTTCGTACCAGACCATTGTCTGCTGCCATTCCGTGGATGTGGACAACACCGATCATTCAGGTGTCCGCTGGTATGAACTTCGCCGGACATCCTCCTCCTCCCCCTGGACAGTCCGCCAGCAAAGTACTTATGCACCCGATATTCATTCGCGGTGGATGGGAAGTATCATGCTCAACGGCAATAATGAAATCGGGTTGGGATATTCAATTTCAAGTTCAACCATGTATCCCGGTATCCGTTTTTGTGGACAAACATCCGCTGAATACAACAATGCAAACGGCATTCTCGATTTTCCGGAAGATACTATTCAGATCGGAGCTTCCTCACAAACCAGTATGAACCGTTGGGGCGATTATTCTCAATTGTCTGTGGATCCCTCTGATAACGGAACTTTCTGGTTCACATCTGAATATATAAGTTCAGGCACGCATAAAACCAAAGTTGCTGCCATCCAGGTAGGGCCGATACCGCCCATTTCCGATTTCGTTGCAAGCAACACCTTACCGTGCAAGAACAATTCAATAGTTGTTTTCACCAGCCAGGCAACCGGAAACATCAACCAATGGTCATGGTCGTTTACTCCAAACACCATCACCTATATGGACGGGACTGACAGTTCCTGGGCAAATCCGCATGTTTCCTTCAATGCTTACGGTCTATACACTGTTGAACTGACAGTTACCGGCGATGGCGGAAGCAATACCAAAACAAAGACAGATTACATTGACGTGAATATGGGAAATCCGAACTTCACGGCAAGCAACATGACCATCGTTGTTGGTAATTCCACCGTTTTCACTGATGCTTCTACCTGCGATATTTCTGCCTGGTTATGGGATTTTGGTGCTGGTGCTTCGCCACAGACTGCCACCAACCAGGGGCCACATACTGTAACTTACACTACTACAGGATTGAAAACAGTTTCACTCACTGTAAACGGTGATGAAACAAAAACAAAAACCGATTATATCAATGTGATTGATGCCGGTTTCAACATGTTCTCTGGTTCGCTGGCAACCTGCAACGGAACGTTTTTCGATCCGGGCGGCCCTTCGGCAAATTACAGTAACAATCAGGATTACAGTTTGTTGATAAAACCGGGTATTCCTGGCAGCAAAGTGCAGGTTACCTTTACAAGTTTCGAACTGGAAGCGCAGGCATCCTGCAACAAGGACTATCTGAAAATATTTGACGGACTGACCGTATTTTCACCTTTGGCAGGGACATTCTGCGGTACCACCTCCCCGGGAACCATTACTGCTACCAATGCCTCCGGTGCGCTGCTTTTTGTTTTCCATAGCAATGGCACCAACAATTACCCGGGATGGGTAGCCGATGTTGTCTGTACAGCCATTCCAATAGCTAATCCGGCAACCCTCTCAGCTAACGCAGTCAGCAGTTCGCAAATTAATCTCCAATGGACGAAAAACCCTGATAACAACGATGTTCTCCTTACCTGGTCACCTGACGGGACATTTGGAATTCCAGTGGATGGGACATCATATGCTGTTGGTGACAATATTACAGGTGGGGGAAAAGTGCTCAGTATTGGCAGCGGAACTACGTATAATCATGGCTCGCTGGCTTCATCAACAACCTATTATTACAAGGCCTATTCTTATACACCTGATGTAAAATATTCTTTGGGAATTCCTGCAAGTGCAACCACACTTTTCCAGCCAACCCTTGCCGTTACCCCACCTAACCAGAATGTTGCTTCAACCTCGGGTAATACGCTATTTAACGTTTTGTCAAATACTGATTGGAATGTTGAGACCGATCAATTATGGTGCAGCGTAAACACCTTGGGATCAGGCAATGGGGAAATAAATGCCACTTTTCCCGAAAATTTATCCACTGCAACCAGGGTGGCACATATAAAGGTTACAGTTTCGGGACTGGCAGCTATAACCGTTACAGTAACCCAGGCTGGTGCAGCACCGATGCTTTCCGTAACACCTCCCAACCAGAATGTTACTGATCCTGCCGGAAATACAAGTTTCACTGTAGTCTCAAATGCCGATTGGGCTGTAAGCAGCGATCAGACCTGGTGTGTGGTAAATAGCGCTGGAACTGGAAATGGCACTATCTCAGCCGATTTTACTCAGAATCCTGCCATAACTCCAAGGAAAGCCAATATTTCGGTAACTGTTTCAGGATTGGCAACCATAGTGGTCACGGTAACCCAGGCGGGAGCAGGTCCGATGCTGTCTGTAATTCCTCCGGTCATCAATGTAAGTGCCTATGGTACAGCCGTCAATTACACGGTAACTTCGAATACCGACTGGACGGTGACCGCCGATTCAGCATGGTGTGTTGTAACCGGAGCCGGTTCGGGCAATGGAACCATTACAGCCGATTATCAATGGAACCCTTATGATAAAGACCGCAACACAAAAATTACGGTAACTGCTTCAGGAGTTGGAAGTCAGGTGGTTACACTGAACCAGGGACATTCGGCGGCTTCGGTGCCCGAAAACGCAGACAATGGGTTACGTATTTATCCCAATCCTGCAAAAGGCCTGTTCAGTATTTTGGTGGATATGAAAAAATATCCATCAATCCATGTTTCAATTGTAAATATGGCCGGTGTGATGATTGAAGAGCGTTTCTGCAAAGGGGAATCAGAATATCTATTTGATTTAAGCTCCTCTCCCAAAGGAAGTTATGTTGTTAAAATTCAGACCGATAAAGAGGTAGTGGTAACGAATATTGTAATAATCAGGTAACGGAACAGGAATTTTTCCAAATAGCTTGAATTTTATGCTCCGGTCCGAACGATGTAAAAATTGTTCCAGGCCGGAGTTTTTTTTGCCAATCATTTATCCACCTGGAATAAACTATTGCTCTGAAGGTCCGGCAATTGGTTTGAAAAGCAAGAAGATACTTTTGGTGTCTTCCTTTACCTGATCGAGAGAGATGGGCATAAGCAGCCAGAAAACCATTCCGATCAAACCACCCCAAAGGAAAAACGCGGTAAAATGCATCAATGAGAATGAAATGGCAGTTTCGCTTGCCAGGCCATAATAAGCAAACAGCACCAACAGCGTGGCTTCGCGCGTGCCAAAACCCGCTACTGAGAGCGGAATAATGGTACTCAGGCTCATGATGCTCATGATAAAAGCCACATCAACATAGGTTGGTTGCAGGTGCAGTGAAATCATGATCAGCCACGAGAAAGCGAAATACATGAAATAGGCCAGAAAAGTGATTCCCCATAGGGTTGGCGCAAGTTTTCCGGTAACTGCCCTAAAACTTTGGTAGAGAAAACCAACAATAGGAAACCGGTTCAACCGTCGGCTTTTATTTGACAATTCAAGTAATTTTAACCCAACCAGATAAGCTATCAGGAAAACTACCAGAACCCCGATTACATAATAAATACCCGAAAAATGCCCGAATGTTTTAAAATAAAACAACATTCCCGAAAGCCCGAACCAACCGAGCATGGTAAAATCAAAAATCCGGTCTGAAACAATGGTTTTAAAAGCAGCATAAAAACTGATGTTTGTCTCCTGCCGCACATAATATAAACGAGCTATTTCACCAATTCTGCCAGGGGTTATGATTCCAATGGCATCGGATGACATATATGCCCCGAATGCTTTTTTTGCAGGAAAACAGGCTCCTTCGTTGCCAATCAATATCCGCCAGCGGATACTTTTTATTCCTAACACGATAACCACACCAAATAACGAAACCAGAAAATAACCTGTGTGGACCGAACGCAATAACCTGCCAAAGCTTTCGGTACTGAAGTCCACTTTCCAGAACAGGAAAATCAGGATCGCTAAAGTCCCCAGCAGCTTTATCAGGCTGTTCGGTTTGATTTTCATTATGAGAGGTTAAATGATCTTATAAGGAATTTGAGATTTAAACTTTTTCATATCTCAATTAATCAAAAAAAAGAACGTCGGACTCATCCAACGTTAATTACCTCCAACTTACATCAATAATAATCTTCATCCGTTCCGGCATCATTTCCTGAGCTACCGGCATCGAATGTTGCACAATCGAAATAGTCTTCTTTCAGGCCTTCCGGCCTTTCAAAATCACCAAGCGAGACCTGTAAAGTGTTATCAGCATAAATTCTTTTCATGTAAAGCGCCCAAATCGGCAATGCCATGTTGGCCCCTTGCCCGAGAGAGGTAACGCGGAAACGGATAGTACGGTCGTCGCCACCTACCCATACCCCGGTTACCAGATCAGGGGTAAGCCCCATAAACCATCCGTCGCTGTTGCTTTGCGTTGTACCGGTTTTACCGGCAATAGGATTCGTAAGTCCATATTTTCCTCTCAGGCGGGCACCCGTTCCGCTTTCGACAACACCTTTCATCAAACCGATCATCATGTAAGCGGTTTCTTCACTCATGGCTTCATCCTGGTTAGGGACAAACTGGGCGATCACATTGCCGTTTTTATCCTCGATACGGGTAATGAAAAGTGGTTGCATAAAAATCCCCTTATTCGCATAAGTACTAACGGCCCCGGTCATTTCGTACAGCGAAACATCGGGCGTGCCAAGGCAGATGGAAGGAACAGCCGGCAATGTGCTGATAATGCCCATTTTGCGGGCTATTTTAATAACCGCCTGGGGTGAAAACCGTTTGATAAGGTAAACTGATATCCAATTGATCGAGTTGGCGAGTGCCTCTTTAAGGGTAACCATTTCCCCTTCTTTATAATCGCTTGAGTTACTGGGTGCCCAGATTTCGCCGGTTTCGGTTTCGATGGAGTACTGAACATTGGCAACCTTGCTGCAAGGATACATCTGCCCGTCCTGCATGGCAACGGTATAAACAAAAGGTTTGAACGTGGAACCTACCTGGCGGCGGGCAACAATTGCATGATCGTACTTGAAATAGCGGTAATTGATGCCTCCCACATAGGCCCGCACATACCCTGTCTGCGGTTCCATTGACATCAGGCCGGCGTGTAAAAACCATTTATGGTATTTTATCGAATCCATGGGGCTCATCACCGTGTCGATTTCCCGGCTCCACGAAAAAACCCGCATCGGGATAGGCGTGTTGAAAGCTTTTTCTATGGAATCGTTTGATAATCCTTCCCTTTTCATATTTCGGTAGCGATCTGAACGTTTTTTTGCAGAAACAAGCAGTTTATTAATCTCTTTCAAATCCGATAAATCGTAAGGTGCATGTTTGTTGCCTTTCCAATGTTTGTAAAATGAGGGTTGCAGGTCTTTCGACATATGCTCGGTTACAGCTTCTTCGGCATATTTTTGCATGTGCGAATTGATGGTCGTATAAATTCGTAATCCATCCTTGTAAAGGTTATAAAATGATCCATCCGCTTTCTTGTTTTTTGCAATCCAACCAAAAGCAGGATCATGCAACCAACGGATCGAATCGGCCATAAATTCATCAGGATTATCATAGTTGTCTTTCTCCGGTTTGCCTGCCATCAGCGATTGACGAAGATACTCCCTGAAATAGGTCCCGGGTCCGCTGTTGTGGTCCTGAAGGGTAAATAACGACATATCAAGAGGCAATACGCGTAATGAATCGTATTGATGTTCAGAGATATAATTATTTTTAACCATCTGGTTGAGCACTACTTCGCGCCGTTTTTTTGACCTTTCCTTGTTGCGCACCGGATGAAAAAACGAAGGTGCTTTTAGCAAACCGATGAGCACAGCCGATTCCTGTATATTCAGGTCGGCAGGTTCTTTGTCGAAATACGTTTTGGAGGCAGATTTTACTCCAAAGGCAAGGCTCCCGAAATCAACAGTGTTCAGATAAAGCGCAAGGATTTCTTCCTTGGTATAATTTCGTTCAAGTTTGATGGCAGTGATCCATTCCCGGAGTTTTGCATATCCTGTACCAATAAAAGTGTGGTAATGCTTCCTGGGAAACAGGTTCTTGGCCAATTGCTGGGTAATGGTGCTGCCTCCTCCTTGCTCCGAATTGGTAATTACCCCAAATATAGCCCTGACCAGGGCTTTTCCATCAATACCTGAATGCTGTTCAAAACGGGAATCTTCAGTGGCAATAAGGGCTTTGACCAACCATGGCGATAGCTCCGAATAGTGCACATTCGACCGGTTTTCAATATAATATGAACCCAACACTTTCTGATCAGCCGAAATCACTTCGGAGGCAAGTTTGCTTTTGGGGTTTTCAAGTTCCTCGAAGGAGGGCATGAAGCCTAACCAACCGATGGAAAGGGCAATAAAAAACAATGCAGCACCCACGAGGGAAATAACGTACCATTTCCAGAACCTTTTCACCCAGCCGTTTTCATCAAGGTCATTTTTCTTTGTTGCCATCAATCAGCTTGTTTTTTAATAAGGATTCCAACCTCCGAAATACCATAGAGTTTTTCGATCCGCATAGCCTGGTTCACAGCAATCACATAAGTGCCTTTTTTACGGAATCTCACTCCTTTACGAAACAGGAACCGCGAATCGCGGTGTTTGCCCAAGCCTTTGCCGTACCATTTTCCATCGGGGCCTGCAAGCAAACATTCTGCTGTATCGCGCGAAAAGGTGTTGCCCGGATAAAAAGCGGTGATAAAAAAATAAAGGTTTTGCATATTGTAATCGGTGGTGTTGCGCACCTCGAAATAAAAATCGTACGATGCCAGCGTGTCAGCCGAGTTGAAAGTATAAAACAAGGTATCGGCAGCATTCCATCCGTCCGTTTTTAGATGATGGGTTTCACCGTAAAACACTGATTTGTCGCACGAAACAGAAATTGAAGCGATAATCGAGACAAAAAAGAAAGGCAGGATAGTTGTTCGCAAAAGGTATCGCATTTTTTTTACTAAAAGCATAGGTGCCATTTTTAGCTTGGAGTGCTTAAAGTTGGGTGTAGTTGATTTCAACTTGTATTTATTTGCCTCTTGTATTTACTTAAAGCCTTTCAGGCACTTTAAATATTGGCTTATCTTTTCTTTTTCTTATCGAACCGGTGCAAATCATCGTGCGAAACCACCAAGCCTATTTCAAATGTTTTATCGGGCTTGGTGACAAAGGTTTCGATTTTTTCAGGCATTTTTCCTGATTTGTTCTGGGAGATCACTTCTTTTACTTTTTCGATTGTCAGGGGAAAAAGTTCATGTTCCTTGCCCTTATAGGCAAACCACATCGTGCCGCCGAAAACGTCAATTTTCTGGAGCAGTACATCACCTTGCTGTGTTTTGAGCAGGGAATTTTCGTCAGGAAATTCTTTTAAGGCATCTGCGTAAGCTTCCACTTCATAATTAAGGCAGCATTTGAGTTTGGAGCACTGACCTGCCAGTTTCTGGGGATTTGGAGAAAGTTGCTGGACACGGGCAGCAGAGGTAGAAACGGAATGGAAACCACTTATCCAGGTTGCACAGCAAAGCTCACGGCCACACGACCCGATGCCTCCCAGCCGGCTGGCTTCCTGTCGCATACCAATCTGCCTCATCTCGATCCTGATTTTGAATTCGTCAGCTAAAATTTTTATCAGTTCCCTGAAATCAACCCTATCTTCGGCGGTATAATAAAAAGTTGCCTTGGTTTCATCACCCTGATATTCCACGTCATTTACTTTCATCCTCAACCCGATCTTAGCAGCGGCAACCCTTGTCTTATGAAGGGAGCTGTCTTCGCGGGCTATGGCTGACATCCATTTGTCAATATCAACTTGTTTTGCTTTCCGGTAAAGTTTCCTGATGTCTTCCCTCGCAGGGTTAACATTCTTGCGGACCATCTGTAGCCTGGCCGTTTCGCCGGTAAGGGTTATTACTCCTATATCGTGCCCGGGAGATGCTTCCACTGCAACTATATCACCGGCATGGACGGTTATTCCTTGTGGAACTTTAAAAAAATCTTTGTGGTTGTTTTTGAACCTGACTTCAACGCAATCAAATTTGGCTGCACTGCCGGGTAATGGGAGGTAATTCAGCCAGTTGAATGTGGCCAATTTGGCACAAACCTGCTCCGAACCGGCATTACCAATCAAAGGGTTGCGATTGCCGCAACAACCTCTTGAACTGATAAGTTCCCTGTTTTTTATGTGTAGATGGTTGTTTTCTTCCATAATGAATTTACAAATCTGACCCTGCCTTCTGCCTGTTCAGTTAACAACGATGGCAAGGCAATATTAGTATTCACCAAAGTATCGCTGCCATGCATGCACATGAAGTTTTACTTCGGATTTGAAAGGACAAATTTACACTTTTTTAGTTTGGGACGTTGCCGGAATTTTCAATATCCTGGCAATGAGATGCGAAAGGTCAGTAATGACGATGTTGGCATTGGCATTCCGCTCAATATGAAAAACAGCCCGGTTAAACTCCTCATCGAAGAGATGTATATTGCGGGGGTGTATGTAGGGGGAGAACTTTATGACAAATTCAAGCTGTTCTCCATCAAGTTTAACAAGGTGGTGGTTGCCAACATTGTATTGCAAGCAGATACGGAACATGTGCAACCCATATATCAGCATTTCTTTTTGTTTCTCACGGCTGCCATCGCCCACAAGCAAAGGGATGGTTTCCTGCAATTTATCGTAATCCTTCAGGTTTCCGGCTATGGAAAAACAACGCCTCATCCAGTCGCGGAAAAGCACAAAACGCTCAAGTTCGGCTTTCAGCCCGTTGGATCCTGTGCCTGTTTTTCCGGCCAACATCAGGGCTGTAGTAAAATCACCATCGGCAAGACGTGCAATTTTTATGGCATCTTCCGATGGAACATCATATTTACTCTCCAGGGCTGATTGTATATCTTCATCCGCGAGGCGATCAATTTTAATGAGTTGTGTCCTTGATAGAATGGTTGAAATAACCTGTTCGCTGTCTTCGCAAACCAGAATAAAAAGCGTTTTGTCCGGTGGTTCTTCGAGGTTTTTCAGCAGTTTGTTGGCTGAGGTAATATTCATTTTTTCAATCATCCAGATAATCATCACCTTGTATTCGGCTTCGTAGGCTTTGTAGGCAAGGGTATGGTTGATGGTATCGGCGTCATCGGAATTGATAAACCCCTGTTTTTTTTCAATCCCAATTTTTTCGTACCAGTCGGGCAGCGAAACATAATAGTTGTTCTGAAGCAGGAATTCGCGCCAGGGTGCAATAAAATCCGTACTGAACACCTTTTTCTTTTCCTCAAATTCTTTGGTCTTGTTGATCGGATAAATAAAGTGCAGGTCGGGATGGATGAGTTTGCCGTATTTTTTGCATGAAGGACATTCGCCGCACGAATCCTCGGGTGTGCGCTTGCGGCAATTGATATACTGGGCATAAGCCAGGGCAAGGGCAAGTTTGCCGGATCCTTCGGCTCCCAGGAAAAGCTGGGCATGGCTCACACGGTTGTCGAGCACGGTTCGCCTGAGCCGTTGTTTTATAGCTTCCTGACCAACGATGTCTGCAAACTTCATAATGGTTTCCCTCAGCAAAAACAGGCCTCAAAACTACACATTTTAAGGAACACGTGAAACCTTGATTTTCATCTTAAAGCCGGGTGAGAATCACCTTGAGATCATCAGCTTTTACGATTTTATCAAAAAAATCGACAATTTCCTCATATCGTTCAACCGGGTACCTGGCCTGATAAATACTGAACTTCCTGACATACTGCAAAGTTGAACCGGTTCTTATCACATCGGTTGAATATCGTCCAACAGCAGAAGACAGCGTAACGCTTGCCGGAACCCTCTCTAACGTGTAACCTGCCGGGAGGATATACTCAACCGTATCGGTTTCATACACAGGCCATTCGAAAACAACGGCGGTTTTACGCTCGTCCGACTGAAAGGGCGTTTCTTCAAGCTTGTTCATAATGTTCAGGCTAAGCATGATTTTGTCTCCCAAGAGGGTGCCGTAACTACTGACGGAGAGATCGAGCTGTTCGGAAATTGATGGGAGTTCAGCCCTGTTTTCATTGATAGAGAAGGAATTCAATTCAAAATTCGGGATATGGATTCGCCTGGTGATCATCTTCTTTCTATCGGTTTGGTCGCTGTAGTATATTGGCAGATAACCGCGGTAGGCATAACCACTGTATGTAGTCTGTACCTTGACAGTGCCGCTGCCTGAATCATCGAGCGTAACTTTTGTCCTGCGCGATTCCAGGTTTTTTTCATCTCTTAGCATCGGGGTGTGTACCAGGGTACCACCATCATTGTCAATTAGCAAAACTTGCCGGTTAGCCGTTGACGGGCCCAGGAAATTGAATGGGTTACGCTGGCTGGTGCATTCCAGCCAAACGGTATCATTTTCCAAAGGCACACAAAGGATTATATGATTGAACTGGTAGGAGGGAAAGTCAACATAAAAAGGAGGGTTTTCTTCACTGGCAAAAACCTCTGTATATAACGATCTGATTCCGGCTGCTTTAAGCAATGACTTCATATAATTGCTCAGCGCTTTGCAATCGCCGTAAGAAAGCCGGTCCACCGTAGCAGCATCAAAGGGCTGATTCCCACCTAAACCAACCTGAATACTTACATAACGGGTCTTGTTTTGCATATATTCGTAAAGTATCTTAATTTTTTCTCTGTCCTTTTCTACACCTGCGATTAATTGCTTTACTTTTTCACTGGTTTCAATGGGGAGATTGTCCTTGCCCTTTATAAGGCTGTTTATCCAGAGACCAAATTCTTTCCAACTATCGAACCTGCCTTCAAATCCTTCGACATTAACTTTAGTTGGAGCTATCTTCACGACTGAAGTTACTTCATTCAATCCGGGGCTGAAGTTCTCCTCAATCCAGGCAGGTTCATTAATCAATTTCCAATTGTAGATTATACTTTCGTTATTTTCAACAACTTCTGGTTTGTCTTTGATGTTCAGTTTATACAGGCGGATATTTGAAGGCTTGGGCACAATCAACCGGTATGATGATTTTTCAACAGCCACGTTATAATCACTTACTGGATTCCAATCCGGGTAACCAATCCTATCGGAAAAAGTTATTTCGTAATTGTATTCAATTGTGAATGGGAATTTTAATTGCTCATGGTCAATTACTTTCATCCTCATGTCGGAATAAGTGGAATAATCCTGGGATATTGCATAATCCTGAATATCAAATCCGCCTTTCTTTTTTATTTCTTCTCCTGACTCGTCATACAATTGAGCCTTTATGTTGCTGATCTTTACATATTTATCATAAGGATAACGGAAAAATGCATTCGCTGCACCATTCTTATTGAGAACAGTTATTGCATAAACAACTTTTCTTATAACTTTTGAATCAGATTTCACCTCCATGGTGATTTCTTCGTTTCGCACAACTGCTTTGGCATTTTTCAGCAAAGCCTTGGGAATATCAGCCACCCGGTATTTGGTTTCACCTGCTGAA
>Ga0247841_10008697_pt1 | contig 14500 bp, 30 predicted proteins | sample LaCruzMarch2015__2_FD_192410 | JGI IMG/M metagenome (GOLD analysis project Ga0247841, IMG submission 192410) | Freshwater microbial communities from meromictic Lake La Cruz, Castile-La Mancha, Spain - LaCruzMarch2015_18m | ecosystem: Environmental > Aquatic > Freshwater > Lake | place: Spain...
TTTCTAAGCTTGACTGTAAACTTGTAAAGCTTCCAGATGTTCCAATCTATTATACCATGTACTACAGCATTTGCAATAGCAAAAGTATGTCCGAAGAAATAATAAAACGCTCCATATTGAATAGCTAGGCGCGCCAGTAACCATAAGATATCGTTAGACTTACCCTTACCCATAGCTCTAGGCTGTAAAACAAAGTCAGCTACAAAGTGAATAAGGATGGCTAATAATATCTTTTCCATCAGACTCCTAATACCTTCAAAATTACATATCCTAATGAATAGGAAATTGGAATCCAGAAAAAGTTACCTATCTCTATATTGGCTTTAAATGTCCTAGCCAGTATAAACATACCAGTGTATAGAGCTGTAACTCCTACGAAGAACATAATTAGATGAATCATTTAACAATCTCCTGCTGGACTTGCTCTTTATTTGTATTAAATTTAAGCTCTAGCCTATCTAAAGTCTTATCAATAAACATATTTAACTCATCTTCATTAGTTTCACGAGGATAATTGTACTCATATTCCTTACCTTCATCGAAGGCTACGTTAGTAAGTAGCACAACCAAAAACCACTGTTCAATAGTTTCCTGAGATAGATTAGCCATAGCTTCGTGGTTATTGCCGTACCATTCAAAGAAAGCTCTATTGTCTGCATGGATTTTATTGGCTTTCTTCCAGATTCTAGGTCTTAGCTTTGCTGGAATAACTGAATCTTTCATACGCCTAACTCCTTAATATATTCTTCATTTGTATCGACATTTACTACCTTAGCACCAGTAGCCTCAATTAACCGCTTAATAGCCTCTTTCTGCTCCGCAGTTGACCTATCACGCATGATGCCGGGGTCTTTGTAGTATACTTCACGAATACCAGCCTGTAAAGTATGTTTCAAACAATTCTCACAAGGTCCATGCGTTACATACATCTTTGCGCCTGTTAGATTAACTCGTGCGTGAAGCAAGGCGTTAGCTTCTGCATGAATTACTAGTGCGTACTTCATTGGTCTATCCCAAGTCATTTTAGACTCATCACAGCCAGCTACAAAGCCGTTAAAGCCTTGGCTAACTATCCTATTATCCTTATCTACGATAATCGCTCCTACCTTAGACGAAGGGTCTTTGCTCTTGAGAGCAATAGCGTGAGCTACATTGTTGAAATACTCTTGCCAGTTCATCGGAATTGTCCCATCATTTGTTGGTAAACAAAAGCTTCTTGAGCAAATCTGTTGAAAAGCTGGAAGGTAAGTCCATACTTGATTAGATTCTTGTCTTCCAGATGTCTATACATATTTTGAAGGTGTGACATAATAACTTGAGGCTCAGCGTCTGTAAGACTATTGTTTTTCAGAAACTGGTCTAGAGCTTCCTTGACTTCTTTCTTGTATTCAGCTTTTTGTTCAGCGGTCATTTCTTACTCACTAGGTTTATGATTTCTTTTTCTTTATAATCAAATTGAGCTGGAGTGTATTTAGTGGATTTTCCACCAATTACAATTCCAGTTAAATATCTAGCATGGTTTTGAGTTGATACGTCAGCTTCCGCTAATGAACGTACAAATACTTCAGCCTCTCCACGTTTGGTAAACTCTTTGTATTTAGATTCCATATTTTCGTTATACATTATAATAAACATTTAAAAATCCTCCGCATCAAGTGTATATTCTATTCCCTCTCCTAACTTATCAGTAACTACTTCGTAGACTTGCCCAGCTACGTATTGGTCTAGTGCGTCTCCACCATTACGCAGAATGACTGGACATAGGTAGAAAGCACCAATTTCCTTGGAGTTAGCTCGGTCGGTATAGTCAATAACTTGTACTCTATTACCATGTTTCATACTAAGGATTGTTCCAATCTTTCTCATTCAATTCCCTTTAGTTTATTAATCTCCGCCTCTAGCCGTTTAATCTTGTTTAATAGTCTAATCTGAGAATATGGTTTCCAGTGATAAGGTCTTTCAAAATGAAGCGCTCCAGCCTTCTGGTCAGGGTCTGTAGTTTCTTCAGTTTCTGTATTGAACATGAGCTTACCATTACGCAAATGAACATAGCACTCGCACGAGTCATCTAGATTAGTAATAGCTCCGCCGTCAAGTAGGAATTTAAATATCTCAGCTTGAGTTTCAAATTTACCGTCTTTCATAGATTAAAATCCCAGCGATGAGTAAATAGTTCAATAAAAAAGCCCTTACGATTTTCAAAAAAGCTAAAAGCTAGTACGAAGTACATTTCGTCCTTGCCTTTATATTCTATTTTCATAGTTTCTCCAAGATTGGATGACCGGGTTTGTACTCTTGAGCAGCCACCTCTTTGAGATTATGCCTTTTATTAAATAGTTTTGCAAGCACTTTCTCTAGGAATGTTTTCTTCTCTAGCATAAGCAATTGAAATCCTAGGATTCTAGTGCCTGAATCAGGCTTGGTGTAGATAGTGTAAAGCTTAGAAAAAAAGAAACTTGCCGTCTCATACAACGTAGGCTTGATATCAGCATGGCGTTTAATTAGATACCGCTTCCAAGGACCCATGCTATACGCAATAGGGTATACTCTTGGAAATAAGGTAGTTGCATGTCTATTCTGCATACCTTCTTTACCTTGTGTCTTATCGTATAACACACCCATCTTATAAATCTTATAAAAGTCAGAAATAACTCCAAACCAATTTAGTTTACGCCATGGTGTTGGAACAAAATTAGGCTGGTCGCAAATCTGCCAGTATTGAGATTCCCATTTACGCAGAATGATTTTCCCGCCAAGACCTTGACCTAGTAGGTAGGCAAAGCCAAACACTTCATCATGAGATATACCGGGAGAGTCTTGGTCAGGATGACGCTTGAATCCAAACCGTGTTTCTGAGCGTTTATAACACTCTACTAGAGCGTTACGGTCTACTGGAAGTCCAGCAGCCTTACACTCAGCGGAATAAATCCAAGGGTTATTTGACGGATATTTCTTTGGTAGTTGGACTTCTTTATGATGCCATCGTGTCCATTCGTCTTGAAAGCTCATATTACTTCTTCTTGTTGAATGAGTTAATATATTTATGCAAAGCCTTAAGCTCCGCTTCTGTTAGCTTAATTACAGGCATAATCTTAGTCTTGCGCTTAGGTGTGTACCCTGCTGGATAACCACGCTTCTGCGTTCTAACCGTAATAAGTTCCAGTGATGCGTCAGCGATATCTGGACCTATAGAGCCCTTCTTAGATGGGTCTGCGTTGTGACAACGGACACACTTAGACTGATAAAGAGCTTTACCATCTTGAGCGTTAGCTAATTTAACCTGTAAAAGTAATACCAGTGCTAGTGCTAGACACATTAAAAATAGTTTAAGATTCATTAGATTTCTCCTTGGTTCTTTCTTTGATTCTTTGTAAGTTCAAATCTATAGCTTCTTGTGTTGGCTTGTAGTCATTGTAAAATTGTTCTGAACATTTTCTAAAAATACTAGTGTCAGTAAAGTTAGGATTATAACCTCTATTAAGCATCTCATCTACTATCTGCTTAAATCGATTCTCTAGAAATAGCATTTTATCGTAGAAGAACTTAACGTGTCCAGTTCCTAGGACATATTTAGGCGGTATTTCAGCCATACTAAAAGGTTTTGTTTTTCTGTTTAAGCTATCATACAAATTACCCGGAAGTCTAGTGATTTCCCTGTATTCAGCTACAAGATGTTGCCTTGATAAAGACTCTACAGGAACAATATTTATTCTAGTCATTATAACTCTCCTAAAAATTCAAACTCAAGTACTTTCAATAATATATCTATATCCGTAGGACTATAGTGAACACGAATAAACTCGCCTCTATGAGGCTGATATAGGTCAGCGGTTTGAAAGCCAGCATACCAAGTACCGACCGGATACCAGACTTGTAAATTACCATTTTCTGACATGTAATATCCAGCTTTCATTTAATTCTCCATCAGGGCAATAGACTTCTCAGCAAATTCACTACACTCTTTGGTATTACCAGCGGCATCACCTTCCCAATCATGGTTTTTAATCCACTTAAGTAGGTGCTCTTTAGTTCCCCATCGAATATCTTTGTATAACTCTTTTCTAAGCTTATGGATGTCTTCATATTTTCTACAAGCTAGTAGTGCATCACAGCCAGAACATGAGCCCCAGCCAAACATTAGATAACCATACATGTCTTTATCTTTTAGCAGGAATCTAGAATAGCCCGAGTAGTCGTTCCCTTTTACTTCTAACAGAACTTCTTCAGCCATAGATTCAATCATAGGTCTGTAATCGTATGGAGCGTCGAAATAACTCCAATCTTTATTATCAGCGCCCGGATAAACTTCTTCAATTGGCTTTATCAGATTATTTTCGATTCTATCGTATGTAATATCCTCAGCCATTTTCTGGAGTTCTTCTTGATTGAATTCGTGCTCATCCATAATAGTTATATCATCGATTATTTGCGGATTACCTTCCATCTGTTTTAACTTACTAGCCATTTCAATAGCTGAGTTCTGTAGGTCGAAGACCATCTTATTCAGCCTAGTAATTTCTGTTTTAGCTTGCTCTTCAGCTTTCTTGTAGCCGTATTCTACAGCGTTAAGTACAGCCTGATTAGCTACCTTATTAATCTCAAACAAATTCCAGTAAGGGTCTTTATCGTCAGCACCTTGATTCATAAAATCATCAAATGTTTTCATTTAATACCTTCTGTTATATATGTGACAGGAAAACATCCTTTAGTAGTTGATTCACACTCAACATACCTATTAAAAACTCTTTTAAAATATAGATGCTCTGGCTTTCCTAATGATTTATACCAATAGCTATATTCGGATTTAACCAACTCATCAAAAACTTCTAAAACATGATGTCCACGAGACATTAGTGTATAGATATCAGAGCCTATATTTTCCAATATCAGCGGGTATGTTTTCATTCCTCTTCCTCCCAAGTATAGTACAGGATATTGTCTGGGTCAGCATGGTCGCCATCCATGTGAAGAGCCCAATCATTAAGCGGCGGGACCATACCTAGCTCTTCAAACATATCCAGCATAACTTCAACTTGCTCCGCAGTAACGCAAACAGTGTTGTTATAACTATGTAAAGCTTTTTTGATAAATTCACTACGCTTCATCTTCATCCTCCCACTCACTAATAATAAAGCTAGGCGATTCTGAGTTCATATCTGAATCAGGAATTCCCAGCTCAGCCCAATTCTTAGCTTGCCTACGTGGTGGCTGCATACCAGCCTTCTCCAGCGCTTTGAGTATAAACTCAGCCACGGCTTGGTCAGATGGAAACGATGTGCTTTCGTTCCATTGTTTTTTAATTATGTCCAGAGCTTCACTTCTCTTCACGGATAACCCTTGTGCTAGTTAGTATGTTTTGGTCGAAGTCTTTGAAATGATTAGCGATATCTCTGATATCCGCAAGCTCTAGGAGAGTCATCTCGTAAGTATTGCCTTTTGATGTCTTAATAATAATCTCGGGAGCGCCAAGCTGATTGATTGAATCATATATCTCAATCGATGCACGTTTTTCTTTTGGCTTAGTCCATCTATCATCGTGGTTCTTAAGTGTAAACTTACGGGATAGATTGATGCCAGAACCTTGAGTCTTCATTTTAATCTTAGACTTAAGGTCTACGGTTTCTTTTCCATTTTTATTTACAAAATACTCTTCAATAATAATTTTCTTCTTACTCATTGTCCAACTCCAATATTTCGGTCTGGTAATAAACACCAGTATAGTCGATTGAACATAAACGGTCAAGGCTTTCCTGAATCATTTCTTGTAGTTCATATCTTTCTTTATGTTTTAGCTTACTAGCACCTTCCGTAAGCTTGTTTAGTGCTCCGCACAAGTCGTCAGCTTTTTCCTTACTACTAAAAGCCTTAACATTCCACTCGTAGCGGTCATCATATTCTCCAGTAGACCCGGCAACTATGTAAATTAACATTATACTACCTCATATCTTAAATGTGCGTCATTAGGTGGCTTAGATGTCATGTGAAAACTACTACAGAATCTGCACTTGTAATAATAGAGCATAAGTCCTTGATTAACGGCTTTATCTACAACTTCATTAGCCTTTTGGAGACTTAGGCTCTTTTTATTTAAACAAGACCTTTGTATGAACCATTCTACATTATTATGTTTTTGCGTATCCATAATTCACCTCTATTGTATCATACCACAACTTGGAGAATTCACAACAAATAAAAAAGGCAGCACGAATCTGCTCTAGTGGTGACATTGATTTAAATTCATCTTTAGTCATTTATTATCCTTATGAGTTATAGCTGAATATGTATAAGCTATAAATTGTTGTCCATCTGAGCCGGGGATGATTGGAATTAAATTACCCAAGCCTGAGAGAATTGACATAAGAGCCAGCTTAGCGTTAAATTTAAGTAACAACAAACCAAGCACAATATTAACGGCTGGACCAGCCAAACATACAATTGTACTCTTAAGCTTTTCAGCTCTGGTAAGGTTGGGGATATCGATATCAAGTCTAATATGACCAGCAAATGGCGCTATCTTAAACAAGAACTCCGTTCCGCCTTTATTGAACTTAAACAGCTCCCAGCCCATACCAATATGGAATTGAGATACTTTAAATCCAAGCGCTCTGGCTGATAGGTAATGTCCTAGCTCATGCGTAATTAAAGCAAATGCTAGGTAAAGGAGAGTTTTGATAATCATTTAGTTCTCTTTATGTGTGATTTAGCGCTATCTCTAGAGCTGCCTACTAAACGACCATTGATATCAAAGTTAAGGTGAGCTGCATCTCTGATTGATATAGCTATAACAGCGCCAGACTTAACTGACTCCTCATCAATGCACTCAGGGTCAGTAAACGTAGTATATTGAACACCTGTCTTTGACAAGAATATAATCAATGTCGCCAGCTCATTCATAAGCAAGTACTTGCCATAGTAAAAGCGGAACGCCAACGACAAGACCGATAAAAATCAATAATCCGTTCATTTGTTCTCCTCACATCTTTCCACATTTCATCCCAGTATTCGTCAACGTCTTTTTGGTGCTCTTTGCAAAACGTACCAAAATTCCTTTCATCGTCTTCATACTGCGTATTTTGTCTAGAACGAACACCCGGTTTACCGCAGCAATTGTATTCACATGGTCCAATTTGCGGGAGTTCTAACTTAGCCTCATCAAAAACAACTACGCGAAGTTTTGAAATATCGATATCTTCCATAACTAAAGCAGAGCCGGTAATAATCTCCTGTCCACAACCACCAGCACTTTTAGCACAAACGTAAAACATCTGCCCATGGGCTTCGTTCTTAATTTTCTTAGGCTGTTGGCACTTGCAGTACATTACCTATTCCTTTGGCTTATCTAGAAACTTTATAGCATAGAAAGGAACTAGCATTACTTGACCATCATCTAATTCTATCAGAGCTTGCATGTACTGTTCTGATGATGTATCAGTCCAATGATGGAAGTAAGCTTGGTAGAATGATTGACCGTATGAAATTTGAACTCTTCTCATACTAGCTCAATCCCTTCATCAAAAGCCGTCATTAACACCAGCATTTGAGTCGCACTCTTCTCAGCATATTCTATGCGAGCTAGGATAAAACCTAACATTTGCTCAGGTGTTGAATTAGGGTTTTCTAACTCCCATCCAAGAACTTCTTCTACTTTGAGCTGGGTAAGTTCTACCCATTGTTTACGGTTTAGTTTCATTTTGTTTCCTTTTCTTCAATTAGGTCATTAAATTTATCTAAATCAATCCATTTGAACAAATTATCTTCTGTACATGAAATAAGCGCTTTTTCTTCACCCTTCTTAAGCAGAAGTATTTCATCTCCGGCTTTGATATAGCTTTCTACAACTAAAATGTCTTTTTTGGCGTAATATTTCATATTAATCCTCTACAGTAAATTCAATAATAGGTATATCATTAAGCTCCAACTCTCCATCATCCATAAGCTGATTTACAGCCTCTTCAAGAGTAAGGTCCTCTGATTGCATTAGTTCTTCGTAATCCTCTGAATCAATCTCGTAAGTTACAACTAGTTTCTTTTTCATACTCTTCCTCTGTTAAATAATCTTCCTCTGTTAAATAATCTTGCTCTCCACATCTTTCACATTCTTTAAATGGTTTATTTAGTAAACGACTGAATAAAAACTCTCCTGCTTTATCATACCACAATCTGGAGAGTTTGCAACAAATAAAAAAAGCCACCCCGAAAGGTGGCTTAATGAGTAGGTCTTAGTGGTCGGAATCGATGCCGACTAGACGGTAGCTTTCCGTCCATGCGTATTACACCGCCTACTCGAAACATCTACATTTATAATTAGGGTCTGCTTTCTCTCTATTGTAACATTCGTTAGCCTTAGCCATTTCTTCTTCCCATTGTATTTCATCCCTTAGGAGTCTATCAGTATAGGATAGGAAATCATCTAGACCTTCAGCTACCTCTTTCTTAGCTCTCATGCGCTCAGCGCCTTCCAGATGCAAGCCTTTAGAGTTATCACTTGCCATCTCCTCTCTATGTCGTTTTAGTTTATAGTGACGCATAACTCTCCTACATTGGTGGGACCATCATCATTTTAGCTAAGTGAAACAATACAACGCCAGCAAGCGTTACAAAGTCATAGATAATATGAGCTGCCATTACCGTACCAAAGCTTGTCTTCTTCGCATAGCGATAGCTGATAAAGAAAGGGTATAAAGCTGAGATACAGCCAAACACAATACCTTGGTAGAAATGACCAGATGCGAAATGAATGGAGAGTGCGGCGGCTAATGGAATCCAAATCCATTTACTAAGTTTAAGTACATCCTTAGCTAAATAGATAGGAAAGCCGTAAGCCATATCTTCAGTGAATACTAGTAGAAAATGCCAAAATGAGACTTGCGGAAAACTAAACTGGTCGTTAGTTAGGTCCATTATTCCCCATCTAAGAGCTGTAACAAATAGCATAAAGCCTGAGAATTTAGCAATCGATAGCCAGTCAATCTTGAGCTGCTCACGATGCTTGAACCAAGCGTAGATAAATAGGATAAGACCAAAGATTAAGTGCATAAGTTCCTTATGTTGTAGTATTATACCACGATTGTTTATTATAATAGATATTAGATAGATTGAAGTATATTATAATATACAATTATTCTCTTTATATGCTCTATAAACTCTTCCGAAGTCATGTCGCTTTTCATCGAATTGCAGATTTTACAACATGGTGTAACGTTATCCAGTGTATAAGATTTACTAGAATCCAGCCTATCTACACCTCTTGCATTACTTAGGCTACAATATGTACACGGCTTATTTATAATCTCGCTAAATTGCTCAAAAGTAAGCTCCATCTTAATACCACGAGTCAATCTATTTCTTCTATTACAATCGCCTACATATCTAATATAAATAGCTTTGTCCGACTTTCTATATTCTTTAACTTTAATGTAAGATTCTAAGTTATTTTTAAGTCTATGTTTGTTTTGTTCTGATTTTTTCTTTATGTAAGCTTTGCGCTCTTCTTCTGTCATAGCGTCATATCTAGCCTTATGAACTCCAAGCTCTCTTAATTTAGTTCTTATTCTTAGATTTTCGCAATCAATACAGATATTACCTCTCCACTCAGGATTAGATTTAGTAGGTTGTAGTCTAAATCTTTCTTTAGGCTTGCACTCGTTACATTTTTTACAATTCTTTGAATCAGGCTGAGCTTTAATGACTTTAGGGTGAGGAATATATTTAGCTCTGCGTAAAGCGCTCCTACATAAATTACATTTACTATCTCTATTTTCTGGATTTTTAGCGGTAGGTCTGGCTCTAAACTGGTCAATATCCTGCTCTAAATTACAGTCTTTACATTTTTTCTTATCCATAGGTAATCTCCTACTTTAAAGATTACCATTCTATATCATTTATGGCGCTATAAAGACAGTATTTGAAAAAGGACCGATTGCTACAGAAATTACAGGGGCTGATAAATTGCCTATACCGATATATTGAGTAGTTAACAAAACACTAGGCGTTCCGCCCGAACCAAGCATGATCGATTGTGCTAGTATATTAGCTGCTGTTGCATTGACTGTTAGACTATCATCAAACGTAAGTGTTCCTGACGGTCCTTTCAGTCCAAACGCTCCACCAGCTTCTACGTTAAACGCTCCCGTAGATTTAAGTCCAGCAGTACCGCCAGCCTCTATTACTAAGTTCGTCGTTTTGTGGGTGGTGTTACCTTTGATGGTCGAACTGGAATTCGCACCAATTGTTTCGGTGAAATCACCTCTTGTATTAAGCTCAATAGCTTTTTTAGGCTTGTTGATACGTATTTTTTCATATTCAGCTCCCGCTACTGATGTGTCTTTCGCTTCCTTATTATTACCGGCTTTCAGCTCTCCGTCAAGGTCTCTATCATTTATCTCAACTGAGCCGTCTTTTTCCATACGGATTTGAGAGCCTCCCTTGGCTGGGTCTTTAGGCTTACCTTTCTTATCGGTCTTGCCTTTGAACGTGAGAGTAAACTCTCCATCCTTATTGATTTTATACCTTAGTCCATTATACTCTCCCTCAAGGTGTTTAGTTCCTTTGAGGTTTGGGAGAGTTGACTTGCGGTCATGATGCGGCAATGCTCCGACAATTACTCCACGAGACGATGTGCCATCGATGCATAGGAGTAAGACGTATGAGCCATCGTCAGCTTTAGATGATTTTGTCTTAGCGTCTGTTGGTGTTGACTTAACATACTCATGGAAGTCAGCAATACCGCCAATAGCATCCATAGTAACGCAGCCACGATAAACTATCGGAATCACACCTTTATTCTGGTCCTGTTGAAACACTAGTACATCGTACTCGATATTGGATTTTGAATCATTTTTAGGGTCTTCAATATCATATATCTGTTTAATTAAACCAATTCTAAGACTAGCGTTAGCGTATACATTCGTAAATGAATCGTAGTATGAGTCTTCAGCGACTGATAATAGACTTGAAGGTAAAACAGCCATGACTAATCCTCGTCTTTTTTATATGGAAATCCTGCATTATTAAAATTAGGTTTGTTTTTATTGATTGTTGATTTTTTTGGCATTACACTAAAAGCTTTTTCATCGGTTTCATTAATCTCTTCACCAGCAACTCTCCCCAAGATATCCTGAGAGTCAGAGAATCCCGGCAATATACCAGACTCAGAATCTTGATATTTAGCTACACGGTTCTTATAAGAGTCGGTATGTTCCATTTCTGGATAGATTGGGTTGTAACTAGCGCCTTTTCTTTCATCTACTCCGAATGATAGCGCAAGACTTGTCTTAAAGTGTTTGTGTCCATTAGCATCCACGCCCATATTATGAGATATCGACTCAATATGAAATACAGTATCTTCTAATTGCAGATTATCTCCTACAGATATAGGATAATGAATACCAGCGCACGTAATTGTACCGTTCTCTTTCAAGTGACCATTAAATAACCAATCAGCATATAGCTTATTCCACCTTACTGTATAGCCTTGGTTTTGATTGCTTTCGTTAGGAAAATCAAAATCACAGGAAGTTATAATAGGTCTAAGTCCATTACGCTTAATATCTTCTACATCCCACTCATGAACGTTTGTGGAGGTTGAGAAGGTGGCTGCACGTTGCATATTTACTTCTCTGACTTTACCTATAATATGGACAAAGTTAATACGAGCTTGGTCGCTTCTACCTAGAGATATAGACTCTATTAGATTGGTATTTATCTTCCATCTTGGTAATGATAAGAATTCAGTAGCTTCAATACCAGCTCCGCCCTTGTTTTTGAAATTAGAACTAGTAAACGGTTTTTGCCTAAGTATAACACAAGGCATTATGTCGCCTTCGGGCGTTAGTTTATATGTCGTATACATTTCGTTAATGAGTGAGTTGGAATATTGTTGGAGTATTGACCAAGCTGTTACTTGACCAAACGGCTCACCTTGCATCAATATAGCGCCCGTAAGTTCTTTTGATATCAGCCAATGACCATCTCTACGGTAGTTTGATGGATTCAATCCGTTAGCTAACCCTTTCGTGGGAGAATACTGCTGAATACCTAAGTAAAAGTTAAATAAATCCGCAGCTTTAGGTTCAATCAAGCCGTTTATATTCATTAAAGAACATACTGCTGGCGGTATTAAAAAATGCCTGTTAAAATTCCCTACTAAATCTCCTTTTTGCGGAGAGTAGTTTTTATTAAAGCCTTGTCCGATGAGAAATCCAACTAAATTTCTAAATATCGTATTAATACTAGTTTCTTTACTTAAAATCTTTTCAGTCCACTCGGCAGATGCACCAAAATTAAGAGCGACTTTTCTAGCATCATTCTCACCTGCATCCGTTAAATTAGGATTGAAATATATTACTTGATTAAATTCAGTAAAAGCTGCTGCTGCAATCTGGAACGAATACATCTTCTGACCAGTCTGAGGATTGACTTGGATATTACGTGTAACTGATTGAATTTTAAAACATCCTTTAAAGCCATCGTGAGCATGGTTAATCGGTAGTTTAGCTCCAGCTCTTGTATATAGTGAGCTAGGACCGGGTTGAGTAGCAGTTCCGCCTTTACCAAACAATACCTCATCGTCATCTAACATATTAATCATAACATAATCGCCGGGAGCGACTGCTGTAGAGTAATTAATATCACCTGCAAGTAATATCATCTGAGCTGTATGAATATGATTGGCTTTTGAAGATGATACGGATAGACCGATACAATCATTGACTACAAGCATCGGTTTTCTAAGCTTAAGAAAGTCAGCATCGCTAAAGTTTTCAGTATCTCTATTAGCCCATCTAAGAAATGTCAGTAAATAACATGGAGATGTTTGGTGTGAATCGTCATGGGTTGGGTTTATATTTTTTGTATATGCCATAATTAATATACTCTTAAGGTTTAACTTGCTTATACATTTTTTGACGGCCGTCTTTTAGTGTATCCCACCAATCAACATCGCCTGATGCGCTAGGATGTCCTGCTGGAACCGAAACACTAGTAGCAACAGTCGCTTGCTCTTCTAGTGTTTTATTTAATTTTCTAAGAGACCTTTCTAAATCCGCTGTAGTTTTAGCGACATTACTTACACTTTCAGTAAATTCAGCCTCGTATTTTCTTATTTCTTTAGTCATTACCTGTTCGGCGGCGGCGTCATTTATTTCTTTTTTATCGCCCATACCAAACGCTCTCTTCATTGCTATGTCGATTGAGCTGGTCTTGTCAGTTCCAGTTACCTCTCCAGTTCCAGAAACACCTAACATTAAGTCTTTTAGAGCTTGTCCTCTAGCTCCTTGGTTAGTTCCCATAGCAACTGAGTGAGCCATTATTGGAGCAATCTCTTCATCTATAGCAGCCATTTCTTGCTTTCTAAACTCAGGGTCTATCATAGGAATTTCTTCCAAAGCCCTTTTTCTTTCAAGTATATTTTGATGCTTGTCCGATAAACCTTTATCGTAAGTCATACTACTTACGTTAGCGCTTCTTTTGCCTTTACCAAGCTTATCAACGCCGCCGACCTGCTTTGCTATTGCATTAAGCATAGGGTCGCCACCGCCTGAGATTTCATCACCTGACGCTTGACTTAAATATAATAATTGGTTCTCATCTAATGTAGGAAATTGCTTTCTCAGCTCCGCTAATTGTATATTAGCACTATTTGCTCCGCCTCCGCCTCTACTAATTTTATCAAAAGCTTCTTTAGCTGTTTTAGCATTATCAATACCTATAAGGGAAGGGTCGCTAACAAAACTAGAGAAGTTGGAAGCTACAGCCGCCATTCCTGATTCAGTCCTAGCTCCACTATCCATAATAAATGAAGCGGTAGTTTTTAGGAATTGCTCAGTTTCAATACCCATCTTAGAAGTATCTAGACCAACGCTTACAGCCTCAGACATCACTTTCTTAAATACTGGAGAGTCAACACCTAATGTTTGACCTGATTGTAGTCTACCTGATAACATCCCTGTAAGCTCATTAGCCGATTGAATACCGTAATTACGTTTAAGGTCCAAAGCCGTTTGACCTTGAGCCATTTGAGCAGATGAACCACCAGCGCCAGCAATACCTTGCATTGCTCCAAATTTTTGAGCTTGCGTGTACATTCCACCAGCAGAACTTAATATGCCTGAGTCTTTAAAACTAAAATTACCTTGAGCGTCTACTGATGTAGTTGTTTTGCTCATTATCTCATCTTGAGATAATCCTGACATTTGCCCTAGCTCAAGCATACGACCAGATTCTGTATTGTAGAATTCTTTAGCTCTATGTTTTAGTGGATTTTTAGCTATTTCAGCTTCTCTGTTAGCTTCTACATCTTTAGAATACTCCAACTGTCTTGCTCTTTCGACTCCAGACATAAAGCCTTCGCCAGCCAGCATAGATTTAGCTCCACCAACTAACTGACCGCCAAACATATATGAACCAGCAGCTAAACCAGCGGCTCCACCAATAACTGTACCTAATGGACCAAGAGTAGTACCTAATATAGCTCCCGCCTTACCAGCTCCACCAATAACTG
>Ga0247841_10008699_pt1 | contig 14499 bp, 11 predicted proteins | sample LaCruzMarch2015__2_FD_192410 | JGI IMG/M metagenome (GOLD analysis project Ga0247841, IMG submission 192410) | Freshwater microbial communities from meromictic Lake La Cruz, Castile-La Mancha, Spain - LaCruzMarch2015_18m | ecosystem: Environmental > Aquatic > Freshwater > Lake | place: Spain...
ATAACCGTCTTGTCCAGCTCTGTTTCTTCGCCGCGCGTGGACAGCGTGATCTCCTTGCCCAGTTCGGCCGAGAGGTCGCGGACCAGGCGGCGGAACTTGCTGAAGGTCGAGCCGATGGGCAACATGCGGATGGAAAGCGTGGAATCACGCAGATCTGCGCTCAGGCGCTCCAAGGCTTCAGAGAGCGCGCTCATGGCCGGATGACGGAGTTCGTTCACTGCCTGGCTGATCTGGGCCTGGACAATGACCAGTTCGCCGACCAGATTGATCAGGTAGTCCAGCTTATCCGCAGCCACGCGTATAGACGAGACCTGATCAGCGGCCGCGGCCGCGGGCTTGGCCGGTGCAGGCCGCTTCTCGCGGATTTCTTTGACTGCGTGCTGTTCGACCAGCGCGGCCTCGATTTTTTCTGTAGAGACCAGGCCGGATTCAGCAAGTATCGTGCCCAGCAGCTTTTTTTCGGCCAAGACCTTTTGGAGGTCTTCAGAGCTGATGTCGCCGCGTTCGATGAGAATCTCGCCCAGTTTTTTGTACTCTTCGTCGCCTTCGACCCAGCCCACGCGGTCCACGGCCTGGATTTGTATCTCGCTCTCGTCTTCGACAAAGATAAACACCTGGCTGATTTCGTCCTGCGGCGCGTCGGTGTTGAGAATCACGTCCCACCACAGGTAACTGAGTTCGGGGTCGAGTGCGTCGAGCAGCGGCAGGTCTTCGGCATGGCCAAAGACGCGACCGTGGCCCAGCGAAGAGAGTTCGTCGAGCAGATGCAGGGGGTTGTTGCCCGTAAGAAAGATGTCCTCCCCGGGTTTGAAGCGGACGCGATACGTGATTGGTTCGGTCTTGGCCGCGTTGGCCGTGGCGTCGGCCTTGGCTTGAGCTTTTTTCTCGCATTCCTTGGGGGAGAGGTGCGCGGGCAGGTGCGTGTAGAGCTGGTCAATCAGGCGCCGGCCTTGGTCTAGATCGACTTGTTCTCCGCTCTCTGAGCAGCCTAAGAGGTAGAGGATTTGGTCCCTGGATTTGAGGGCCAGGTCCAGAATGTCCTTGGAAAGCAGCATCTTGCCGCTGCGGATGAAATCAAAGACCGTCTCGAAGTCGTGGATGAAATGGGCCACGTCGTCGAAGCCGAACATGGCGCCCGAGCCCTTGAGGGTGTGCATGGCGCGGAAGACGCGGTCAATGAGATTCTGATCGTCCGGGGTGTCCTCCAGTTCCAAAAGAGAGCTCTCGAGCTCGGTGAGCAGCTCGCGCGCCTCTTCGCGAAAGGCCTGGCGGTTGACTTCGTCATGCGACATGCGGGATGTCTCCTCCAAGAGAAACTGAAGGGCTTTTTGCCCCTCGCCTCGAGGCCTGCGTCAATTTGCGGCGTTTGAACATTTTGCTCCGTTCGATGTCTAGCGCAGGAGTTTGTTCACCACGCCCAGCAGTTGGTCGGGCTTGAACGGTTTGACGATCCAGCCCGTGGCGCCGGCGGATTTTCCTTCTTCTTTTTTGGTGGCCTGGGATTCTGTCGTGAGCATGACGATGGGAATAAATTTGTATGAGGGATTGGACCGAACCTTCCGGATCAACTCGATGCCATCCATGTTGGGCATGTTTAGGTCAGTGACAATCATATGCACATCGCCCTTGAGCTTGGTCAATGCGTCCTTGCCGTCAATCGCCTCGACAACGCTGAACCCAGCGCTTTTCAGGGTGAAGCCGACCATCTGTCGGACGCTGGCGGAATCGTCGACAGTCATTATCGTTTTTGTCATGAGCTTGTTCCCTCCTAAAAAAGTCGCTTTCTGTGGCCTCAACCACTCGGGTCGCATTGATCATACAAAAAACCAGTGATAAAAGAAAGCCTTAATCCTCTTCCTCGAGAGCCAAGGCATCGGTCAGAAGAGCGATAACATTCAACTGCGTTTGCCTTGCACTTCTTTGATTCCGGGGTTCGGCCACGTGGACGTCGATATCATCAAAAGAGTTCTACATTGTCGCCCAGGTCGTCGCTGGAAACACTCGCGGCTGTCACTGCACGCGCAGTCGGCGTGCGTGGGCGCCGCGAACGGCCATCCCCGGCCATGGCAGATTCGTGGATCATGCGTTCCACTTCCATGGTGTACCGTTCGAGCATTTTCTTCAAGCGCTCCGGACGGTTCTTGTCCTGGCTGTGCGGCACGAGCCGTCGCGCCGCGTCCTTGAGGCCTGTCAGCATTTCCTGTGAGGCGATAAAGGCGGCGGCAACTTCAGTGTGGAAGGTAATCGAGCTGACCATTTCTGCGATCGCGGCGCCAAGCGCCTCCTCGCCCTGCTGGAGGCGAAAAAAAAGTTCGGAGGTCTGGTCGTCGATGGCTTTGATGCCGCTGATCATGGCATGCAGCCGTTCGACCAAAAGATCTATCTGCGACGAGTCCAGAAACGAGAGCGCGCTCACGTCGAGCACCTCGGCTGCGTGCGATGTCTTGCGCAAGACCTCGGAGACAGAGTCGGTGAGCGTGCGCGCATTTTGGGAAAGTTGTTGACAGGCCGAGGCCAACACCCCCAAGGCTTTACCCTTGTCGCCAGTATGCGCAGCCTTGACGCTGGCGTTGATGGCGATGAGTTCGATCTCCGAGCCGATTTCTTCGATGTTGTACAGGAACGATCCGATCTCCTTGACGGTTTGCGCCACAGACCCCATGACGTCGCCGATTCGCGCGCCTTGCGCAGTGAAGGAGTGCATCGAGCTGATAACTTCTTGGATCGATTCCTCGATGCGCGACAATATCCGCTCGTCGTTCCGGGCGCCGGTCAGCTCTTCGAGGCTGTCTTGGGTGAGCTGGACGTTGCGGGCGATCTCGTTGAGCCCGGATTTCAGCGATTCCACCGCGCCGATGAAGCGCTCGCCGCCGTTTTTAAGCTGCGAAATCTGCACGCTGCAAACATCGGCGATCCAGCCGACCAGCTCGACGCGTTTGTCAATATCCCCGGATGAGGAAATGCCGTTTTCGCGGATCACGGTCGTCATGTCGGCCAGGGACTCGCAGACGTGTTCGACTTGCTGCCGGATGATGTCGTGGAATTGCAAGGAGGACACGACCTCGCCGATGTGCATGGCGATGTCAGCCGTCCGTTCGGCCAGGGTCGAGGAAATGGCCTGCGAATTCCTGGACAGGGACTGCAAGCTGTCCAGGTTCTCGCGGATGGAGACGAAGATGCCGAGCGAGCAGACGCGCTGGCCCTCGCGCATGAGGTTGGATTCGTTGGTCGCCGCGGCGGCCAGAGTTTCGAGCGAACGGGATTTATCGAGGATTTTAGCGGAGTTGTCCTCGATGTTCAATCCCAGCCCCTCGACGTCGTCGGACAGCGTGGTGAAGCCGCGTCCGTCTTCACCCAAGCGTGCGCTCTCGATGCGCGTGGATATGCCCAGCATTTGCAGGGTCCGGACAATACGTTTGAACTTTGCGATCAACTCGATGAGCGTCGAGAGCGTCGAAAGAATATTCTGTAACTCTGCGATGTTGCGTTCGCTAGCGCTGTCGTCGCAGACCTGGTGCATGCCCGTGAGTTCGTTTGTCAGGTCCTGGATAAACTGCGCGACTGCCTGGCCCGAGGTCTGCTCGGTCAGGGAGGCCGTATGCTGCGTCATCTGCTCGGCGCGCGAGGCAATTTGTTGCAGCCCGGCGCCGAGTTCGAGAAAGTCTGACTCACGGCCAGCAATACTGCTCGTAAGCCTAGCCGCGACATCAGGCATGGCCTTCAAGCAGTCTTCGAAGAACCGCGCGGCTTCTGGGCCGGCTAGGGCATTGTTTTGAAAAGCCATCAATACTCCGTGACCGCTGCTGGTGAACGAAGCGCGGTTACACTTAGAGAAGAGAAAAAATCGCCGTTTCGTTCGTCCAAAACATTTAGAACAGTCGAGAAAAAAGCACTATTGTTTCTGTGCAGGGGCAGCAGCTTTTTGCTCATTGCCTTGGGACCTTAGTTTGTTGATTGCTGCTTCAGTATCGTTTTTCTGAATGTTAAGGGCATGCTTTGTCTCTTCTTGTATTTTTTCTAGGATGGATTTGTACTCCATATTAAAAATTTTAAGGTCTTTTTGAATCAGAACATATTTTTCATCGGCAAAACTTTTGATTATTCCGAAAATGCCTAGAAGAAGAGCAATGGCTGTGCCAATTATCCAGAACTTTACATTGTCTATCCTAGAGTGAGCGGTGTGGACTACTTGATCCAAGGACTGGACTTGGCTTGTCAAAATCTGAACAAGCTGGGTAGTTTGTTGGATATTGGCGTCAATTTTGCTCGTGATCTCAGCGGTGGCCAATGAAAGTTTTTCTTCAATATGGCCAACTTTTTGGTCGATATTTGCGAATCTTTGATCAAGGTATTTGTCGAGGCTAATCATGGAGTCTTCCTCAGGGGGAACCGTTTGAATATCTGGGATGGAAGCGTATTTGAGTGACTCTGTTTCGTTAAGATCGGGAGTGCTGGCCTCGTAGTTAGAACGGGAAATAGCTTTATCAATCAAATCAGCGGCCAGGGCCGTAGATGATGATGAGCGCATGTCAACGCTAAAAGCGTTGTGTTGGTATGACTTGCTATTGCTTTTTGAAGTCATGTTATTGCAGTCCGATTTTTCTAAGCAAATCTATAAAACTAGATCTGTTGAAATCGTCCGCAAAAGCGATGACTCTTTCGAATGTATCGATCCCAATTCCCTTGAGTTGGTCCTTGTTATTAATGTCGATTATTGCAGTTGCAGAAGGTTCCTCATCGTTTTCGCTGTTAGATGTGACGTTTAAGTGTACATTCATAGTGCCATATGCGTACGTTACATGAAAAGCGATGCGGCTTACTGGGAATGTGTCGGCTAGGTGTAGCGTGTTTGCAATGGTGTTGGCCGTTATCGCAGAGCTGACAATTTCATATTTGTAGATTTTCCCAATAAGTTTTATATCCACTAGAGGGACATTCAATCTTTGTGTGAAAAAATCATATATATGTTGCGAGACTGAGTTGAATGATACTGTGGAAAGCTTTTTCGGCTCTTCATACTGCGCAAAATCTTTTCCAATTAAGATTACACGTTTGTCAATCGATCCTTTAATTAGAAAAATATCTTTAGACTCAGACGAACCAAGGCTATTGAACATAGGGCCAGTGCTTTGCCGTATCGTTCTGAATAAGTCCTTGATGTCTTCTTCAGTGATCCGAGTTGGAATGTTTAGTTTGATGCCAAACGATATTAGGGTAGGCCGCAACTCCTCCTGGGGTTGATTCAGGGAATCCAAACTTGACATCACAGTATCCTCGTATGGCATAGTAAGTCACTTATGTCATTGTACAAAGAGCCCTAAAGTGTCTACCCGAGAAACGTGATCTCAGCCCGCGCCGTATCCTTGCCGAGCGGGACGACGTTGATGCGCACGGTTTTCTTGAAGAAGTCCGCGGCGCCGAGGATGATGCCCTCGAAGTACTCGAAAAGGTTGCGCGAGGATTTGTAGGTCATGAGCAGCGTATTGCCCTTCTGCTCGTAAGTGAAGCGCGGCGGCGTGATGCCGGGATAGTCCTTGGTCAATTGCATGTGGATGGCGTCCATCTGCAAGAGCAGTTCCTTCAAGTCCGTGGCCTTGAAGTAGCGGCGGTACATCTTGTGGAACTGTGGCAAGGTGTATTTTCCGTAGGCCAGGAACACGTCGCGCGTGGACTTACCGGTCTGCTGCGCCACCGACTCGGCCATTTGCTTCATCACCTGGTCAGGGAAGTTTTGCGTGGGCAGGAAGACAGGATTGCCCAGAGACTCTTGCATGGCGCTGTAGACTTTCTGCCCGTATGTCTTTTGCACAAATTCCTGCATGAGCTTTGGCAGCACACCGCGCATCTTGCCTTCGGATTTTCGAAGTTTACTCGCATCCGAGCGCTGGCCCGAGAAAGTGACCGACATGCCCAACAACTCCTGCGACAGTTCGGCCAGGCCACGCGTGGCGTCCGCGGTCTGCGCGGCGCCGTCGTCGGCCTCGCGGGCGATGACCGCAATCTCTTCAATGCTGTTGTTGATTTCTTCGGCCGCAGCGGATTGCTCTTCAGCCGCGGTGGCTATCTGCGAGACGCGCATGACCATGTCCTCGATTCGGCCCATGATCTGTTGCAGCGCGTCACCGGTCTTGTTCGAGAGCTCGGTGGATTCCATGACCTGGCGTTCGGTCTCTTTCATCGAGCGCATGACGTCTTGCGAGCGGAGTTGGATGGTCCGGATGGCTTGTTCGACTTCTTTGGTCGCGGTCATGGTTTTTTCTGCGAGCTTGCGGACCTCGTCTGCGACAACGGCAAAGCCGCGGCCGGCTTCTCCGGCGCGGGCCGCTTCGATGGCCGCGTTGAGCGCGAGCAGGTTGGTCTGGTCGGCGATGTCGTTGATGACATTGATGATGCGGCCGATTTCACCGGCTTGGCTGTCAAGCTGTGAGAGGTCTTGAGAGAGCTTGCTGGCCGATTCAGCCACGCTGTTGATGCCGGTCACGGCCTTGGAGACAAGGTCAACGCCGTCGCGCGCCGAGGATTGGGCCTCGGTCGCGGCCTCGGACGTGGCCGAGGCGTTCTGGGCCACTTCGAGCACCGTGGCGGTCATTTCTTCCATGGCTGTGGCCACGGTTTCGGACTGTTTTTTCTGGCGTTGTGCGCCGCGCGCCTGTTCGTCGGCTGAGGCCGAGAGTTCTTCCGAGGCTGAGGCCACGCGCTGCGCGACCTCGCTGATCCTAAGGCCCGTGGTCTTGAGCTCTTCGTATTCTTTTTCCATGGTCAGGAGCCGTCCTTTGCTGCTGCTCAAGTCGGCCAGGCCGAGTATGGCGCCGGTCGGCCCTGTTTTGGCGTCGCCGATGGCGTCCGCGCAGAGCAAAACGTTCAGGCTGCGGGCGTCACCGACTTCTGCTTCAGTCTCGGCGCACTGCGAGCTGCGCTGCGCCAGGGCGCTACGCAGGGCAGAGGCGCCGCGTTCGCGGACAAGAGCGTCGGCTGGCCGGCCCACGACCTGGTCTGCGGACTTGCGGCTGAGTTCCAACATTCCGCGGCTGACGGCCAGGACATCGCCCTTGGCGTCGCAGACCAGGAGCGGCAGGCCCGAAGCCTCGACGCCGGCAGCCAGGAGCTGAAGCTTTTTCGTGGCGTCGAGTATGGTCGCGATCGCGCGCCGGATATGGCCGAAGTCGTCCTCACCGGCGGATTTGCGCAGGGGGTCGGGGTCGTTTTTGGCAAAGGCTTGGGCAAGATCGGCTTGCAGGGATTCGAGCGCGCCTGCGATGCTGCGGAAGAGCCCGAAGGAGATACCCAGGCCCACGACCAGGGCGAGGACCGCAACCCACAGGTTGGCGGCGAAGTAGGCGCCTAGAGGCAAGAGGCTCAGTACGATGCCTGCAGCGAGGATTTTTCCAGCGCTGGACGACTTTCTTTGCTCTTCCACGGAGTATCTCCTTTGGCTTGATTTTCTCATTTCGAGAGACTATTCTTGATTAGTCCTACCACAATTCAGACCACACCCACAAGTACAAAAAAACAGTAATTTGCGAGCTCACATCGTCGATGAAATCTGGTGCATGGTCCAACATTGAGGCAGGGGGATAAGAGGAAAAAAGCATATCGAAAGATAAGGGCTGAGGCTGTTTCCATCCTCGGGGAAAGAAATTTTTGGCCGCGCGGGCAGTTCACAAAATCCGCGTGTTGTGATAGAGTTAATAAATTATGGCGAGCGAATGTGAAGTTAAATTTCTCGGCGTGGATATCGGGGCTCTTCTGCCGCGGCTGGAAGCGGCCGGCGCGACTTGTTGCGGCGCCTGCTTCGAGCGCAATGAGGTTTTCGACACGCCCAAGCGCGGCCTGCGTGGTCAGGACGTTCTGCTGCGGTTGCGTAGCGCGGGCAAATCGGTTCTGACTCTCAAGCGCAGGCCTGAAGTTCCAACGCCGGCCGGGGTGAAGGTCTTTGACGAGTTTGAAACCGAGGTCGCGGACCCTGAGGCCATGCGCAGTATCTTGATCGGACTCGGCTACGTGGAAGCGTTTCGCTACGAAAAGATCCGCGCCACGTGGCGCTTGGCCCACGCCACGGTCTGCCTCGATCGTCTGCCCTTCGGTGATTTCGTCGAGATCGAAGGCGCGCTTGAAGCCATTGCCGACAGCGCAGCGCGCCTCGGGCTTGACATGTCGGGCGCTTCGACCAAGACTTATCACCAACTGAACCGCGAGCATCGCGCGGCCAACGGCTTGCCGGCTGAGGAAAGTTTTATCTTTCCAGAAGATGCTCCGGCCCCCACTCTTTTGTGGTAGTTATTCGAAATGACAATGTATTTTTCTTGTTCTCCGAACTTTTTCGGCATTGGCTCCAAGCCCTTTCCCGAATTCGCGTTTTATGCTATAATGAAAGCACGACACGCCGTAAGAGAGTGACGCGGCAGGGGCTCGACAAGCGAGTTGACCGTACCTATCTTCACTGACAACGCGAGAGCGCGATCTTGAGGAAGCGACTATGAGCGATACGTATCTGCGTCAAGATAGTAACGAAGACATTCAGCTCGACGAAGAGATCAAGGAGCCGCGAAAGTACCGTGTGCTGCTGCATAACGACGATTATACGACCATGGATTTTGTCATTCGTATTCTGCGCGGCGTCTTTCGCAAAAGCGAAGTCGAGGCTATGCGCATCATGCTTGCGGTGCACGAAAACGGCGCTGGAGTGTGCGGCGTCTACCCGGCCGAGGTTGCGGAAACCAAGGTCGCGTTGGTGCATACGCTGGCCCGTAAGGAAGGGTATCCTTTGAAAAGTAGCATGGAAGAGGTTTAAATGCTCAGCAAACGGTTGGAAAATGTCCTGACTTCCGCGGTGCGCACAGTTCGCACGCGCAACCACGAATATCTCACTCTCGAACATTTGCTCCTGGCCCTGACCCAGGAGGAAAGCGGGCGCGAAATCCTGCTCAACTGCGGGGTGGACGTCAACCGGCTCCAGCAACAGCTCGAACGGTTTTTCAAAGACCACATGGAGCTCCTGCCCGACAGCGCGATCACCGAAGTCATACAGACGCTCGGAGTGCAGCGCGTGTTGCAACGCGCTATCTTGCAGATGCAGGCCGCAGGCAAGGAACGCGTCGAGGTCGGCGACGTGCTCGCCGCGCTCTTTGACGAAGACGATTCCTACGCGGTCTACTTCCTAAAATCCCACGGCGTGGCTAGGCTCGACATCCTGGAATTCATCTCGCACGGACTGCCCCGCGAAGACGAGTGGCAGCCCGAACCCCCATCCACAGAAAAGAAAAGGGACGAAGCGCCTAAACGACCGCAAAAAGGCGCCTCCCCGCTCGAACAGTTCACCACTGACTTGGTCAAACAGGCTAAAGCCGGCGCTATCGACCCGCTCATCGGCCGCACTGCCGAACTCGAACGCACGGTCCAGATCCTCTCGCGTCGCCGTAAAAACAACCCGCTCTTTGTCGGTGACCCAGGCGTGGGCAAGACTGCCCTGGCCGAAGGACTGGCGCTCAAAATCGCCAACGCACAGGTCCCAAAATCTTTTCTCGACGTCCGCATCTTCGCGCTCGACATGGGCTCGCTCCTGGCTGGCACCAAATACCGCGGCGACTTCGAAGTGCGGTTGAAAGGCGTTATCGCCGAGCTGCAAAAGATCCCGGGCGCGATCCTCTTTATCGACGAAATCCACACCATAGTCGGCGCGGGCGCAACCAGCGGCGGCACGCTGGACGCCTCGAACATCCTCAAGCCCGTCTTGGCCTCGGGGACGCTCCGCTGCATCGGCTCCACCACCTACGAGGAATACAAAAATCACTTCGAAAAAGACCGCGCGCTTTCGCGCCGCTTCCAGAAGATCGAAATCGCCGAACCAAGCCCCGACGAGTGCGTCGAGATTCTCAAAGGACTCAAGAGCTACTACGAGGAACACCACGGCGTGCACTACACGCGCAGCGCGATCAAGGCCGCGGTTGAGCTCTCGGCCCGGCACATCAACGACCGCTACCTCCCGGACAAAGCCATCGACGTCATCGACGAGGCCGGTGCGGTCTACAAGCTCCAGGCCGCCGCCTCGCACCGCAAACATTCCAACGTCGTCACTCCGGCCGAGATCGAGCGCGTCATTGCACGCATGGCCAAAATCCCGGCCCAATCCATCACCGCCTCGGACAAGCTCCAACTCCAGAACCTGGGAGAAAACCTGTGCAAGGTCGTCTTCGGTCAGGAACCCGCCGTGGATACGCTGACCAAGGCCATCTTGCGTTCGCGCGCCGGGCTGCGACAGCCAGGCAAACCCACAGGCAGCTTCCTGCTTTACGGACCCACGGGCGTGGGCAAGACCGAGCTTGCCAAACAGCTCGCGGCGTCCCTCGGCATCCACTTCCTGCGCTTCGACATGAGCGAATACATGGAAAAGCACGCCGTGGCGCGGCTCATCGGCGCGCCTCCGGGCTACGTGGGCTTTGACCAGGGCGGACTGCTGACCGACGCGATCCGCAAAAATCCCTACTCGGTCCTGCTCCTGGACGAGATCGAAAAGGCCCACCCCGACCTCTTCAATATCCTGCTCCAGGTCATGGACTACGCCACGCTGACCGACAACAACGGCCGCAAGGCAGATTTTAGGCACGCGATCCTGCTCATGACCACCAACGCCGGCGCGCGCGAGATGTCGGCCAAAGCCATTGGCTTCGGCGCAAGCGGCAAGGAGGCTTTCTTTCGCGGCAAAGATGCCCTGGAGAAACTCTTCAGCCCCGAATTCCGCAACCGGCTCGACGGGGTCATCGGCTTCGATCCGCTTTCCTCCGCGATCATGGAAAAAATTGTGGACAAGTTCATGAACGAGCTGCAAGACCAACTCCGCGAGAAAAAGGTCGCGGTCGAGGTCGGGGACGCGGCGCGCGTCTGGCTCGCGGCTGAGGGCTACGACCCAGCCTTCGGCGCCCGGCCGCTCGGCCGGATCATCCAGGAGAAGATCAAGGACAGGCTGGCCTACGAGGTGCTTTTCGGCAGGCTGCAAAAGGGCGGCAAGGCGCGCATTGATCTCGCGGACGAGGAGGATGGCGCGGCCCAAGACGCGGGGGCAACGGACCTTCACTCGGATGCAGCCGCCACGGAACCCCGACGCGGCAAGCTGGCCTTCGAGTTCGCCGCGGCCTGAGGCCTGGGCGCTGGCGCAATTCTGGAGCGGGCCTGGCGCCCGCTCCCTGCCTTTGCCGATAATCCCTCTACCCACCATTCCCCCATGCCCCTCTTCTATCTCTCGCCCGAACTGATACAATTTCCCGATCCGAACCGGGCCGAGATAGACGGAATGCTGGCCGTGGGCGGGGACCTTTCGCCGCAGCGGCTGCTCATGGCCTACCGGATGGGTATCTTTCCCTGGTATAACGAAGACATGCCGATCCTCTGGTGGTCGCCCGATCCGCGCTGCATCATCGATCTGGCCGCATTCCGGGCGCCGCGGCGCGTGCTGCGCTCACTCGGGAAGTGGTCATATCGCGTGACCGTGGATACTGCTTTCGAGTCCGTGATCCGCGCCTGCGCCGTAGCGCCGCGGGCGCGTGGCGCCGGTACCTGGCTCGTGCCAGAGATGATCGAGGCGTATTGCCTGCTTCATGAACTGGGTTTCGCGCATTCGGTCGAGGCCTGGGAAGGTGCGGGCGCGTCGGCGGAACTGGTCGGCGGCATCTACGGCGTCTCGATCGGCCGCGCTTTTTTTGGCGAGTCGATGTTCTATAGAAAAACCGGCGCGTCCAAGACGGCGCTCATCGCCCTGGTCCGGATGCTTCAGTCCTGGGGGTTCGATTTCCTTGATTGCCAGCAAACCAACGAGCATATCTTACGCTTCGGCGCGGCCGAAGTCCCGCGCCGGGAGTTTTTGCGACGCGTTGGGATCGCGCTGAGGTCTCCGACCTTGCAGGGGAAGTGGGGGCAGCAGTTACTGTGAATGTTTGTGGGTGCATTACTCGTTGCAAATTATAAGTGCTGCTTAATTGTTTTTATTGCTAGTTAACGGCTAGAGCATTTTCAAAGTTAAACTACTCTCGAGATCAAGAGGGAGGGTCTGGAGGCGCAGAGCGTGTGGTTTCTGGGCCAGGCTGACACAGGCTGCCCGAGCTGTGGCTCAAAACACCTGAAGTTCCTTGAGTTTTTTCTGGGCCTTTATCACGGTTTCGTGCTCGGGGTTGTTGAGCAGCGTGATGACTTCCTGCCATTTGGCGATGGCTTTTTTGGTCTGACCCAAATCCTCGTAGGCCAGTCCCTCCTGGTAGGCGGTGCTGGCTTTTTCCTCCAACTGCGGCACCAGGGCCGCGACGCGGCGCGAGGCTTCCGGATGCTCGGGATAGACCAGCAGCACCTCGCGCCAAATGGCCAGGGCCTCGAGCGTCTTGCCTTTCTTGGTAAAATCCTCGGCCTTTTTCATGGCCGGCGCGGTCTGCTCCACGAGTTTGGCGCGCAGTTCCTGCGCGTCTTGTTTGGCCTGTCCGGCTTCGGGCGCCTCGGGCGCCATGGCAAGGAACTGGTCGTAAGCCTGGATGGCCGGGAAATGCTTGCTGGCCTGTTTGTGCTCCTGTGCTGTGCGCAGGTGTTTTTTGGCCTGCTCATGGCGGGTGCGGCGTTCGATCTCGATCTGCTGTTTCTTGGCTTGTTCTTCAGCCAGCCCGGTTTCTACGCGCGCAAGTAGAGCCGCGATCTCGCCTTCTTCGGGCGCTATGGCCTTGGCCTGGAGCAGGTGCTGCTTGGCGCCTGCGTAATCCTTGACGCTCAGACGCACGTTTGCCTCGGTGAGCAGCGGCGCGACCTGTTGTTTCAACTCCATGGCGCGCTGCTGATCCGCGAGCCGCGCGTTACTTTCCTCTGCCAGTGTTTTTTCGCAGCGGGCAAGGCCGCTGCGGGCCTCTGCGTTAGCCGGGTCGAGCTTCAGGGCAGCACGGAAGCGATCCGAGGCGGCCGGGATATTCCCCTGCCCGAGAAAACGGTTCGCCGCGGTGAGTTGATCTGCCAGGGCCTGGTTTTGACTGCTGCGTTCCATGTCTTGCTGTTTGCGAGTCTCTTCCTCGATGACCGCCTGCTCGCGCTGCGCAGGCGGGCTCGAAAGCAAGCGAAGGGCCACGAAGCCCAGGCCAAGGACCAGGCATAGCCCCACAGCGAGCAACAGTCTGCGTTTCGAGCGCTGCGACCGTGCAGGCGCGAAGGAATCTTCGCGCAACGTGAGCTTGAGCGTGGTGTCGCCGAGTTGCAAAATGTCGCCGTCGCGCACTGTGGCCGAGCTTATCTCCTTGCCGTTGAGAAGAGTGAAATTTTTTGCATTCAGATTGACGGCCACATAGCCGATTTCGCTACGCTCCACGCGCAGGTGCTCGCGCGAGACCGTGGGGTCGTCGATGATCAGGTCGCACTTCTTTGACCTCCCTATCAGCACGCGCGTGGCAAAGGGACGCGACGCGCCCTTGGATGGTCCGGTCGCTACCTGGATCAGGTTGCCCAGGCCTTGCGCGCCGGGCTTGGCCGCGGTCTCGAGCGTATCGCCGAAATGGTCGGCCGTGAGGTCGGCCTGAAGCCTTGAGGAAGGATCATGCGCCATGGCCTACTCCTTTCCCAGCTCGTCGAGGAGCTTCAGGGCGCTGAGGTAGCGTTCGTCCTGTTTATTCCGCGTCCATTCGACAACGAGTTGCAATTCGTGCCTGGCCTCGTCGCGACGCATGTATTTCTTGGCGAGCAGCCCCTGCCGATAACGTTTGTCGATTTCCTGGTCGAGTTCACGCTCCACGCGCTGCATCCACTTCTTATAGTTGGCGTTCGTCGGCTCAAGAGCCATTGCTTCGGCCCAGACGTCAGTCGCGCGCTTGAGATTCCCGGCCCGGTAAAAGAACATGCCCTGCTGGAATAGCTCCTCGGACTTGCCCAACCCTGCGTTATGCGTCTGAAGCGGCGCAGGCGCCTCGGTTGTCTGAGCCGGAGGCGCGGGCTGGGCGGTCTGCTTTTCCGTCGTGCCCGTCTTGTCGCGCAGCACGGCCATGGTAAAAAAGCCCGACGCCAGGGCCAGAGCGCCGACGAGAATCCAGATCCGCGCCCCCGAGCGCGACGGCGCTGCGCCCGACCTTGCAGCAGAAGGGGCGCGCTGTCTCTCTCGCGAAGGCGTGGTATAGCGCGTGGGTTCCTCACTGCTGTCCGCGTCGCTTTCCAGTACAAAAAGATTACCGCCAATGCGTATTCTATCCCCCGTGCGCAGCTCGCTCGCGGGCACGCGCGCGTTGTTGACAAAAATCCCGTTTTCGCTGCTCTTGTCTTCGATGCGCACATCTCCCAGGCCAACGCGCAAGAGCGCGTGAACGCGCGAGGTGGCCATGTCGCTCACGAGGATCTCGCATTCTTCCTTTCGTCCGACGCGGTACTCGCCGACCTTGTCCAGATCAAAGACAGCGTTCGCGTCCGGGCCTTCGACAACGCAAAGGCGCACCTTGGGCGGCGCGGTTCGGAGCGTGGCGTCATCCATGGGCGGCCTCCACGAAGCTCAAAACA
>Ga0247841_10008701_pt1 | contig 14495 bp, 17 predicted proteins | sample LaCruzMarch2015__2_FD_192410 | JGI IMG/M metagenome (GOLD analysis project Ga0247841, IMG submission 192410) | Freshwater microbial communities from meromictic Lake La Cruz, Castile-La Mancha, Spain - LaCruzMarch2015_18m | ecosystem: Environmental > Aquatic > Freshwater > Lake | place: Spain...
TATCCGGAACATATTTCGCAGGCTAAAGAAGAACTTGGACTGAGTGAAACTTCTTCGGAAGCTGAAATAAAAAGAGCCTATCAGGAAAAGGCTAAAGAATTTCATCCTGATGTATATCAGGGTAATGGAAGCGTTGACCATTTTAACCGAATTAAAAAGGCATACCAAACATTGCTTGAATATCTGAAGGCAGCCAATTTTGCATCGATAGAGAATATCCATTCGATGAATTATGAAAAGACTGGAAATTTAATTGTCGTTAAAATAAAAGAATAACATGCAGCGCGACGGAAAATACATTTACTGCATAATAGCCTCAGACTACGATGTAAACCTCGGACCGATTGGAATTGGCGGACGTGGCGACCTGGTATCCACCATTGGGTTCGATGGATTGTGTATGGTTGTCAGCGACCATCCGCTGAGCAGGTTCGTTGTGAATCCCGAGAACATGCTTGCTCATCAAAAGGTGCTCGAAGCGGTGATGAAGGAATTCAGAAGCGTACTTCCCATCAGGTTTGGAACAATTGCTGCCACACCCGATGAAATAAGGAACCTGCTAAACCGAAGGTACAGCGAGTTTATGGAATTACTCAGGCAATTCGAAAATAAGGTAGAACTGAATGTGCGTGGAACATGGAAAAACCTGGGAAATATTTACAAGGAAATAGATCAGGAGAACACCGAACTGCACAACATCAAATCGGAATTGGATAAAATTGAAGATAAAGAAACGCGGAATCTGAAAATTATTGAAGCGGGTAATATGGTAAAGCACGCACTGACAGAGAAAAAGAAGGCAGAAACCGAAATTATTATTGATGCTTTCCGCAGATCGGTTTTCGAATATAAACTGAACAAAACAAATGGTGAAGCTATGTTTATGAACACAGCCTTTCTGGTAAACAGTGGCCGCGAAGTCGAATTCGACAACATCATGGCCGATTTGGGCAGTAAATATGACGATCGGAGCAACTTTGTCTATTCAACACAACTGCCCATATTTAATTTCATCGACTTAAAAATATTCCCTGAGAAATGGGAATTGTAAATTAACTTCTGAAAAATAATTCTTATGAGCAACGAACTTGAAATACCCAAAGAAGGAAAATACATCTACGGAATAATAAGAAATTCAAACCCGATAGATTATGGCCCGATTGGTATGGGAAAACGCGCCGACCGGGTATATGGTATTAGTTACAATGGTATTACAGCCATTGTCAGTGCCTCGCCAATTATTATTTACGAAGCCCGCCGGATAAACATGATCACCCATGAAAAAGTGCTGGAGGAAATGATGAAACAGTTTACTGTACTGCCGGTGCGCTTTTCAACCATTTCGGAATACGACGATGATGCCGGAATATTGAGAATCATTGAAAAAGATTACAAAAAATTCGACGAAATGCTGACCAAAATGGAAGGCAAGAAAGAACTTGGAATTAAAATCCTTGCGAAGGAAGCCGAGATTTACGAAAGCATAATCGAAAAATACGACAATATTAGGGTTTTGCGTGAAAAACTAATAAATCTGCCGGCTGACAAAACACATTACCAGCGTGTAAAAATTGGTGAAATGGTTGCCGAAGCACTGAAGAAAGAGACCGAAAATTACAAAGATACCATCATCGCTGCTTTAAATCCACTTTCTGTCGATGTAAAAATTAACGACAACTACGGTGAAATGATGATACTCAATGCTGCCTTCCTGATTAAAAACGAAACAGAACCCGCCTTCGACAAAGTTGTAAACAACCTTTCAGAACAGTATGGCCGGTTGATGACCTTCAAGTATACAGGAACCTTACCCCTGTACAATTTTGTTAACTTAGTTATTAATACGAAAGATACTTAATATGCTGTTAATAGACGATATTTTATTCGCACCGCTGAAAGGCATCATCTTTCTTGCCGAGAAAATTAATGAGGTAATTGAAAAAGAAATGTCAGATGAAGGCAGTATCAAGGAAAGGCTCATGGCTTTGCAGTTAAAGTTTGAGATGGATGAAATTGACGAGGAAGAATACGACAAAAGGGAAGATGAATTGCTGAAGCAACTGGAAATTATCAGAGAGAAAAAACTGAATAAATAAAAAAGGAGGTAAAAATGAACGCATTTAAATGTCCAAAATGTGACAAAACAACAAGTGGAAAAGAAAAGTTTTGTATGGATTGTGGGCAGCCACTAAATATTACTTGCCCAAATTGCGGCGAAATATGGCGGTTTATGTTCGAATACAAATTTTGTCCGGCTTGTGGGCATAACATGAAAAAAGAAAATCATAAAGGAGGACAAAAACAATGAGCAATATTATAGATGTAAAAAAAACAGTAGTAAGTTTCCTGAAAGAGAACATTACCTGTTATGATGTTACAGTAATTAAAATTGAAAAGAACAAAGAAATCTGGAGCGCAGTAGCCGAGGTTTATGAAGATGATTCATTCCTAAAATCGATGAACCTGCCACCCAAACAGGTTCGGCTTTTTTATTCCGTTAAAATGGATGAAAATCTTGAAATCACCGCTTTCGAGCGACTGAATTCTTTTGATGGAATGGATAGTGGAGACCAGTGAAAACAAATAAACCAGTTTAAATGACAAACAATCTGATTTATGTTTATTGTCTGTCGAACAGTCCGCAAGTGCTTCCTGAAGCGATGAAACCTGGAAACCTTGAATTTCTGGTTTTTGGCGAATTTCATGTGGGTGTTAAATATGTATCCACCGAAGAATTCTCAGAGGAGAACTTCAAACGGAACTTATCAAATTTTGAATGGCTGGAAACCAATGCCCGCGATCACATTGATGTAATTAATGCACTGATGACCCGAAATACTGTCATCCCGTTCAAGTTCGGAACTATCTTTCTTACTGAAGTGAGTTTGAAAAAATTTATAACTGATTATTCCGATTCTTTAATTGAAAATTTCAATCACATCGAAGGAACGGAAGAATGGTCGGTAAAAATTTATTGCGACCGAAAGTTACTCAGCATCCAAATTGACGAGTTAAGCGAGGAATCAGCAGCACTTGAAAAACAAATCATGGCCAGTTCACCCGGAAAAGCCTATTTATTAAAACGGAAAAAAGGCGAACTTATCGAAAATGAAATGGATCGAATTTGCAAAACTTACGGACAGAACTACTACTCAGAGTTTAAAAATCTGAGCGAATCAACCAGACTGAATAACCTGCTTCCCAAAGAATTTACCGGGCGTGATGATACCATGATTCTCAATGCAGCTTTTCTGGTCAGTAAAACAAAAGTGAGTAATTTCAATAATATTGTTGCCGCATTGAGGGAAAAGGACGGAAATTCAGGCTTTTTTATTGAGACAACTGGTCCCTGGCCTCCATTTAGTTTTATCTACATTAAAGAAAATCTGCAATGAACGATCATAATGTTATTGACGAGTCAAAAGACATCACCATACTTGAATTACTCGACAGGGTACTGAATAAAGGTGTTATACTTACCGGAGATATTGTAATTTCTGTGGCAGATATCGACCTGATATACCTCGGGGTAAAGTTAATGCTGAGCTCTGTTGAAACCAAGGAAAGATTAAAGTCAGGACAGGCAATTGTGGAAAAGGAAAGAATCTAAATAGGGTAGCTTAAACGATAGAATATCATCGAAATGGGAAAGTTGATATATGCCATATTATCCAATAAGTTTGATTTTAGGAAGTTAAATGAACTTTTATCAGGTATTAAGGGAATTACAGGAGCCGAATTGTCTGCTATTTCCTTTGATGAGATTTCAGCCGTAGTCAGCGAAATCAACAAGGCAGATCTGATTGCAGATAAAGCTAATGCCATTGTTTTTGCAGGAGTAATCGAAAATCTGTCACAACATTTTGCACTGCTTCCAATGCGATTTGGCTCATTGTTGGATTCGCCCGGTGAAATTCAGAAAATGATTGAGAAAAACTATCCCGAATTTCAGAAAAACATTCAGAAAGTGGAAAATAAAAATGAATTTGGTTTGAAGATATTTTGTGATACCGCGAAATTAAAAGCTGAAATGATGCTGAAATCAGATGAAACCATTGAAATTTCGCAAAATCCAGGCAGTACTGATAATGATTGGGTTTTAGAAAATATATAAATCAGAAGCTTAAAGCGCACCGGCTGGAAGAAATGTTGATGGGTTATATTGATTCAATTATCGAAGAATTCAACGGATTTATGATTGAGTTGAACGCAGAAAGAAAGATTAAAAAAATGACAACTGCCACCACAATTGTCGACGCGGTTTTTTTAATCGAAAAAGAGAAGAAAGCTAAACTGGTGCGGGCTATTGAAGAAATGCAAGACAAACATTCGGGACTAAATTTTATTTTAACGGGGCCATGGCCACCTTATAGTTTTGTCGATATTACCATTAAATAGTGAACTCATGAGCGAAAATAAAATACTTTGTAATGCAGGAACTGTAGATCTTTCCATTCAGGATATTTCAGATGAAGTTGACACCATCAAAAGTATTGAAGATTCAAAGCTTTCCCTGACTCCTGATAATGCAGATTCAGGTTTGGCAAAACTGGTACTAACGTTGATTGAACTTATCCGAAAACTGGTAGAAAAGCAAGCTATGCGCAGGGTCGATGGCGGATCGTTGTCCGATGATGAGATTGAACGATTGGGAGAAACCCTTATGAAGCTGGAAATGAAAATGGAAGAACTAAAAAAACATTTCAACCTTACCGATCGCGATTTAAATATCAACCTCGGTCCATTGGGCGATTTAATGTAATACTCAAAGTTAGAATCTGCTCACAATGAGGACACTGATTTATGTTCCAATTATTCATTCGTTTGCTGATATGGGCACTCTGAGCGATGAACTAAAACGCAACAGCGTTTCAGTTCTTGGAGAAAACTTATGGCAAAAGCACACCAATACTGTAAACGGTTACTGGGAAGCTATTGAATCTTATTTTGTGAACATTGATCTGTGTATAAAAGGGATAAAAATATATCAGGACGGAATGTTTGTTGATGGGGATATGGCATTGAAATTAATTCGCGATGGCGTTAATTCAGGAAGTAAAAATTCTGAAATCGTTTTAAATCTTATCAATCGTGGAGCCGTATTGATAAAAACTGAAGATTTTAAAATGGTCAAAGATGAATACGATGGACTTCAATCGATCATCAAATCAAAATTCTATATTAATAAACTCATTCAGTTGCTTAGGTATAAAGTATTAAAATCCATACTTTTAAGACGACGAGACCTCTTTATTGCTGCGATTATTAATGAAACGCTGGAGCTAAACGAAACAGGAATTCTTTTTATTGGTGCTTATCACAATATTATAAAAAGGCTACACGAAGACATCATAGTAGTTGAGCTGAAGGAAGTTGAAAAAATCCGAAAATATCAGAAAATGATTCAATCTCGTTTAAAAATCGAAACTGATCAACTTGAACGATTATCACAGTACATGGTTAAAAAAATGATTTAAACAGAATTCAGGGAGAACGTGAAAATGGGTAAAATTTTAGGGATTGATCTGGGAACCACAAATACCTGCATGGCTATTATGGAATTGAATGAACCGGTGGTTATACTGAATAGCGAAGGTCAGCGGACAACACCTTCGGTAGTTGGTTTTACTTCGGCAGGTGAACGTAAAATTGGCGCTCCGGCAAAACGACAAGCCATTACAAATCCTGAAAATACTGTTTCTTCTATTAAACGGTTCATGGGCGAAACCTACGAAATGGTGGAGAAAGAAATCAAACGGGTTCCTTACCAGGTTTTAAACAGCAACAACAATACACTCCGTGTAAACATCAGTGGAGAACTGTATTCGCCACAGGAAATTTCGGCCATGATTCTTCAGCACATGAAGAAAACAGCCGAAGATTATCTGGCACAGGAAATTACGGAAGCTGTAATAACTGTACCTGCATATTTCAGTGATTCGCAGCGCCAGGCCACCAAAGAGGCTAGTGAAATTGCTGGTTTAAACGTTCGGCGCATAATCAACGAACCTACGGCAGCAGCGCTTGCTTATGGTCTGGATAAAAGACATGACAATATAAAAGTTGCTGTTTTTGATTTGGGTGGCGGAACTTTTGACATTTCGATACTCGAGCTCGGTAATGGTATTTTCGAAGTAAAATCGACCAATGGAAACACACATCTTGGTGGCGACGACTTTGATCAGGTCATCATTGAATGGCTGGCTGATGAATTTAAAAATGCAGAAGGTGTTGAACTTTACCGCGATTCAATGGTACTTCAACGATTGAAGGAAGCTGCCGAAAAAGCAAAAATTGAATTGTCCGGTTTATTGGAAACCGATATCAACCTCCCTTATATTATGCAGGTTAACAGCGTTCCCAAACACCTTGCACGAAAACTTTCACGAGCCCGATTCGAACAACTTATTGAAAGTTTGTTGCAAAAAACAGTTGCACCTTGCCAGTTGGCACTTAAAAATGCCCACATGAAAGCATCCGATTTAGATGAAATCATCCTGGTTGGTGGATCAACCCGAATCCCGGCAGTTCAAATAATGGTTCGAAATTTTTTTGGGAAAGAACCTTCCACTGGTGTAAATCCTGATGAAGTGGTTGCCATTGGAGCAGCTATTCAGGGTGGTGTCCTATCAGGTGAAGTAAAAGATTTATTACTGCTCGATGTTACGCCACTTTCATTGGGGATCGAAACTCGTGGCGGAGTGATGACAAGGCTTATCGAAGCCAATACAACCATTCCGACACGGCAATCGGAAGTTTTTTCTACTGCAGCCGACAACCAATCTTCGGTTGAAATTCATGTTTTACAGGGAGAACGGCCAATGGCCAACCAAAATAAAAGCATAGGCAAGTTTCATTTCGATGATATTCCGCCCCTCCGCAGAGGAATACCTAAAATTGAAGTAACATTCGACATTGATACAAACGGAATTCTGAATGTGACTGCTTTTGATCAGTTAACTGAAAAAATACAGCAGATTCGTATTGAAGCCTCCTCTGGTCTTTCGAAAGAAGAAATTAACCGAATGAAAAACGAAGCCAGGCAATATGCTAAGGAAGATCATTTGATGAAAGAAAAAGCAGTTAAAAAAAATAAGGCCGACATGCAAATTTTCCAAACCGAGATACAGCTTCAAGAATTTGGCTTCACATTGCCTTCAGAGAAAAAAGATGCTATTGAAGAAGCACTTGAAGAACTCAAATTAGTGAATCAGACAAATAACTTTTATGATATAGACGAAGCGATGGCCAACCTGAGTGCCGCATGTCAATCCGCCGACGAATTTTTACAGGAAGATTGAAAAATTGAAAAATCAAACAATTCAAACCCAATCATCCTGAACTATAATACCAATTGTTATTCAAAATACCGCTTGGCAAATTTTTAATTAATCCCGATTGCTCCTGATTTAATGCCAACAGACCAATAATTCTGCTGACTGAAAAGTCTGCGAAATCTGGTTCATGTGCAGTTAATATTTGGAAGATGAATATAAGTTCCCCGAAAATCGAAAGCATGATTTTAAGACGCATCCTCTTGGAATTATTGAAAAAGTATTTGGGTTAACCGACATTTCAAAAAAAAGTGTTCTTTTTTATAAATTCGTTGTATCCGATTACTGATTTATAAAATCGATTTATTTAATATTGTCTGTTAAATTTAAAATTCGATGAAACGAGCCATCACAAAAAGCTTTTTAAGACATAAGAGCATTATTATGGCGAGTTACCCGCCAGAATGGCTTTGTCGGGCTGGCATCGAATACCTTTAAAAATTAACAATTATAATGAGATGAAAAAGATTTTAGCAATCGAGGACAACGAAATAAATATGGAACTTCTTTTCCATATAATAGGCAAGTATTATCCCAATTTTATATTTCTAAGAGCTGAAAATGGAACAATTGGCATTGAACTGGCAAGGAATGAGAAACCTGAAATTATTTTACTCGATATATTAATGCCGGGGCTAAACGGTTATGAAGTATGCGAAATTTTAAAAAAAGATAACGAAACAAGCAACATTCCGGTATTAATGATTTCGGCACTTGGCGAAAATCCGGATGAACGCACGAAAGGATTAAACGCCGGAGCCGATGCATTTATTTCGAAACCATACACGGTTAGCGAATTACAGGCTCAAATTAATGTGGCACTTCGAATTAAAAGTGTCGAAGATTTGCTTCGTAAAAGAAATGAGAGTCTGGAGCTTTCGATAAAAACCGAAACCAATAAATATTTACACGAAGAGGAAAGAATTCTTCAGATTTCGGAACATGCCCGGCAATTTTACTGGGAAGTTGACAATGAAGGCAAATTTATTTATATCAGCCCGGTTATTGAGTCAATTTTAAAAATTAAACCGCTCGATGTACTTGGTAAAATAAGCTTTTCAGAACTTTTTCAAACCGATAAAAATAACATCCAGATTCAGTTATCCGATAAGTCAGGAATTAAGGAAGCCGAAATCGAACTGAAAGTTGGAAATACAAAGTTGTGGTTCGCATTCACCAGTTTTCCACTTTTTGATAAACAGGAGAATTATGCCGGAACCCGCGGGATATGTTTTGATGTAACCAAACGGAAAAAGGCCGAAATTGCCCTTTTGAAAAACATGAAACAAATACGGCAATACCAGAAACAACTTAAAAAATTAAACATTGATATTACCCAGGTAGAAGAACGTGAACGACGCAGAATTGCTGAAAATTTACATGATAGTCTGGGACAAACCCTGTCATTGGCATACTTGAAATTATCAGCCTTGGATAACGAACAATTTCAAACCGACACACGTAAAAAAATAGAAGAAATTTTTAATCTTTTGAATAAGGCAATTAACGAATCACGGGTATTAACAAACGATTTAAGTCCACCAATTTTATATGAACTTGGGCTGTTGTCAACACTCAAATGGAGGCTGGAACAGTTTGAGCAACTGCATAATATACGAACTCAATTAGTAGAAGGTAATATAAATCTTAATATCAAAAACGAAGTTGCTATATTTATCTACCGAATTGTGAACGAACTTTTGCAAAACATATTGAAACATGCCCGGGCCACTGATATTATTCTCGAAATATCTCAGAAGAACAATAAATGTATTATATCTGTTAAAGATAATGGAGTCGGGTTCAATGTCGATAATCAAAGAAGCGGAAAAAATTCGGATGGCTTTGGGCTATTGAGTATTAAAGAGCGACTGGGAAGTTTTAAGGGGAATTTTTATATAAAATCGGAACTGGGTATTGGAACTACTGCAATAGTTGAAATTCCCATAACTAACAATTAAAAACTACATAAGATGAAAATTAAGGTATTAGTTGTCGATGACCACCAATTATTCAGAGAAGGGATTGTAAACCTGTTGTTTTCGGCGGAAAATATTGAGGTAATTGCACAAGCCGAAGATGGCATTGACGCCATTGAAAAGGCAAAACATTACAAACCCGATGTTGTACTTCTCGATATAACAATGCCGAGAATGAATGGGATTGAAACTACAAAAAAGTTAAAACTGCTAATGCCGAAGATTAAAATAGTAAGCCTTTCAATGCATTCCGAAAAGCAATATGTAAAAGGTGTATTGGAAGCAGGTGCTGATGGATATTTACTTAAAAATTGCACCAACCGTCAGCTAACCGAAGCCATTCAGTCGGTTTATGACGGGAAAAAATACCTCAGCGAAGACGTAACCGGAATGGTAATTAGTGGATACCTTGATCCATCAGGTTCTGAAACAACTGAATATGAAAATTTATCGGTTCGGGAAAAAGAGATTTTTCATCTTTTTGCCGAAGGAAAATCAACCCGTGAAATTAGCGAACTTTTATTTATTAGTGTAAAAACAGTAAATACCCATAAGCAAAATATACTTGAAAAACTCGACCTAAAATCGAATACTGAACTTGTAAAGTATGCATTGAAAAATGGATTGATAAATCTGGAATAATGAAAAAACATTATCCCCTTACTAAAACCTATTAACCTGTTTCTGCTGCTATTTGTAGCTTTAACATCAAATTAAATTTAACCTGTAAAATGAAAATTATCATTAAACTGATTGTTTTTGCAACCTTCGTATTTGGTTGCAATTCAACTTCAAAAAAAGAAAGTAAAATGGAAGTAAACCAGGAAATAAAGAAAAAAGCAGATGAGTTTGTGTCGTTCACACTTACAACCGATTTAAGTGTGTTGACCGAAAAGGAAAAACAGATGCTGCCCTTGCTTTTGGATGCGGCCAAATTAATGGACGAAATTTTCTGGAAGCAGGCTTTTGGTTATAAAGATTCACTTTTTTCAAAAGGGTTGGATGAGTACAGTGAAAAATTCATGAAAATAAATTACGGTCCCTGGGAAAGACTAAACGATAATAAACCATTTATTCAGGGCTTTGGTGAAAAACCGGCAGGCGCCAACTTTTATCCTGTGGATATGAAGAAGGAAGAATTCGAAGCCTGGAACGATGAAACGAAAACCAGTCTTTATACCTTAATCAGAAGGGGCGAAGACGGAGGTCTGGAATCTGTTCCATATCACGTCGCTTTTAAAGATCAGGTAGATAAAGCTGCCGGACTTTTAAATCAGGCCGCTGATTTGGCTGAAGATGCCGGTTTAAAAAACTATTTAATAAAACGTGCAAAAGCTTTATTAACTGATGAATATTATGAAAGCGATATTGCCTGGATGGAAATGAAAACCAACACCATCGATTTTATTATTGGTCCAATTGAAAACTATGAAGATCAACTTTTTGGATTCAAAGCAGCTAACGAATCGTTTATTTTAATCAAAGACCGCGAATGGAGTGAAAAGTTGGTGCGTTTTGCAGCACTGCTTCCAGGTTTGCAAAAAGCATTGCCCTGCGAACAAAAATACAAAAACGAAACTCCGGGAATTGATTCGGACATGAATGTTTATGATGCCCTGTATTACGCCGGAGATTGCAATGCCGGAAGCAAAACCATCGCCATTAACCTGCCAAACGACGAGAAAGTGCGCGAAGAAAAAGGAAGCCGTAAATTGCAGCTAAAGAACTCGATGCAGGCGAAATTCGATAAAATTCTTGTACCGGTGGCCAATATTTTAATTGCTGAAGACCAACGTAAACATGTAAAATTCGATGCATTTTTCGAAAATGTAATGTTTCATGAAGTATCGCATGGTTTGGGTCTTGGAAATACGGTTGACAAATCGACCACTGTTCGGGAAGCATTAAAAGATTCCTACACTTCAATGGAAGAAGCAAAAGCCGATATTCTGGGTTTGTGGTGTGTGTACCAATTAAACGAAATGGGCGAGTTAGGCGAAAAAGAAATGATGGACAATTTTGTGACATTCATGGCCGGAATCTTCCGCTCGGTGCGGTTTGGAGCAGCCAGTGCACATGGCAAGGCAAATATGATTCGCTTTTATTATTTCCAGGAAACAGGCGCTTTTGAACGCGATGCAGCAACCGGAACTTACAGGGTTAATTTCGAAAAAATGAAAAATGCAATGCTTACTTCATCAGAACAAATTCTTAAAATACAGGGTGATGGTGATTATGCAGCAGCCAGAAAACTGATTGATGAACAAGGGTTTATTCGTGAAGAACTTCAAAAAGATTTAGATAGAATAGGAGAGGCAGGTATTCCTCGTGACATTGTTTTTGAGCAGGGAAGTGAAGTCTGGGGTTTGAAATAATGCGTGAATGCGGAAATGCGTGAATGCGTGAATGCTAGAATGCATGAATGCGAGAATGCGAGAATAAAAGAATAAAAGAATAAAAGAATTAGGGTGCCGGAGTAAGGAAACAAGGGATTTAAAGTTTCAATATTTTTGTCTGCAATGCACCATCCTCCATCCAGAATCCACCATCCAGCATCCCGCATCCAGTATCCCGCATCCAGTATCCCGCATCCATCCCCTTTTCTTAACTTTTCATTAACAACAACTTAAAGCTTTTCTTTGTTATATTTGAACCGTGAAAAGAGGTTATCAAATATTATCAGTATTGCTTGCGATGATTTTTATCGTCTCTTCAACTGGTATTCTGATTTACAAAACTCATTGCGTATGCACTGGTAATGAACAGGTAAGCGTTTATGTGTTGCCTGAAACCTGTGAAATGGAATTTCATATTCATCACGCACACGATCAATCGGGGAATCAATGTGAAACAACCGAAGGCAACTGTCACGAGTGTACAACGCACTCTCATGATTGTGGTTGCACCTCACCCGAAGTCAGTTTTTTTAAATTAATTAACCCTATAAATCAGGAAGAAATTCAGTTTGTAAAAGCTCAACCTGTTATTATTTCAAATGCTTTTCTAAGCGTTTTTTCAAAACTTGTTGAGAATTCGGTCATTAACGAAACTGAATTTTTTTATACCGATCCGCCTCCAAAAATTTCAACTACCAGAAACTTTTTAATTCAGATTCACCAGCTTAAAATACCACTCTCAGCTTAATATTTTTTTTTCAGTTAATAGAAAAAGGTAACTGATGGATAATTTTTTATTCACTAAAATATTAAGTAATGAGAAAGTTAATTATTATAATTTATATAATTCTGCCATTCATTTCCATCGCACAAAATTTAAAGGGAGTTGTTTTTGGGAATGAAAAGGAAGGAAAAACAACTCTGCCGGGAGTAAATATTTACTGGCAGGGAACAAATCGCGGAGTTGTTTCAACCGAGGACGGTACATTTGAAATCAAAAAAGGAAATAACCAGCACATGTTGGTTTTCAGTTTTGTTGGCTACGAAACAAAAACCATTCATATTGATAATCTGGACTATCTTGAAGTAGTATTAGACCCCAACCTCAAATTGGAGGAAGTTACTGTAATTAAAAAAGACAGGGGAACTTACCTTTCGGCAATGGAAACAATTCACACCGAGCGAATTGGCAGTGCCGAATTACATAAAGCCGCTTGTTGTAACCTGGCTGAAAGTTTCGAAACCAATCCATCGGTGGATGTAAATTACAGCGATGCTGTTACTGGTGCAAAACAAATCAGATTACTTGGTCTCGACGGAATTTACTCGCAATTACAGATCGAGAATCTTCCCGATTTGCGCGGACTGGCTACCACATTCGGATTAACTTATATTCCTGGTCCGTGGTTGGAATCTATCCAGGTTTCAAAAGGTGCTTCCTCTGTTTTAAACGGTTACGAATCAATTGCAGGTCAGATTAATGGTGAAATTAAGAAACCTGATTCAGGAGAAAAGCTGTTTTTGAATGCCTATGCCAACCAACATGGAAAAATGGAGTTCAATGCAAATACCAACCTGAGAGTTTATAAAGACATGTTATCGACTGGTTTGCTGGTTCATGCCTCGGGTTTGAACATGCGAAATGACGATAACCACGATGGATTTTTGGACGACCCGCTTTCGAAACAACTTCAGATTTCGAACCGCTGGAAATTCACCAACTACAAAGGTTTTATGACCCAGGCCGGAATTAATATTCTTGCTGAAGATCGGTTGGGAGGACAAGTTGATTTTGAGGATGGAATGACCCAGTCTGTTTCTAATCCTTATGGAATCAGCATTAAAACAAACAGGATTACAGGTTATATGAAATCGGGGATTGTGTCGAAAGATCAGCGCACTGCGCTTGCTATTCTTGCCAATTTCACCGGGCACCAGACTAATTCATTTTACGGAATGACCAATTATGATGCATCAGAAACACGGTTTTACGGGAGTATGATTTTGACCCGAGATTTGGATAAAAATGCTGTTCATTCGTTAAATGCAGGGGTAAGTTTTATTTACGATAATTTTAACGAGAGTTTGTATAATATCAATCTCGACAGGGTGGAAAATGTGCCGGGTGTATTTGCTGAATATACACTGAAACCACTTGAAAATTTGACATTTATGGCTGGTATCAGGGCTGATTCGCATAACATCTTCGGAACGTTTATAACGCCACGCATGCATTTCAGGTACAAGATGAACGATCACTTCACTTTCAGGGCAAATGCCGGAAAAGGTTACCGCACCGCAAATATGGTTACCGAAAATAATTATTTGCTTGCCAGTTATCGCAAGATTCAATTGGACGATAAAAACATGCAGGAAGAAGCCTGGAATTATGGATTCAGTATAGTTCAGGATTATATACTTTGGGGACGCGAAATGCAAATCAATGCAGAGTTCTTCAGAACCGATTTTCAGTCGCAGTTGGTTGTCGATCGTGAATCCTCTGCTGAATTTGTTATTTTATCTCCTTTGGCAGGAAAATCATATGCGAACAGCCTACAGTTCGATGTTCGGTATCAGCCAATCGAAAGGCTTGATGTATTGCTGGCTTACCGTTTAAACGACACAAAACAAACCATTGGCGGAGTGTTAAAGGAAGTGCCTTTAAACAGTAGGTACAAAGGTTTAATCAACCTGAATTATTCAACCAACCTGAAAAAATGGATGTTTGATTACACAGTTCAGTTTAATGGCGGCGGCAGAATTCCACGACCTTACGAGGAGTGGCA
>Ga0247841_10008702_pt1 | contig 14495 bp, 7 predicted proteins | sample LaCruzMarch2015__2_FD_192410 | JGI IMG/M metagenome (GOLD analysis project Ga0247841, IMG submission 192410) | Freshwater microbial communities from meromictic Lake La Cruz, Castile-La Mancha, Spain - LaCruzMarch2015_18m | ecosystem: Environmental > Aquatic > Freshwater > Lake | place: Spain...
AACAGATCTAAAAAAGGGTTGGGATGGTAAGTATAAAAACAAAATACTTCATGATACTTATACATGGGTAGTGGTTTTTAGTAATATGGATGGGGTTGAGTTCAAAAAGAATGGAATTGTAACTATTGTAAGGTAAAGACAGTTAATATTTAAATTTTAATTAATTGTTTTGGTTTTCAAATGCTGTTCTTATTTTTTCTGAAATTTCCTTAAATTTATTATCATCTAACTTAAGTTTAGGTTTTGAAAAGTTGATATCGGAAACATTGTTAATCGGAATTAAGTGAATATGCACATGTGGTACTTCCAAACCAATTACAGCTATACCTATTCTTTCGCATTTAATTTCTTGTTCAATAGCTTTAGCAACTTTTTTCGAAAAAATGGTAAGACCTGTTAAAGTGTTTTCGTCAAGGTTAAAAATATAATCAACTTCTTGTTTAGGAATAACAAGTGTATGACCTTCAGCCAAAGGATTAATATCTAAAAAAGCAAAATATTTTTCATCTTCAGCTATTTTATAAGAAGGAATTTCTCCATTAATTATTTTTGAAAATATTGTTGCCATTTTGTTTATATTTTAATTATCGCGAAATTTCAATTATTTTAAAAGATATTATGCCATTGGGAACTTTAATTTCAACTATATCTCCAACCTTTTTTCCAAGTAAACCCATAGCAATAGGTGTTTTAATAGATAACTTTCCTTCTTTAATATTTGCTTCTCTTTCTGAAACAATAGTATATTCGGTTATTACATTTGTAGTATTATTTAATGCCTTGACTTTAGATAAAATCTGAATTTTTGAATTGTCAAGTTTTGTTTCATCAATAATTCTTGAATTAGATAAAACTTCTTCAAGTCTTGCAATTTTCATTTCAAGCATTCCTTGAGCATCTTTTGCTGCATCATATTCAGCATTTTCTGATAAATCACCTTTATCTCTTGCTTCAGCAATTTGTTTAGAAATAGCCGGTCGTTCAATAGTTTTTAAACGTTCTAATTCTTCTTTTAATTTACGTAATCCTTCTTCAGTTAAATAAGATATTTGCGACATAATTAATACCTCCAGATAAATGATTTTTTTATTTGATTAAAAAAATAAAAAAGAATCCCGCAAATACGAGACTCTTTTTTTTAATAATTAAGATTTTTTATTATAAAGTTATTTTTGCACCTATACTATGTGTGCCGTCAAATGGGTTTGTTGCTCTGTATGAATAATCTATAGAAAAAGTTGAACCACTTTCTTTACCCAATGGTATTTGGAGTGTTACACCCGCAGTAGGACCTGTGAATACAGTAGTTCTTGTATCATAACTTTCTATGCCTTTTTCGTATACATAACCACCTCTAATCATTAAAAAATTCTTTAGACCATATTCCAAACCAAAACCAAACTGATCTTTGGTAAAAGAATTTGATGTATAATTTAAAGCTAAAGAAATTCTATGATCAGATGTAATTTTATTATTTATAGTGTCAACTTTTTGAAATAACTTTATATCATAGGAAATACCAATATTAATCAATGATGGTAATTCAAAATCAGCAGATCTGTTTTCCGCTGTCATAATTACACCACTTTGTGTTGTTGCTCTGATTGACATTCCATCACCTCTATATTTCATAGTAGGACCCCAGTTTTTTAAAGAAATACCAAATTTCAAATTATCTCTGTTTTTTTTCCCTAATTTGTTTGTTCCAAGACCTGTGATATATTGAATACCTGCATCTAAGGCAACACCATTTGCTGATAAATCAGAAATTTTTTCATTAATAATTTTAATAGTTGCTCCACCATAAATACTATTTGAAAATTCTTTAGCAAATGATAAAGCAATATTTGTATAGTTTGGGTGAAATGTCCCCAATCCACCTTCTGGTAAATCCACAGTTGTAATTTCAATTTTACCAAAATCCATTGACATAACAGAAAGACTTAAAACGCCAGATTCTCCTAAAGCTTGTGAAAGTCCAAATGAATTAATAAAAATATCGGTTCCTTTTAACCAGGTAACTCTTGAGAATATTAACTCTGTCTTTTTTATAAAAGCTGTTCCTGCAACATTAGAAAATGTTGCTTCAAGCCCTCTTACACTTGAAGAATTACAACTTCCCCAGCCGGAACTTCTTGACCATGGATTTATTAACAATTCAGATGCACCTGCCTGACCTGCTCTCTGCTCATTTCCTGAATATGTCAAAGTAGGAAAAAGTAATAATGATAAAAATATACAAATTACTATATTGATATTTACTCTTTTCATATTTATAATTTATTGAAAATTACACAAAATAATTAGTTGTTAAAATGAATTTAAATCTAGTGGACGTAATGCACCAAACCATTTAAGAATTTTTTCCCCAATTCCAGGAGCATCAATATGAATTATATAAACGCCACTAGCTATGGAAATTCCGTAATCATTTCTTAAATCCCAATCTTGATAAGATAACGGGCTATCTTTTTTAAACCTTTTTACCAAAGTCCCACCAACGTTATAAATCGAAATCGTACATTTTTGAGGTAAATTGGTGATTTTAATCTTATTTTCTGTCTGAGATTTTTCATATTCGCAATATCCATAGTAAGGATTTGGAACAACCCTTATCAGATTAAGTGAATTTTGAGCTGTTTTTAGGTCATTTTTGGTTGCAGACATATCTTGAGTACTAAATAGGTATAAAGGCAAATTATTATTTTGAGTTAAAGTTGAATCCTTTGCAAAAGTATTAATTGATTTACAATAAGGATTTGCCATTCTAATTCTGATTTTGACATCTGATTTAATGAACCCGTATGGGCTTGACGAACTATTATTAGCATATTGTGGATTAACTAATGGTATTGATACCCAAATAGCATTTTTCCAAATATCTCTTTTTTTAGAATCTAAATTAGTTGTAACTTTAATAAGTTGCTTATAAAATCTTTTTCCTGCATCATATGCTGGCATAAATTCAGAAGATGTAGAATCTTTTAAACTATGTCCAAAAATATAAATATAATGCTTACCTCCGAATAAAATATCTCCCTGAGATCCTCCTGTAGCCCAATACAGATCAGTTGCGGTATTACCAGTTGGATTCCAAAGCATATCTCTACCATTTTCTCCGGGGTATCTGGAGTCTTCTCCGAAAACTATATTTAGTCTTTCTCCGGTTTCAACATCAATTGCATATCCTGGGAACCAACCCATACCTGTGCTACCAATGTAATTAGGAGAATTTTCATCATTGCTTGAGGATGTATCAGTTGCATACACCAAACCGCTTTTATCAACTGAAGAGTGTTTACGTAAAGCAAATTTCCATTGACTTCCTTCGCTCATTCCTATACCAAATACATGACCGGTTGTATCATACTCACAAGTTTCGACAACAGGAGATCTTGTCCATTTTGATTTATCAGAAGTAATTACCAAATCAATGCTTGGATACCTGTAAGTTGCAAATTTTAATAATGCCTGACTACTAAAAAATGATAATCCGTACTTTTGTGCTTGATAGACATCCATATCAACATTTTTAACAATATTATCTTTTGATGCCATCAAATAAGGAGTCCATGCTCCTTCCAATATTTGTTCAAAATATTCACTCTTGTCGAAAGGAATACTATTGTTATAATAATCTGCACACGTCAGATTTGTAGCATCTTTTAATGTTCCGGCTCTTATCCAGTTAAATGGATCACATTCTTCACCGTCACTCATAAATGATAGCCACGGCTTAGCCGGGTCTGTAAATTCCATTGTTGCTTCAATAAACCCATTTTTTTCAGTGCTTCTATCATCTCCCGGTTGTTGAACCTGTTTTATTTTTATTGAAATTCCCCAGCTAGGTATTAGTTGTTCGTTTTCAATATCTGTTAGAGATATCCATGAATTTGACCAAATCCATTTAGAAGGATCTCCTGCATCACTCTTTTTATAAACAACCCATTTTGCTTTTTTAATAATGCCAAGATAAGGATTTGTACCTGCGTTACCTGAAGGGACAGAATCAAATTTTAAAACAAAATCATCTGCTACTACGTTTAAAGGATCTACAACTTTAATTTCTACAGGTCCTTTGCCATTATCGTATTCTACACTATCTGCTTTCCAAGGATAACCTGCCATTATTTTATCAATAGTTTTTTGAGTTAAGTCAAGAGCATTTTCGCCACATCCAAAACCTTCAAGTTGGATTATTTTCGGACCATCACCATAAGTTGAATTTAATATTGTTCCATTGTCTCTTGGATTAGAAATATGTGGAATAACAGAATAAGTCTTAATGCTGCCAGAAGCACCTTTCCTGCCTGATAAATAAGGTTTCTTTTGCCCATCTAAAGAACTAGCATCTTGTGGATCATATTTTTTAAATTGATTATAAGCATAAGCTATAGCAACAAAATAATATGTTTTATGATTTACCAATCTTTTATCTCCTTTAGCAAATTCGTCATTTAGTATTTCAAAAGAATGTTTAATCCCTTTATTTTGACCGTTTACTTTTTCAATAGGTGTACTTCCTCCTAATTCTTCATTAAATTCAAAGTTTACTAACTGTGATGCATCGTTTTTAATATCACATTGGAATACCAATCTTGCTTTATCTGCATCCTCAATATCATTTACTGAGCATGATTCATCTTTTAATTGAAATACCTGATATCCTTCAAATTTATATTCTTTATCACAATTAGCATCGTTATCAGGACAAACAATAAATGGATCTTTTCCAACATAATCTTCAGGGATATTTTCATAATTATTTGAGCCTTTTAAGTTATAGATATGAAATATAAACTTTTTATCAAGTTCAATTATATTTAATTCCGGAGCATCAGGTCCATCAACAACTTTAAAACAGTTTTCGAACAATTTTTGTGCTTTTTCATCTGCTTTTTGCATAGCCATAACTGATCCCCATGCACCTCCTGAAGTTGCTCTTGCCCAAACAACGCCAACAGTAACATCGTTTCTTGCTCCGGGTTCAAGAGTAAATGGTCCTGCTGATTGTACAAACCTTCTGTCACCAACTTGATTATTCTCCAATTTTTCAGACCAGTCTCCCATTTGAACACCACCTGTTCCCCATCCGCAAGGGTCAGTTGTAGGATATCCTGGAAACATAAAATCAGAAACAGTTCCTGATGCTGAATGTCCTGTTCCTCCAAACCTTAGAGGTGTATTATCCTTCCAGAATCCTCTTAAATAATTATAATAATCAACAGCAGTAGAAGGATCTCCCATAGCGCCAGATGCATTATTAAAATAAATAAATCTTCTCATGCCCCAACGTTCATCATCAATAGCAAGATTTTTATCTACTTCAGGTATATTTGGGTCTGTATCATAAAAATTTAAACCGTTTATACTTGCATCACAGTAGGCTGAACCTTTGGGATTGTTTAGTCCATCAGGATCCATATAAGGACCTTCAAAAAAATCCAGACCGCATGCAGGTGGTTGTACTCCATAACTTCTATTATTGCCATCTCCATCCATTTCATCACCGTTATAAACGTAACCAAGACCTCTTGCAACATCGCATCCTACGTAATCATCTGTTGCTTCTCCAAGATCAGCATCTGTCCATATTCCAAAATAAGTATCCTGTAAAGTAAATGTTGACCTGTTAATAATTACATAATTGTAAAATGTCATATTATTTAATTCATCATTTGTGGAAAAAGCAAAAGCTTGGGCTCTTATTTCCATTCCAATTGCGTTTCCGCCGGATTCAGTATGAATGTTTCCTTTATCGTTATATACCCACCATAATGTTTTATCTCCATAAAGTCTTTCTGATCTTAAATTTGTACCGCAAGGTAATTCTCCGTCAAGATCAAAAAACGGGTAATCACCATTATTATAATTATAAAATCCGTCATTGTCAACATCTTTAAAAGGAGCTAAATTATATTCATATCCTGCAGCAACATCTCCGTGTGCAGGCCAGTCTTTTATAATATTTGGTGTAGAGTAGTTTGGATATAAGACACTTTTTAATGAGTCAGGAGTATTATACCAAGCTCTGTATTCAGAAACTTCGTTTCTGGTAATTACAAAATGTTTATCATATTTAGCACAAATATCTGAAGTTACACTGGCTTTTTCAGGACCATTCCTTGAAATAAGCGGACCCGGCCAATAATCTGTACCAGAATCTCTGAATCTAAGAGCGCATAATCTTAATTGTCCGTTAACATCGGTACCTCCAATCCAAATAGCTCCTGCAAACAAAGACATTTTTCCTGAGCCATTGGGAACTTCGTATTTTGCACCGCTTGTGCCATTAACAAGGTCCCACCACATATCTCCTCCTGTATGTATCAATGCTCTTACATTATTTAAATCAAGCTCAGTGGAACCGGTAGCCATTGCACAACCTGCTGTTGTTGAATTTAGAGATTTGTTATTATTATTGTTACTATTATAACGATATTTCTCAGCAAATGTAATATTACAAATACATATTCCGATAAAAAATAAAATAATACTTAGACTTATTTTTTTCATTTTTTTCTATATATTAAAAAAATTATTTAAAATCATTAAAAACTTACCACTGCACCAAGACGAATAGTTCTGGGAGAGCCATAATTATCAGGATTGTTTATTAACATAGTATAATAATTCCGATATGCAATTTCATCATACTGTGCTTTAATATCAGCCTGATTTTTTGCTGCAGTTAAATATCCATTATCATCAGGATTTCCTGTTGTTTCATATACATTAATTATAATTTTCTGATTCAATACATTAGATATATCAAGATATATATTCAAACTTGCTTCTTTTCCTTTACTTCCTTCCTTTTTTCCCCATACTAAATCTATTGTTCTATCTATTTTAATATTCATAAACGATCTAAACGGTTTTCTGGAACCATTTAATGACCCTACAAGGTAGTTAGTATTTACATCTCTTCTGCTGTAAGGAGAGCCGGATCCGGCATCTATTACTATATTTGCTCCTGTATTTTTAAGTATTTCCATTCCAAACCACTTAGGACCATTATAAAGTCTTCCGCTTGCAAACCTATAATCTAAAACAAATTGAAAATGATGACGTTGGTCAAAATTTAATGGAAGAGTAGTTCTTATATTTGATTGTCCTGTAGCTATTAAACTTCTAGATGTAGTTGCATCTGAACCGGTACCATTTGCAAATTGTAAAGTATAATTTGCTCTCAATGAAACATTTCCTGTTTGTCTTAAATCAAATGATGCTTGAAATCCTTTAATAGTTCCAAAATCAATATTTGAATATGTCATATAATTAACAGGATATGCTCCTGAAAAAAACTGAGCCTGAATCTGATCTCTCATTTCACGATAAAAAGCAGATAATTTAATTGAAGATGTATTACTTAATTTTTGATTAAATCCTAATTCATAGTCAATAGTTTTTTCTGGTTTTAAATTTGGATTAGTTATCTCATTATTTGAAGTTATAAATAGATAACTCATTGGATTCATTTGTCCATAACCAGAAGGACGGTTAGAAAGTATATCATAATGAGCAAAAAACAATGCAACGTCTGAAATAGGGAAAGAAAAAGATATACGAGGCATAACTGTAATCTGTGGGTCATAATCTTTGAATGCATTTGAACTTAGATTAGCATCCGGATCAACTAAATATGGTTGTATAATTCCAGATGTTCCTGTTATATCATCGGGGTCACTTACTAATGTTCCTGATGAATTATACCATTTCGCATCTGACGGAGAAAATCCTGTTCTATAACCTTTGATCGAGTTTGGATCTTTATAATTATCAACATAAACGACATAATCATCACCTATGTTGCTTGGAATAGTCCAATCAGGATGTATTGATCTTACATCTTGTACTTTGTAGGTTTCAAAAAAGCAATAAGGATCTTTTAGAACCATCTGGTTAGCATCATATCTGTCAATTCTAAGTCCTACATTAAAAATCAAATCATAAAAAGCAAATTTATCTTGTAAATATACAGAACCATAAGTAGGTTCAAAAGGTGCAATTTCCCTTTTATAATTACCGTATTCGTCTTTTGCAGTAAAAAATTCTTCTAAACTTGGTTTGTGATTTAGTTTTTTCCCATGATGATCATAACCGGAATAATATACATATGAGTTTCCATTATTAAATAATTCATCAGCACTAAAATAATCTATTGAAAGATCTGAAGGATCATAAGAATCAAGATCAAGCCATTCTTTTCCATCAACAGCTATTCCGAGATGTTTTCTTAAATTTATATCAAATTGGGTTTGTGCTTGTGCATTATATAACCAGTTATAGTCTATTGTATCCTGAAATACTCCGTTCGCATCTGTTATATAAATAGGGTGTTCTATATCTAATTGTAATAAATGAAAATTTGTTAGGCTTCTTGCAAGTGTCCATAATCCTGCAGGACCAAGTATCGTTCCTGACGGAGTACCATTTATTTGCGGATTATTTATTCTAAAGTCTGCATCATTTCTTTGCTCAAAATCAAAGCCAAAAGAAATTTCATGATCAAAAATATCAGCTGAACCGGAAGCCCCTATTCTAAATTGCTTACTAACTGATTTTGCATAGTAGTTATAGGGAGTACCTGGCGATGTCCAAAGTCCATATATAGATTCAGGGAACTGTCCATTTAATAATCCTCCCATATTTTCGACAATTTCTTTATTCATATATACACCTGTCTCTCCATCATACAAAGAATAAAACTTTGAATTATATGTTGCCATATCCGGGTTTAATGTTCCTGGTTCGTAAGCATATAAAGTATCCATGTAAGAATTTCTCCGATATACTCCATCGGAAAATCCTGCTAATGTATCTGTCCATGCATAGGTATTAGTCCTATATGTAGTAAATTTACCTATATAGCCATAATCAAAAAAATTATCTTTATGGTTTTTATCCTGCTGTATAATATTTTCTTGAGAATAATCTGCCTGAATCTGATAAAAAGCATTTTTTATAATTGATGCAGAACTTTCTTTGTCTGCAGCATCAGAAGAAAATTTTTGTGTGAGTCTTCCGTAAGCCCTCCAGTTGTTATAAATTTGTTGCCCGTTATTTTGAGAATTAAATAACGAATTTTGTAAATTATTTATCCGTGTATTTGAATAATCATATGTCCCACCCAAAGTAAAATTTATATTTTTGGTTATCTTAAAATCTAATTTTCCTGCAGCCATAACTCTTGTTCTATCTCCATCTTTTTTCTTATCAGTATTATAAAAACTATCATTGTGCAAATAGCAAGCATTTGGAATGGTTGTAATTGATTCGCTTGTAGTTGAGGCACTTAAGGGATTGCTAGTTATATAATCAATTGCATCATCTTTAGCATACCAATTACCTATAATATAAGGTTCATAGTCTGCTTGATATGTATAGTTTAATGTTAAAAGATAACCTATTCTCGGATCTTTTACAATTTTTGTAGAATCATTTTTGTCTTTTACATTTTTGGAATATAGTGGCCCAGATAAAAATAATTCTCCTAAATAAAATCCATAAGGATCTAAAAATTTTGATGTAACCAACTCAAAAGAACCAAATGTTTCTTTTGAAGGACCTCTGGTTGTAATACTGATAACACCACCGGTTGCATCTCCGTATTGAGCCGGTAAACCACCAGTCATTACTGTAATCTGATCTATTGCTGATTTAGGTAAATTATTTGAACCTCGTACTTTTACCCCATCAATTACATAAACAGTACCTTCGGAACGTGCACCACGAATACTTCCTATAGAGCCATTTTCTGAATAAACACCACCTACAGTTGTAGCTATTGCATCAGCAGAACGTCCAGGCATTTTCTGAATATCATCAGATGTAACTGTTCCTCCCGAAACAGTTTGGTCTTTGCTAATTAATGGAACTTTGTAATCAGTAACCACAACTTCATCAATTTGTTGTGTTGTCGATTTAATTTTAAAATCCTGAAAAGTAATTGAACCGGCATTAATACGCAATTTATTCATCTGAGTTGAATTGTACCCAACATAAGAAACTTTTATATCATAAACACCTGCGGGAATTGGTTTTATGAAATAATTTCCATCAAAATCTGTTTGTCCGCCGGTAATTATATTACCGTTTTGCTGGATACTGACGCTTGCAAAAGGAACAGGTTCATTGGTTTCCAAATCTAAAACTTTTCCTTTTAATGAACCAGATTGAGCAAATAAACTTACTGATGCAAATAATGCAATAAAAACTGAAAATATTCTACGTAGCATAATTATCTTATTATTATAATAATACACATTTTTATTAACAACTGCTAAAAAGATTTTTTACAACTTGTAAATATATATATTATTATGTGACTTTTCCAAAATATTTTTCAGTTAATTAATTATTTTATATTAATTTATATAAAATAATTTTTTTTATATCTGATTATCAGGCCAATAATTTTGTTCAAGAATATTTATATTTTTTATAACATCTTTTTTTAGTGTAAAAAATCGGATTTTGCTGTTATAAATTTAAAGAAATTGTGAGTTTAAATGCAAAATTATCAATTGGCTTTGAAAAAGAATATGTGCCATATCTATAAAATACACCAATCCCGGCAATATATTTTTTAATAAAATTATTTATAAGAATTCCTGATTCGAAATATCCTTTATTAAGAGTTTTATATTCAATGTTGTAATGGTTTTCAGAATGTTTTAAATCACCAAATCCAATATTAGTACATATTATTATATTAGGCTTAATTTTTTCTGTTCTTAAAATTAGTTTACCAAAATTCTGCCTGATAAAAACAGAAACAAATCTATCGGATAAAAATTCATTTAGCCTCATAGTTTCAAAACTATTTGCGGCTTCTACTGCAAATTTATCATAACTGCCACGACCTGAGTAAATATTAGAATATGGAATGCTTTTATCAATATACCCACCAACAAGGCAAAGGCTTGTTTTACCAAAAGATTTTGTAGTAAAAGTCTCTGATATTTTTGCTTCATATTTTGTATAAGCATACTGACCATATTCCCAAAGTATACCTTTAATTATATTCCCGCTTATTATCGGATATTTTGACCCTAATGAATATTTTCCCATTACTGTCTGCATGAATTTTTCTTTAAAAACGAATTTGAAGTTTAATCCGACATTAGTAAAAAGAAATTTATTGGTACCATAGATAATTTCGCCATTATTTAATTCAGAGCTACCTGTTTTCCACCAATAGTTATTTGTTGCTGTTTTATTCTCCTGATTAATAAAAAAGGTTAGTTTTAAATATTGCAGAGTTCTGAAACTTAGAGATATTTCTTTGCTTTCAAGTAAATCCATATTTTTAATTAAATAATTTCTGAAAACTTCAGTACTTGAAAATGATTTTTCTTCAAGAAAATTGTAGCTGCCAGATTCAATTACATCATTTTTGTAAGAAAACCGAAGTTTCAATTCTGAATTTTCATTAATGTTAAAATCAATATTAGAACCATATTTAAATGCATCATCTTTGGTTCCATAAGCAAAATACCCTCCAACTGAAACCCATTTTGAAATTTTATTATTTGTTGACAATCCTAATCCTAATCTGAATCCTTCATAATAATTATAGTCAAAAAACTTAGCCAAATCAAAATTAACAAAATAATAAGGAATATAACCTGACAGGACATTACTAAGAATCCTTACCTTTTGGTCTAATTTAGCTTCTTTTCCAACGCTATCAATTACCCTGTATGTATTTTTGTCCTTAATTGTTAATGAATCTATCCTGTATTTATTCCAAAAATCATCATTTTGCTTATTTGCATCATCATTTACCTTAAGTTCAATATTATTAAATTCTTTTTTATTTAGTTTTTCATTTATTTTAATATCCTTAATATAACTTTTACCAAGCGCTAATACATTTGTTGTAAATGAGCCTTCTGAAAGATTCAGATTTCTAAAAATAATATTTGTATTTAATTCAACGGGGAACCAGTATTCATTATTAATCAGCTCATATTTTTGTTGAATTTTTACATCAATTATATTTTTTTCATTTGGCTGTGCTATAACATTTTGAATAGCATATTTATTTGAATTAATATATAATATTCCTTTTAACCCATCAAAATTCCTTCCCTTGTGTGGGCGAAATGATATAATAAATATTGTATCCTTTTTCTCATTATATAATGTATCTTCAATTAAAAAAAAGTATTTATTTATACTTCTTTTGCTTACAGGGTTGAGATAACTTTTTTCATAAATTCCAATAAAATCGTTATAAAATGAAAATGATTGTATTTGTGTTGCAAGTAATATAAATGTGGGATCTTTTAATCCTGATATTTTTGAGGCAATTACTTTTTGATTATTTTTATCGGGAAAAATAAATTTTCTTTCACTTACTGATTCCATAATCATAATATCCTGATAATCTAAAAACCGCTTAATTAATATTTGTGAAGAATCCTCTTTGGAAATAACTTTTTTATTATTTGTAGTGTCGGAAGTATCTTTATTAATTAGTATATCATCTTTTAATGTAATCCTGTTTTTCTGATATATGGTATCTAAATTAGCGGTAAAAATCATTTTATCATAAGTTATGTAAGAAAATGAATTTAAATGCTCAGGATTATTTATTGATCTGTTTTCGATTACTTTATTAATTATTCTATGTGCCGGATTAATTCCGGGATATACTGTGATTTCCTGAATATCCAATACCTTCTTTTTTAACTTTATAACAAACTGTTTTTTATTGGGAATATCTTTTACAGCAATAGAATATGATTCATAACCAACATAAGATACTTTTAATAAATTTACATTTTCTGATAATGGAATTGAAAATTTTCCATCAATATTTGTGGTTGTACCCTGATTTTTATTGTTATAAATTATATTTACAAAAGCTAATGGCTCTTTTGTTGACTCATCAATGACTTTACCTGAAATATAATTATTTTGGGAGTATATATAATTAATTGTATTAACAAAAAATAAAACACCAATTAATAAATACCTCATTTCCGCATAATTTTATAAATAGCTGCCCATTTTAAGAACCGACAATTCTTTTTCTGTAAGAAATCTCCATTTTCCACGAGGTAAATTTTTCTTAGTCAGCCCTGCAAAATAAACCCTGTCAAGTTTTAATACTTTATAATCAAAATGTTCAAAAATTCTACGGACTATGTGATTTTTCCCTGAGTGAATCTCGATGCCTATTTCCGATTTATCAGTTTCATTAACATAATTAACAGAATCTGCTTTTATAAATCCATCTTCAAGTTCAATGCCTTCAGAAATCTTTAATATATCTGCACTTTTTAATGATTTATTCAGTACAACATGATAAATTTTCTTCTTATTATATTTCGGATGTGTTAATTTTTTTGTGAGTTCTCCATCATTTGTCAGTAATAATAATCCTGTTGACATCCTGTCAAGACGACCAACAGGATAAATTCTTTCTTTACATGCTCCTTTAACAAGGTCGAGAACTGTTTTAATTGCATGGGGGTCATCAACTGTGGTAATATAATCTTTAGGTTTATTTAATAAAATATATACTTTTTTCTCAGTTCTAATTATTTCCCCATTGAATTTTACAATATCAGACAAATTAATTTTGTAACCTAATTCAGTTATTAATTTATCATTAACCTTAATTAGTCCTGTTTTTATATATTCATCAGCTTCTCTTCGTGAACAAATTCCTGCATTTGCAATAAACCTGTTCAATCTTATTCCATCTTGTTGTTCGTCTCTTGATAATTGTTTCTTTAAAATGGGTTTGTCTTTTTTATAATATTTTTTATCCCTTACTTCATCTAATTCTGGTTTAGCAGAGAATCTGTTTCTTTCTTTTTTATCATTATCCCTTTTTATAAATTTGTCATAAGAATTTGTTTTTCTTTTATTATCAGGGAAACTATGCTTAGATTTATTTATAAATGAATCTTCTTCTTTATCAGATCTATCTTTTTTATATAAGTCTGGTTTATTGTTTTCATTTTTTTTTACAAATTTTCTTGTTAAAGTTGAAGAAGTTCTTTTTCTTTTATCTTTATTGAAACTTCCCGGTTTTGCTGAATTATTTTTTCTCATTTATACAATTTTAAAAATGCAAAGATAGAAATAAACTGTTAGTAATTAACAACGAACAATGAAAAATTATGATTATTAATGAATTATGATTTTCCTATATTGCAATTTTGCTAAATTTATAAATTATTTATACTATATGCTATATATCACTAATTCAAACTTATAAATAAATACAGTTTTTAACAGAATATTATCAGTAGTATTTTAAAAGTATTTTTACTTATTTTTGAAACTAATAAATAAACAGACTATTCTATCTTAAATTATGGATGTTTTAATTCATGTTGGGTACATTAAAACAGGGTCAACCTGGCTGCAAAAACACTTTTTCCCTTTTGTAGAAAATACTGCTTGCATTGACCGTAGATATGTTTTTAATAAAATTATTAAGCCTGACAATGAAAACTTTAATACGGAAG
>Ga0247841_10008703_pt1 | contig 14493 bp, 15 predicted proteins | sample LaCruzMarch2015__2_FD_192410 | JGI IMG/M metagenome (GOLD analysis project Ga0247841, IMG submission 192410) | Freshwater microbial communities from meromictic Lake La Cruz, Castile-La Mancha, Spain - LaCruzMarch2015_18m | ecosystem: Environmental > Aquatic > Freshwater > Lake | place: Spain...
AGGCAAAACCAATTAATTTTTCCAAGAGATCAAGATTCCCTTCAAGAGAAGTAATATAAAGCCATTTAGTGTTTTTAATTTTTGACCAGAGAATGTGTCTCTCTTCGAGCCGATGGAGACCGCGATAAGTCATGATCGACCGACCACCATCAGAAGCAACCAAAATAACAGAAAAGTCGGTCTGTTCGTTTTTTGGACGATTTAAAAGAGAAATATCTACTTTTTCATTTTTAAAGTCAGACATAATATATTCCGAAATGGGATCACGGCCCAAGAGAGAAACACAGGCCGATTTTAAACCGAGACGGGAGAAAGCAACGGAAGAATTACTGGCTCCCCCACCGGAACAAATCAGACTTTGAGAAATCTCATTTTTTGAAGAATAAAGCAACCCTAAAATGCCGTCCTTCTGGACAAATTGATCAGATTTTACAAGAATATCGACGATGGAAGCGCCGATGGAAACAATGTCATACATAGATTATGCCGGTGATTGGGAAAACTGATGAATCTTTAATTTAATTATTTCTTTCAGATCGTTGATGACGGGAGTGAGATATTCATAAACTTTTTCTGTTTTTATGGTTGATAAGTGATGGCGGAGAGAAGAGAGATATTTGAGGCGAAGATCGGTATTAATATTAATTTTAACAATACCCGTTTGAATGGCCAGGTTGATTTGTTCAGGATTAATACCGGAACCACCATGGAGGGTAAGAAAATTAGTGGGGATTGCGGCGGCAATTTGAGAAAGAAGCTCAAGATTGATAATTTCCGGAAATTCTGTACTGACTCCATGAAGATTACCAATAGAAACAGCTAAAAGATCAGCTCCGGAGGCGGACATAAATTCAGCGGCTTCTGGCGGTTTAGTAAAACTCTCAGCAGAAACACCATTTTTAATCAGGTTAATTTTATTGAATTCAACTTCTAAAACAGTATCGGGTTTTAAATTTCGGATTTTTTGGACGAAAAATTTTGAAATTTCTAAGTTTTCCTGATAGCTAAGATCAGAGCCATCGAAATGAACCATATCAAAACCAAGATTGATTAACTGTTCGAGACGATTGATATCTTTTCCGTGATCCACGTTAATAAAAATCGGCAGACCATCAATTCTGGCTTTTTTGACTAACATCAACAACCGTTCGGCTTGGATGAATTTATCTTCACCAGCAGAGAGCTGAACAATACAAGGTAGCTTTGTTTCAGCGACAGCGTCTTCAACGGCTTGGTAAATCTCAAAACAATCGATATTAAAAGCCGGAATGGCAAAATGACTTGATTTATATTGGTTTAAATATTGGCGAAGAGTGTTCATTTTAATGACATGATAACACTTATAGCTTCTTTTAAATTTTCTACTCCGATGCCGTAGTGTTTGTAAAGTTGCTGAAAATCTTTCCCCGATTGGCCGAAACGATTATCGACGGCAAGGTGAATAAATTTGGGGGAAAGGCCAGAAGATAAAACTAAAGAAGCAACGGCTTCTCCCAACCCGCCATTTTTTTGGTGATCTTCTAAAACTATCAGCCGATTGGTTTTTTTGACACTTTTTAAAATAGTTTCTGAATCAAGTGGTTTGATTGATGAACAATTTATTATTTCAATCTTGGCGTTGTCAACATCAAAGGCTTGGATGATGGTTGGACCGTAGCCTAAAAGAGTGATGTCAGATCCCTTTTTTAAAACATAAGATTTCCCGATAGTAAAACTGTTTTTGGGGTCATAAACAACGGGAGTTTGAGAGCGGATTAGACGAAGATATGAAGGCAAGGGGCTTCTGGCAATAACGGAAACTATTTTTTCCGTTTCAATGGCATCAAGAGGAGCGAAAACCTGCATATTGGGTAAGGCCCGCATAAGAGCGACATCTTCGAGCATTTGATGAGTAGCGCCAAGATCGGTGCTAAGAAGACCGGAATGAGAACCGACGATATTAACGTTAGCGTGATTGTAGCAAATGGATTGTTTTATCGTATTCCAATTAATGGCCGGAGAGAAACAAGAGAATGAAGTAAGAAAAACTTTTTTTCCGGTTTTTGCCAATCCGGCTGCAATACCGGCGGCATTGGTTTCGGCAACACCGCATTCAATAAAGCGGGAGGGAAATTTTTTGGCAAAATCATTTAATGATAGTGATGATTTTAAATCAGCATTGACAACATAGATGCCGGCATCCTGTGTGGCAAGTTTGACTAAAGTTTTTCCAAAGGCCTGGCGGATGGAAAGATTTTTAACCATGATTTTCAATCTCTTTTTTGGCCCTTAGGTAAAGATTCTCCGGTAAATTTTTAACATCGTGGTAGTGATAATCATATTGCATAAAAGAAACGCCCTTGCCTAGGATGGTTTTTGCGATTATACAATTAGGATAATCAGAGTCTTTAGCAAGTTCTATGGCTTTAATAATTTTTTTAAAATCATGACCATCAACAGTGGTAACCGTCCAACCGAATTGAATATATTTCCCTGCCAGGTTGCCTAAAGGCATTATGTCGTCGGTGGCACCATCAATTTGATAATGGTTGTAATCAACAATATTAATCAGATTACCAAGATGATATTTGCTGGCAAACATAGCGGCTTCCCAAGTTTGGCCTTCCTGATGTTCCCCGTCTGAAGTAAGACAAATCGTAGTATTTTTTTTATCGCCAAGAGCCAGGCCACAAGAAAATGACAAACCCTGACCAAGAGAACCACCTGAATATTCAACCCCGGGAACATCAGTAGAGACATGCCCCTGAAGGATTGAACCAAAGGAAGAGTAAGAAGAAAGGATTTCTTTTGGAAACAGACCTAATTTTGATAAAGTTACATACAGGGCAGGACAAAGGTGGCCAGCAGATAGGACAAAATGATCTTTTTTGTGATGAAAAATTTCAGAAAAGTAAACAGCAATCATTAAATCTAAAGAGGAAAGAGATCCACCAATATGCCCGCCGCCGGAATGATAAATCATATCCAGTAAATCTAATCGTAATTCACGACTGATTGATTTTAAGTAATTTTCCCGGGAAACAAGAAGCATAAAATAGTATAGGCGGTTTTGATTTTAAAATAAAGGGAAAATTGTGGTAAATTAAGGGATAGTGAATACTTTTTATAACAAATACTATCAAAGCGTCCGGGGTTTCGTGGCTAAAAGGATTGATGATGAGGGGTTGGCGGAAGAATTGACCAATGACATAATAATGGCGGCCATCCAATCATTGCCGAATTATGATCATAGATGCTCTGAATTCAGTTGGATATGCAGTATTGCAAAATATAAAATAATCGATTATTACCGGAAAAAGAAAATTAAGACAGTTTTATTTTCAGTATCGGAAGTATTTGAGGAAGTGGCGGATAAGGCTCTCGGCCCGGAAAAAGAAAGTCTTGAGGGAGAATTAAAATCGGAAATTAAAAAAACTCTAAAAGACCTGAAGGCAGGATATGGAAAATTGCTACGACTAAAGTATGTAGACGGAATGAAAATAAGCCAAATTGCAGACCTTTTAAAGCTAAGCGTAAAAGCAGTTGAGTCCCGGCTGATTAGGGCGAAGAAACAATTCCGTCTGGTATGGAGTTATGATCAAAAAAAGGATTAAAAAAATCGCCAAATTGTCACTTTTAGTCGGAGTAAAACAGATATGGGGTCTATTGTGTAATTTATATCTTTTAAGTTATCAGCCGTTTTTGACTTTAAAGACGATGAAAGAAGGACAAAATAAATTACAGCTGATATTGGTGGTATTAACGGCAATTTCCCCGGCGATATTTTACATAACGGCCAGAGTGGTTTGGGATAATTATAAATACGGGCGGGTTTTAAATTCGATCGGGCATGTGTTTTTGACGGTTTTAGTGATAGAGATTCTGATATTTTCTTATCTTCTGTACTGGTCGATTAAGGTGATTAAGGGGACAAAGCAGAAGATATAAAATTGGTTGAATAAAAAATGAAGAGAACTTGATAGAATGGGAAATGGAAACAAGAACAGCAGATCCGGATTTGGCTCATGAGGCAGCAAATAAAGCAAATCCAATAGTAACCGCAATAAAAGAAACACTTACCGATGAAACATTGGGGATGATTTTGAATCTGGCTGAAGAGAGTGTCAGAGTAAATTACGATAAAGTAACGGGGTTATATTCTCCGGAAAAATTTGAAGCGGATGGAATAGCGATGATGGGAGCGAACCTTCATATTTTGATTACTGATATCGGATATTTAGGTTATGTTAATGAAGTGTCCGGACATTCAGGCGGTGATGAATACAAAAGAAGAGTGGCTAATATTGTTGGCGGAAAAACGGAAGAAATGAAAATGTTTATGAAAGATAATGAGATAGAATCTAAGGGATATGCTCTGACAAGAGGCGATGAAATGGGAATTTTGATGGAAGGTAGTAAGGAGAAAGCCGAGCTATTGGCAACAAAAATAAGAGAGGAGGTAGAAAAAATAGGAAAAATTACACCTAATTCAGAACTTAATGCATCAATTAGTATAGGAATGGTCTCCGAGGATGAATTTGGTGAAGAGTTAGCGACATTTTTCGCTGCACACGAATCTTCGGACAAAAAACTAACAACATTTAAATTTTTGGCGAGGGCGGCAATTTTTAGGTCCGAATTGGATAAAGTTAAAGAACGATTACGAGAAATGGTGACGGTGCAAAAAAATGATCCGGAAAAATTTGAGCGATTGTCTATATATTTAGGGAAAGGGGTAATTGGGGTAGATGAAAAACTACGAAAACGACTGTCTGAAAGCACTGATTATGAAGCAGATTCAGAGACACTAATAAAAGAAATAATAAGAGGAAGAAAGGAAATTGATTTACAAGAAGCAACCGACCCATTACAAAAATTTATGATAGAAATGGAATTAAAAATGCTGGGGGAATAAGTATTATGAGTGTTGATGATGAAATTAAAGTTAATAATATGCCAACAATAAAATGTGAGGAGAGACCGGAGTTGGTGAGAGTAGTAGCTAAAAAATTAGATAAAGCTTATAAAATATTGGGGATTCCAGAGCCAAAACTTGTACCGACGGAAATAATTTTCCGAGAGGTTCCAAGTCTTGGACAAGTTGATGTTTTGCCCGCCGGAGTACAGATTGTCTGCGACCCGGTATTTAAAACAGAAAATCCGAACTATCCTAAAGTAGAAGTTATTTTGGCCCACGAAGTTGGCCATATTGGCCTTTGGGGAATGACAGGGCAAGAAAGACAACCGGCAACAAGATTGTTTGATGAGGGGTGGGCAAGTGTTGTTGAAGATACGGCCGGCGATGATGTGGAAAGTATTGAACAATTGGAACAAAAGACGAAAGAAGAAGTACGAAACGGAATTGTTAATCATCAGGAAGCTTATGAAAGATGCTTTGAAATAGACAAACCGGTGACACAGGAAGAACACCCAAAGTATGGAGCAGAATCTACTGTCGGAGGAGCATTTTTGTTGTGGGTGAGAAGTAAATATGGAAATCAAGCGATGACCGATTTGTTAAAAAATGCCCCGTGGGTGGCTAAGAGAAATGATGAAAAATTTGAGCCAGTTAGTTTACAGGAGGATTGGGAATATAACGATGAATATAGAGAACTGATTAAAAAAGTGGAAACCGGTGAAATCAAGCCGGATGGTTTTCCCCAGGCAGCATACGATTGGGAAACAAAACAACTTTCTTGGGCAATATTAAAAGCAACAGGAATGGAAAATGTGAATGAAGTTAAAAGAGAATTTAGAGGGTGGGTGGAAATGGATAGGGTTGAGGTAAAATAAATAATGGATCAAGCAACTATTAAAACATATGACAGATATTACAAAGAATACGACGATGAGGTGATTGAGTTTTGGGATAATTTTCCACTAGTAATTATTGATGAATTTTGCAAAAAATTAAAGGGGAAAAGGATATTAAATTTGGGAAGCGGGTCTGGGAGGGATGCTCTAATTTTAAGAAATAAAGGACTGGAAGTTGTTTGCTGTGACGCTTCAAGAGAAATGGTTAGGATTACTAAACAACTTGGTTTTGAAACGATAGAATCTGATTTCTGTGATCTTAATTTTAAAGATAATAGTTTTGACGGAATATGGGCCTATACTTCCCTGCTTCACATAAAAAAGGAAGAGGCGCAAGAGATTTTAAAAAAGATATATAAGTTTATTAAACCGGACGGAATATTTTTAATCGGGATGATAGAGGGAGTATTTGACGGAGAGATGGAAAGGGAAAATATGCCCGGAGAAAAAAGATATTTTAGGTTTTATGAAGAGAATGAAATTAAAGATATGGTTGAAAAGGTCGGCTTTAAATTTGAATTTCAGGAAAGATACAAACCGCGGTCAAAAACATATCTGAATCAGATTTACATTAAAAGATAATCAAATTTTGCTGGCTAGAAAAAGTGAGAAAGTGGAAGATGAACTGTTTAGGGCTGAAGATTAAGAACTACTTTCGTTAAAAATTTAAGAGATGTTTCAATGGAATCAATAAGGGCATATTCGTTGGGAGCATGAAAATTATCACCGGACGGACCAAAACCAGCTATGGTAGGAATCCCCCTCTCTATAAGCATATAACTTTCATTTATCGGTCCCGAGCCTTTGATAACCGGATCGACTCCAAAAATTTCCCGGTTTAAATCACTAACAGTTTTGATAAAAGGATCGGTGGGATCGGAAAGAGCGGCGGGGATATTATTTTTGATACTAATTTCGAAACTTCGTTTGGTTGAGGTTAAATCCTGAGTGATTTGGGTAATCTTTTTAATTAAATCTTTTGGATTGGTATCAGGAAGGAGACGAATATCCAATAATATTTTGGCGATATCCGGAACCAACGACTCGCCACTACCACCCTCAATCAGAGTCGGAGTAATTATGGTTTTGTAGCCGGGAAAAAATTTATTGGTTTCGACAAATTTAAACTCTTTTAATTTATTTAAGAAATCTACAATCCCCTCGATGGCATTATCCCCTTTTAGTCTGTCCTGCCACTCCCTTGAACCGCTGTGGGCGCCTTCACCGTGACAAGTAATCCAAAGACGAACAACACCACGATGGCCGATGTTTATGGAAGTGTGGTCAGAATTGCCACCGTATGTATAAATTGCAGCTTTGGCGTTTAGACCATTCGAAAGCATGTAGCGAAGACCGAAATCTGAATCACCAGCAATTTCTTCGTCGGCAACTGCGACAACTTTTACAAGGTGGGGTTTGCCTAAATCCGAAAGAATTTTATAGACATAAAGATTAAGGGCTATACCGCCCTTGCAGTCGATGGCACCACGACCAAAAATTTTATTATTTTGAATAATGCCGGAAAAAGGATCTTTCTCCCACTTGGTTTTGTCACCGATACCAACAGTATCGGTGTGGGCAACCAGCAAAAGTTCTTGGTTTGATTTGAAATCATCGCCAATAAAAACATTAGGGTGAAAAGCATCTTTGATAATAAGCTGGTGAGGAAGACCGAGTTTTTTGGCTTCGTTGGCAATTTCGCTGACTATAGCTTTTTCGTTGTCTTGTCCGTTGACCGATGGTATTTTAATTAATTTTTGAAGAAAATCTACACAGTCAGAGCTGTATTTTGAAAAATCAATATCCATAGGGGGAATTATACTAGGTGATTTAGCCAGTGTATAATACGAACAAATGCCTAAGTGGACAACGGCAGTATTAACCGATTGGGCGATAAGAAGAATTAGTTATCATAGTATTACTGACGGGGAATTGGCAGATACTTTCGAAAAGTATGATTATAGGGAATATTCCAGTGAGCGGGGGTGTTTGAACTTTGTTAAAAGATGGCTAAGGTGGGAGGTGGGAATTACGGCCAGACAAAAAGAAGTGGATCAGTGGATAATTGTATCGGCGTGGAAAAGAAAATTGTTTAAATGATAAGCGAGTTTCAGGTGATCGGATTTGTCGATGAATGGTATGAGGGAAGGTAAATTTTGAGACGCGTACGAAATGACCACGAAGTAATTAATGAGAAATATAATCTGATACTGACTTGCTTTGGGATTGACAAAAAGATAAGAAGAATAGGTTGTTATAATGCTTCTAGTGAGCATTAAGAGCAAATTTGTAAAAAACTTTTCTCTACCTATAATTGATACCGTTATAGCTAATCCGTCAACGCCTATGACCTTAAAGGGTGCGTGGGTTGCTTTTAAAATAGCCTATTGTTTATTTGATGATTTATACCCCACAGAAAGTCAAGAGTTTCTCAAACAGGTAAGAGGAAACATTATTGATATTGGGGTTGAGTTATACAATTCAAAGGAGTTCCAGCAGTCGCTATTAATAACATTTGAGACATTATTACGTACTAGGGATGAAAAAAAACGACATTTAATAAAATCTATTTTTTTAAATCAATATATGCAATCTAATAACAGAAATAAAGTATCTCTAGAGAGGCTTTATAGAGTTATTGACGAAATTTCTATTGAGGCATTGGAGCATTTAAAATTTATTGATGAACAGATATTACCCATGAAATTAGAAACTGCAAAGAAGAAACTAGAGGAGATGAATAAAGAAAATCGTGAACATGGCGATAACTGGTGGCTTAATCGTTTTTTGGAGGATGAGCATGAATCTAAACATATACAAAATTGGCTATATATGGAATTTAATCCAAACAGTCCAAAGCTAAAAGCAAAAGACCCCACTCTTGGAAGTGACAAATTAGTAAACTCAAAATGGTTTGCAAAGGAAAAAGCCTGGTCAAAATCTTTTCATGAGCTTTCAAGTGAATTAATAAATTTAGGAATTTTCAGGCAGGTATCGGCCTACGATGGTTTGGAGTATGGTTTTACGGAATTTGGAAGACAATTTCTAATTTATATAAAAAATATTTAATATTATCTTTTTGAAAATTCGTAAAAATCACAAAGATTAGGGTTAAAATAACTCAATCATGGGAAATAGTGTCGCAATATTACTTCAAATTATCGGTTATTCAAGAACGCTTTCCATTATTGGTTTGATATTTAATACAACTGCTTCAGTCATACTTATATTTCCGTATATCATGGGTAAACATTTTGTTGATGACGATCTCATTATCAAAACAAATACAAAAACAGGGAAATATCTTCAAAAAAAACACTTATCGGAACGTAAAAATAATTTGTGGGGTCTTGGTTTTATGATTTTAGGTTTTATTTTTCAAATAGTTGGATTGATTAAATAATATGGTTAATAAAAATAGAATAGGCAAATGTCATATATGTGGAGAGACAAAAGAGCTTACTTATGAACATATACCTCCGGAAAGCTGTTTCAATAATCACAGGTGTCGTGCTTATAAAGGGATAGATTTATTAGGTGCAATAAATAAAACTAATCATTATCCTTGGGAAATACAAAAATTAGAATCTAAACATAAGTTAAAACATGAACAAAAGCAACGAGGCATGGGAGGGTACACCTTGTGTAAAAAATGTAATAATTTCACTGGTGCTTGGTACGCTGAATCGTTTGGAACTCTAATCAGACAAGGATATTTTGGATTAAAAGAATTCGGATGGGATAATATTAGACACCAAAGTATTTATACCCTGTCTTTTAAAGAGATTTATCCCCTAAGGATTCTTAAACAAATATTTACAATGTTTTGTTCTATAAACGATTCAAATTTCACCAACACTCATACTGACATAAAAGATTTCATATTAGAGAAAGAGTCCGCAAAAATAGATGTCACAAAATATGCTTTATATATTTATATTTCGTTGGGTCAAATATTAAGATATGTTGGTAAATCTGTTGATTTAAAAGTAAGAGAAAATTTAGAAATTATGAGTTCTAGGACAATAAGTGAGCTAACTACATTTCCTTTTGGAAATGTATTAGAATTTGGTCCTTCTGACGAAAAAATTAAACAAGAGTGGAATATTCTTTCTAATTTTCTTAAATATAAATACAATGAAAAGGTTGATTTAGATTTAAATTTTCCCGCACTTGAGGTTAATATTGGTTTTCCTTTAGATTATCGGACGAAAAAAGAGATAAAAGAAAATAGAGTAAAATGTAAGTTATGACCAAATATAAAATGGAGGATGGAAGTTATTTTGACCCTGAGGTAATTGAGTCGCTGATATTTGGTGGCTACGATCCAAAGACCGGGATAAATACATTAGAAAGCTTTTATTTTACATTAAACTCCCCTATCAAATTTAGCCCAAAAGCTACTGTAAAGAGCTTGAATGTAGTTGTCTCCTCAACAGCCACCGATGACCGTCAGTTGCTTCAGCATCTGTTACAGAAGACTAGGTAAAGCTATTTTGTGCGTGAATCTGCATAGTTAATTAGGTGTATTGGCGTTGCAGCCTTGTTCTCGGATTGATGTTTTGAAGGGTAGTAATTTTTAATTTTACAGGCAAAGTCAAGCGCTTTGAGCCTAGCTAGAAAATCAGGGGACCAGTAACGACAGTAAGCGTATTTACCTCTTCTAACAATGTCCCTAACTTTATAATCAGCTTTTATTTCAATTATCTCTTTTATTTCACTATCGGATAATGTGTTGTCAAAAGACATTGTTTTTAGCTTACAGGCCTTTAACGACTCGGCAAGGACTTCAACCAACTTAATATCTGGCATTATCTTGTTCATCTCATATTTAAACCCCTTTGACTCTGTCACAAGCTTTGGCTTAAGTGATGTCTGCTTTGAATATCCGGCTTCTCTTAAAATTGTGCCCATAGAAATACTCTTCTTACCCTTTGAATTTCGGATAATTTCGGATAGTTTTTGAACTGCAATTTTTACACGAAGGGAAGACATGATTAATTATCCCATAATGACGTCTCTATACCTAAGATTATATTTCTTCTGCAATCTTTATCGCTTCATCAAAACTTTGCGGTTTATACTTCTCATAAGTTTCTTGTTTGATATAAAGTGAATAATACTTGACGTCTGGGCTGATTTTATTTATATCTTCACACCATTGAGCTAGCCGCTTAACTTTCAAAATGTCGTCCAAATCTTCTGCACCTTTTAGCTCAATAACATAAATTACTTTTGGATCAACTTTGACAATGAAGTCTGGATAATAGTCCTTGATTTCTCCATCTGCATTTTTGTAATCAATCCTGAAATGGACCGCAAAGTAGTTTTTGACATAAGAGATAATATCGGGACATCTTTCAAGAAATGAAGCAAATTCTAGTTCAAAATGGCTGTCGCCTACCACCTTATTGAAGACACTTTTTTGGGGGATTAAAAATGCTTGGTCTTTGACCACAAAAGGTCTAGCCTGACTGATTTTAATATAATCCCTAATCTCTGCTTCACCCTTGTCTTTGACCGTAAGTTCATTGATGTTCTTTTTGAATGTCTCAATTACAGTTCGGCTTGCTTCAATTTCTGATAGATTTCTGAGGGTATTGAGATCGTTTAGATCAACGGTTTTTCCAAATAAATTATTTTGGATAAAACCCTGGACCTTTTCGCATAATATATCAAAACCGGAAATCAATTTAAGCTCACTCATTATAATCTTGGAAAAATACCCAACAACACTGTGATAATCGGTAACGGTCAAACTATCAAGTGTATTCACATGAGTTATTTCATCATTGGTTATGTCCTTGAAAATAATTTCTCTCTTTTCTTCTTCTCCGAATTGTTTATATTCAACCTTCTGAAAGTTAAATACAGCTGGGTTTAATTCTGATAAGTTTTTATACTCACGATAAATCCTAGGAGACATTACTGGTATTTCAATATCAAGCTTTGCGATGTCTTTTTTGAGATTTTCTTTGTCAATTTCAACCACGACCGGTGCTTTTGGACCCGTACCCTCTCCCATGGCGGTGTGTTCCAAAATGACACCCTCGCTTTTGATTGATTCAACAAAGTCCATGAATGCAGGAGTACCGACTACACTGACATATTCAGTTAAGTCATCTTGGTCCCGGTACATGCGCCTCAGGCCTCGTCCGAGTGTTTGTTCCGGCAAGATATTACTTTTTGAACTGTAAGCTCTTAGGCCCACAATGGTAGTAACATTCTTGACATCCCAACCTTCTTTTAACATCAACACTGATACTATCGCTTTATATGGACTATCCCAATTATCAATTTCATTGGCCTGTTTTCTTAATTTATCCAATTCTTCCTTGTCCTTACCTTTTGACGTTTCGGCAATTTCTCCATTTTCTTTGGTGTGAATAACCAGAACGGCACCTTTGAGTTCGGGATATTTTGCTTCCAAAAATTCGGCTACCTCATCACAGTTCTTGGTATCATCCGTCATCACAAACAGAATTGGTTTTTTGAGGTGGGAGTGTTCCTCATAAACTTTTTGCCATTCTTTGTAGCCCAAATCTATATAATCTGAATACTTTTCAGTGAATTTTGAACTTGTCTTTTCTGATAATTTTGCCCTACTTGCTGAGTCAGGGACTGTTGGATGTTTAACTACATTTTGAAAAATTGCTTCAACAAGCGGGTAGTCACTTACGGTCTGGACAAAGATCGCACCGTTTGTATGTTTTGGAGTTGCAGTAACATCAACCTGCAAAGCCAAACTACTTCCCTTCATCAGAAGTCTGTTGTGAATATTTTCAATAGATTTGAACCAGGCCATTCTTTCGTCGTGAATATGGTGAGCCTCGTCATTAAAAACTGCCAATTCGTTAATATCTTTAATAATTTCTCCCAAATCTACCTTTGATTCATTGGTAGCACCAACCGGTTTAGTACCAAGAAAATAATCGGAGGTATTTTCATCTCCAAAGGTTGGTGTTTTATCCGTTGAATCATAGACTCTATGAATATTGGTTAAGAACAAGTTGCCAAATTTGCTGGTTACTTTGACATCATCTTGAATATGAAGATCAAAGTTAAAATCATCATGCCAATTATGTCCACCATAACCCTCATCAGGTAAAATCGGGTCACTGTGGAATATTTTTAATCCGTCAAAGTCTGTTCTCAGCCTATCTAGAACGATGATGTTTGGGGCTATCAATAAAAAGTTCCTCACCAAGTCAGAATCACTTTCATAAAGCTTGTGATAATAACACCAAGCAATCAACAAGCTTAACACTTTGGTCTTCCCGCTTCCTGTTGCCATTTTGATAATGTACCTTCTCCAATTTTCAGGAATCATTGCCGGTGAGACTTGACCACTCGCGTCAAAACGGATTAAATCGTATTTGTCCTTAATTTTGGCAATATCATGTAAATATACAATTGTCTCAACAGCTTCTCGTTGCGCAAAGTAATACTTAAATTCAAAAGTTGTGCCATCACTTTTAGGTACTATGTGTGTAGTCTTAAACCACCAATTCAAAAGTGAAATTGATGTTTCACTAGCCTCGGAATAGTTATCGTCACGCCACTCTTTAACCTTTTTCCTTAACTCTGGGACCAGCGGTGGCATTAGTTTATCTGAGCCTTTTTCTCGCAATACTTCATCCGCAGGAAACCAGCGAATACTTGGGTCTAAAATTGCATGTGGTGATTTTGGGAAATTAGGATGAAGTGCCATGTGTTTGCAAGTAAAATATTACATTTTGGCCTATTATAAGGTATTTTTATTTTACTTGCTTTCTCCATTAACTAGTAAATTTGACTCTGACTCGCTAGAAAGCTTATATTTAACTCCTCTAACATATCCGGATTCAGGACGAATGGCAATCAGGAGACCTTTTTTAACCCACTTTTTTAACATCTTTGACATCTTGTCCCTTTGAGAAATATTAGTAACCATTCTTGCGTCTTCATTAGTTATATATTTGTTCGTTTTAAAGAAGTGCTGAACCTTATCCCACTCGGTTGGAGGCTGCTCGTTAAACAAAATAACCCTTACTGAATCCTGTAGATATGGATACGTCCAATAAAGAGGCCAATATAAATTACTTGATGACATTTCGGTTCTCATAGCCCTAACACCTTCGTTTTGATCTAGATTTGGTGGTGATGGAAATTCCCTTAAATGTTTAATTATCAAATCATTTCTATACCCTTCGGCACGTACTTTACCGATATTTGAAACAGTAATGTTGTACGGCAAGAGGCCAGGGCTTTCAACTTCAATTCTGTCTTCAAAAATTCTAATCTCAATATCCCTTTTAAGATAATAATCACGATGGATTACAGCGTTGGTAATCGCTTCCTTGACCGCTCTTTCCGGTAACTTGTATTTAGTTGTAAAACCAGATGGAATAGTAATTCCAACCTTTAGTAGACTTAAGACGTATTCATGGGCATCCCTGATTTGTTTAATCAGCGGTCCATTTATAGACTTAGGAGCACCAATCAAGTTTGGAGTCTCTCCTATAGTCTCCAAGTTACCAGTATATTGGAATATTCTTATTGAGGTTTTATACTCTAATAAGTCGTTTGGATGTTCTGCAAAAAGTAACACACTCGCAAGTGTAGGTTTTAACGACCCGTTGCTATCTTGTCTGGCAAGACCCATTTTTTCCAAAATTTCTTCAGTTGTTTGTCCACTAATCCCCCTAGCGATACGCCATT
>Ga0247841_10008704_pt1 | contig 14492 bp, 4 predicted proteins | sample LaCruzMarch2015__2_FD_192410 | JGI IMG/M metagenome (GOLD analysis project Ga0247841, IMG submission 192410) | Freshwater microbial communities from meromictic Lake La Cruz, Castile-La Mancha, Spain - LaCruzMarch2015_18m | ecosystem: Environmental > Aquatic > Freshwater > Lake | place: Spain...
TACAGCAACGAATCCCGGCATTGAGCCTTTGATTGCAACGATTGTTGTAACCCCGATTTTTACCAATGGCGGTGTTAATTGTAGTGGCCCATCCAAGTCGTTTACCATCACAGTGAATCCAACCGGTGAGGTAAACCAGCCGGCAAGCCAGGTAGTGTGCAATAACGCAGGCACGGCGCTTGTAACCTTTGGTACTCTCAACACCGGGGGGGCGACCAGCTACAACTGGACCAACGATAATACAAGCACAGGGCTCGGGGCACAGGGCACAGGGGACATTCCGGAGTTTACAGCAACAAATCCCGGAAATGAGCCTGTTGTGGCCACGATTGTGGTTACGCCGTCCTTTACCGGCGGTGAGCAGGATAAGAATCTTTTGAACCCGGGATTTACTCCGGAAAATGACTACCCTGAGGTCGGCTGCATCGGTTCAACCAAAACCTTCACCATCACCGTGAACCCCTCCGGGCAGGTTAATCAGTCTGACAACCAGCTGCTCTGCAATGGCTCGACTACCAATGCAGTGAGCTTTGGTACTGTTAACACCGGGGGCACGACCAGCTATTCGTGGACTAATAGTCAGCCGGGCATTGGTCTCAGGGCACAGGGCACAGGGGACATTGCGGGGTTTGTTGCAGCCAATTCAGGCACTGAACCTGTAGTTGCAACGATTGTGGTAACTCCGACCTTCACCAATGGAGCAGTCAGTTGTTCCGGACCGCCAAAGAGCTTTACCATCACGGTGAATCCCTCGCTGCCTGCAGGCGTATCGATCGAAGCATCAGCAAACCACCGATGCGGTGGAACAGTGGTTGGCTATACAGCCACTCCGGTGAATGCCGGCATCAACCCGCTGTACCAGTGGAAAGTCAACGGAAATAACGTTGGGAGCAACAATCCGCTTTATATTTATATTCCGCTTGATGGCGATGTGATTACCTGTATGCTGACGGTTGTGAACCCGGAGGCCTGTTTTGTAGGAGGTACGGCAATTTCCAACGCCATCGAAATGACGGTTTATCCCTATCTGGAGGTTGGCGTGTCAATTGCAACGACAGCCAGCCAGGTTTGTGCCGGCACCCCTGTCACATTCACGGCCACGCCCGTCAACGGTGGAAGTTCGCCAATGTACCAATGGAAGGTGAACGGCATCAACGCCGGTACCAATAACCCGGAGTTTACCTTTTTGCCTGCAAATGGCGATCAGGTAAGCTGTAAGATGACCTCCAATGAGCAGTGTGTACTTGCCAATCCTGTCACCTCCAATACCCTGACCATGGCGGTAACCCCGCTGTTGCCGGTCAGTGTATCGATAGCGGCCTCTGCAAATCCTGTTTGTACGGGTACACCTGTGAGCTTAACGGCCACCCCGGTGAACGGAGGGAGCAGCCCGGTCTACCAATGGAAGGTCAACGCCGTAAATGCAGGAACCAACAATCCTGTTTATGCATATGTTCCGTCAAACGGCGATGTAATTACCTGTTTACTTACAGCAAACGAATCGTGTATGTCGGGTAATCCGGCCACCTCAAACGCAATCAGCCTTACGGTTAACCCCCTGCCGGTACCTGTTTTAACCGGACCTGTAACTGCAGTATCCGGCGCCACCGGGCTGGTTTATTCCACGCAGGACGGCCAGACGGAGTACACCTGGACGATCTCAGCGGGCGGCACGATTACCGCCGGAGGAACCACGGCCGATCCCACAGCAACGGTAACCTGGAACACGGCTGGCGGGAAGTGGATCAGCGTAAACTATGCTAACCCCCAAACCGGCTGCCGCGGGGCAGCGGCTACTCAGCTTGATGTCACCGTAACGCAGGCTCCTTTCATTTCGATCATCAGTCCGAACGGGGGAGAATCATGGAGGCTCGGCTCGGTTCATAACATCACCTGGAATGACAACATCACAGGCGACGTGACGATCGAACTGTTCAAAGATGGCGCATACGACCAAACCATCACAGCATCAACCCCTTCGACCGGAACCTACGAATGGACCATTGCCGGCAACCAGCAGCCCGGTGCCGATTACAAGGTGAAGATCACCAGCAAGTCCGACCCGGCGATCAACAGCATAAACGCCTCTGTTTTTACGATTATCTACGACATTCCTATTGATCTGGAAGTTCGTGATATTGCAATTGCCGATGGGGTGAACATCTGTTTCGATGCACTTCAGACCATCTTTGTGGCCGGAGGCGGGCATACCTTCGTGATTCAACCAGGTGGCAGCGCAACCTTCATCGCCGGAGAAAACATACTTTACCTGCCCGGAACAACGGTTCAGCCGGGAGGCTATATGCACGGCTACATCACACAAAATGCGGAATATTGCTGGAGCTTGCCCCCATCATTTGTCAGTACAAGTGTAACCGCAGTAAGTGACACAAGTCCCGCGTCCCGCGTCCCGCGTCCCGTGTCCCGTTTCTCATGTCCCGCGTCCCGTGTCCCGCGTCCCGATTCATCATGGTTCAGTGTATATCCGAATCCAACCGATGGAAAATTTATAGTAGAATATATCGGTAATTCTCAGCCAGGTACAATCCATGTCGAGATCTATGGCATGAAAGGCGAGCGGATTCTTACCAGTGAGATGACCGAAGTTCGGAAACAGGAGTTTTCACTCGAGGGCAGGGCAAACGGAATCTACCTGGTGAGGATTATTGCAGAGGAGGCGACCAGGACGGTGAGGGTGCTGAAGAGGTAATTTGAATTACGAATTACGAATTACGAATTACGAATTACGAATAAAAAATTCACGTAGTGAAAACTTCATACTTCGTTGATCAATGTTCAATGTTCGATATTCAAGGAATTCACGTAGTGAAAACTTCATACTTCGATATTCGATATTCAATATTCGATATTCAATTGCCCAATGACAGTGTAACAGAGCGGGCATCAGTCGCCACAAAAGCAACCTCAGGCAGTTGCGGTTTATTGAGGTGGGAAAACCTTAAATGAAACAATCGAGCAACTGCCGTAGTTGCGTTGTGGCCGACTGATCCCGGCTTACTAATCTGGAAAGCAACTGCCGTAGTTGCGTTGTGGGCGACTGATTCCCATGTGCTGATTTGAAAAACTGAAAGTGTTAACAACAGTTTAAAGTGCTTCTACGCTTTGGATAATCGATGAAAAGAAGTTCACGTTTAATGGTAGATCGATACAAACAGGATAAGCTGGTCAAATCCATGATTAATTTTGTATTTTTACAGTCAACTTTCTAATGAACAATGATGCTTCCACTGTGCCTGAGGCAATTTTGCTGCAACATATCTGCGGCGATGTTCGCTGTCTTGCTGACTTTCCCGGGATACGGCAGTGAGAATACCGACAGTCTGCTCCAAATAGTCAGAACGGCTTCGGGGAAGGACAAATTCTACGCACTCAAAGCCCTTGGCAAATCATACCAGTCAACTGATCCTTTAAAATCACTTGATTATTCCGAACAACAAAGGAAACTGGCTTCCCAAATGAACAACAGAGAGCTTGAAGCCGAAGCCATGTCGGACATGTCGGTACCCATTATGATGATGCAGCAGTACAAACGCGCCATTTTGTTGCTTCAGGAAAGCTTGAACATTTATGATTCACTGGGCAATGAAAAAGGCCGGTGCAGGGTTCTGAACAGCCTGGGAATCGCCTGGAGCCAAAACGGTTCCATGGACAAATCCCTGATGTGTTTTTTAAAAGTCATCCCGTATTACACAAAGCAAGGGATGACGAAAAACCTGGCGCTGGTCTACATGAACATTGGCCTGAACTATGAAAAACTTAAAAAACATGAACAGGCGATTTCAGCAGGATTAAAAGCAAAGGAGATATTTGCTTCACTGAATGATGAGGCCAGGCTCACCGATGTGACCGTGAACCTTGGACTTAGCTACCAGTCCATGAAACGTTTTGATGAAGCACAGGCCTGTTTTGAGAAAGCACTGGCCTTTTACGAAACCAGCCAAAATATGTTTGGTATGGCCGTGACTACAAGCAACCTTGTAAAATTGTATGAATCAAAAAAAGATTATACCAACGCACAGCGGTGGTTTGCGAAGGCGTTGCCCCTGATCAGAAACATCCACAATACCTGGGCCGAATCAAGCCTGTTCCTCGACAGGGCATTACTGCAATACAACTTCGGGAAATTCAATGAAGCCCTCATCGACCTTACTACTGCAAATTCCCTTAACAACACAATAGAGGACCAGGCTTTGCAGTCGCAGATATTCCATGCGTTTTACCTCGTATACGACACGCTCAGGCAGGAGCGTCTCGCCCTCGCATATTTCAAGAAATATTCAGCGCTAAGCGACACCCTGCGCCTCCATGAAAATGCCAGGATGATCGAAGAGCTGACCTTCACCTTCGAAACCGCGCACAAGGAGGCTGAGAACCATAACCTGAGGCAGGAGATCAAATCATCGAGACTGAAACAGCAATTGCTGATGGGGTTTATTATAGTAATCCTCCTTACGAGCATCTTCATCATTATATTACTGAACCTCAAGCGCAGGAATCTGGATCTGAAACACAAACAGGCAGAGCGTGAGAAACAACTTAAGGAAGTTGAACTGGAAAAATTGTCGGTCGAACTACAGCTCAAAGACCAGGAACTCGTTTATCAGACCATGCTGAGAATGGACCTCACACAGATAAACCGATCGGTGCAGGAAAAACTGGCGCCCTTCAATCTGAAATTCTCCAATAAAAAAGATCAGTCCGAATTCTTGCAGCTAATTCAGGAAATTACGCGCGACGCCGGAAAAGATCCCCTTGCCGATTTCGAGATTCTGTTCAATCAACTGCATAAGTCCTTTTACGAGAAACTGTTCGGTATCTGCCCTGCACTCTCTAAAACTGAATTTCAGGTGTGTGCCTTGATACGGATGAACCTTACAACAAAAGACATGGCACGCATGATGAATCTGTCGGTTGCCAGCATCGATATGACCCGTCATCGGATACGGCAGAAACTGAACCTCGAACAAAAGGACAATCTCTTCTCATTTCTGATGGCGGTTTAATGCCGTGAAACCATCATTTTCAAACGAAAAATCACCTTTCGTTTTCCTTTCCTTTTATTTCAATTATCTGCAAATGTGAATGTTACGTGCCATAAATTGGCCGGGCTTCAGATGGTTATCCTGTCTGCAAGAGATTCAAGATATTGAATTTCAGAGATATATCCCCAACAGAAAGATTATGTAAAGGTTTTAGCGCCCCGGATTGTTGACTTATCTAAAAAACAGGAGATATTTTTGCCACAGTATAAAAAATGGGCCGTATGTACAACAGTCAACATGGAATAAACAGGATATTGATCGCCCGTAACGAAGGAACTGACAACGAGGACATTTCCCTGCTTTTAATGCGAAACGACCTCGAGGTGCTGATGGCCTCTTCGGGCCAAAAGGCGATCAGTCTCATGAAAGAGCATCCCGATTTCAGGATGGCGTTTTTCAGCACCGATCTCGAAGGGCTGAACGGATTTGACACAACCATGCAAGCCAGGGCATTAGATCCGGGACTCCCCATTATCCTGCTGGTGAACTACAGTACCCGTGAGACCATCAACCTGGCCGCGATGGTTGGCTGTGACCAGGTTTTGCAAAACCCGATAGAGCCCGAAACCTTTGTTGTACTGGTTGACAAACTCCTGAGTCATGTTCATCATGAACAACAATGTCAGCAAAACGGAAATTAAATTGTTTCAAACGTCTTTTACCGCTTATCAATAATCAGCCTAATCAAAGAACAATGAAAACAGCGATCCTTTTAATCATTTTCCTGGTTTTATCGGCAGTGGCCGGTTTTTCCCAAAATGTCGGTATTAATGCCGATGGTTCTGCTCCCGACAATTCGGCTATGCTCGATGTTAATTCAACCAGTAAAGGTTTTCTGGTACCCCGGGTAACAATGCAGCAAAGGGATGCCATTGCCACTCCTGCAAACGGTTTGATGGTTTTTTGTACCGATTGCGGCACGAACGGCGCGCTATGCATTTTTTACAACACCTTTTGGATGGCCGTGTCATTGTGCAATTCCCCCGCTCCTGATGAGGGCGTCCATGTGGCGCTGCCCAATCAGATCACATGGATCTGGGAAGCGGTAGCCGGCGCTGCAGGCTATAAGTGGAATACAACGGATAATTACACCACAGCCGTTGACATGGGTACAAATACCTCCACTACTGAAACCGGGCTTGCATGCACCACCCCATATACACGGTATGTGTGGTCGTATAATTCATGCGGGACATCAACTCCGACAGGTCTGACACAGTCGACCGTTACGGTTTCAAGCCCGGTGGAGGGAACGCATGTCCCCGGGGCCACGCAGATCACGTGGGTTTGGAACGCCGTACCCGGCGCTACTGGTTATAAATGGAACAACGTTAATGATTACAATACAGCCTTCGACTTGGGAACAAATACTTCGACGACCGAGACTGGACTTACAGGGAATACGGTCTATGCCAGGTACGTTTGGGCGGTATCCTCCTGCGGAGAATCGCTACCAGCCACACTCAGTCAATCGACGCTTTACATTGGAATGAGTTACCAGGGAGGCGTCATTTTTTACATTGATGGCACCGGACTTCACGGTTACGTTGCTGCCGCTGCCGATCAGAGTTCAGGAGCCTCCTGGGGATGCTACGGTGTTTGGTTAGGAACTACTGCAACAACCATAGGTTCCGGTCAGACCAACACCACCAACATCGTAAACGGATGCAGCGATGAAGGAATCGCCGGGAAAATCTGCAACGATCTCGTTTTAAACGGATACAGCGACTGGTTTTTACCATCAAAGGATGAGCTCAATCAGTTGTACCTCCAAAAGAATTTGGTTGGAGGCTTTTCTAATGTTATCTACCAGACTTCATCAGAGTCTTTTACATACAACAACTGGGTGCAGGATTTCAACGCTGGCACTCAGGCAAACTATGCTGGTAAGAACAATCTTTATCGTGTGCGTGCCGTGAGGGCGTTTTAAAAAGCCGGCTTTCAGCGACCATTCACAGTTAAAACAATACACAAAAAAATGAAAAACAAAAGAGAGGGATTACAGCAGCAGCATCAGTCCGGGTGGAGAAGCCTGATCCTGATTATTTTAATTCAGATCATGGCAGTGGGCCTTAGCGCCCAAAATGTCGGTATTAACGCCGATGGTTCTGCTCCCGACAATTCGGCCATGCTCGATGTAAGTTCAAACGACAAAGGGTTCCTGCCACCCCGAATCGCCTTAACCGCCACCAATTCTGCAAGCCCGGTTACATCGCCCGCAGTCGGATTGCTTGTTTACAACACCGCAACGGCCGGCAGTGCGCCGAACAATGTGGCGCCGGGGTTCTATTACTGGAACGGAACGGCGTGGATTTCCCTGATCACCAGCGTGACAGGAACCGCGCCAATCAACGTCGATGGCAACGCCTCATCTTCTGTCGTCAGCCTGGGAATAGTCGGGGTGGCCAACGGCGGCACCGGCACATCAACGCTTACCGTGAATAACGTGTTATTGGGCAACGGCGGCGACCCCGTGCAAACGGTTGCCCCTGGCACAAGCGGAAATGTGCTTACCTCCAACGGCGCCTCCTGGGTCTCGGCTTCAGGTGGAGCCGATGTGCACACCATTGGCGAAAGCTATGGCGGGGGCATTGTGTTTTACGTTTATGATGGAGGAAGGCACGGGTTGATTGCCGCGACCAGCGATCTTAGTGGCACGTATCAATGGCATAACACAACAACTTATTGGTGTAATAAAGTCCGAAATGATGGGATTTCAATCGGACGCAACAATACTGACTCTATCACAAGAAAAGTGGGAGGGGCTGGCTATTATGCTGCCAGTTACTGCGCTAGACTTTTGACCGGTGGTTTTGGCGACTGGTATCTTCCGTCAAAATACGAGCTCAATTTGTTGTTCCTGCAAAAGGATGATGTTGGCGGCTTTACAACCGGCGAATACTGGAGTTCCACTGAAAGTGGCCCTGGATATGCATATTTTCAAAACTTTTTAGATGGCTCTTATGCCACGAGTATCAAAACTACAAGTTACCGTGTCAGAGCTGTGCGGTGTTTTTAATAACTGTTTAACAATTTCCGAATCAGTTCACCGGTACATTGAAATGAAAATAACAATTATATCATGAAGACAGGTTTCAGGGTAACTATTTTGCTCGCACTCTTGACATCCAATTCCATTGCACAGGGCGTTTATAACAATGGGGGAAAAATTTTCATCGGATCGGGCGCCGTGGTGTTTGTAAATGGCAGCGCCGGGAATTTCAGAAACGAGGCTAACGGCGGCAATGGAACCGTCGCCCTTACCGGAACGCTGAAACTGGGAGGCAACCTCACGAACAATGTCCCCGGTTCCGATGTATTCGACTCACCTGCCGCAGGAAGCGAGGTGATCATGGCGGGCAGCGCCGTACAATATATCAACGGGACCACCAGCGCGCCGGTCGTGTTCAACAAGCTGACTATCAATAACAGTAGCGGTGTCACTCTTGGCAACAACATTTTGGTGAACGGCCTGCTCAATTTTGAAACAGGGTTGATCACCACCCTCACAAACACCGTCACGATGGGCCTGTCGGGAACCTTCAGCGGGACGACATCGTCCTCGTATGTCAGCGGACGGCTGGCCAGAATGATCAACACGACTGGTTCACCATTTCCCTTCCCGATCGGAAAAGGGGGGAACTACCGCCCGCTTTCGGTCAATTTTTCGACATTGACCGGCACGAGCACTGTCCTTACCGAGCAGATCGAATCGCTGATGCCGGGAACCGTTCCCGACAACGTTACCATCTTCCCCGACCGGTACTGGGTGATCAGCCAGACAGGAGGAAGTGACATGTCATACACCCTGACCCTGGATGGAACGGGGTTTTCGCCCACGGCAACTAAAAAGATGATCCATGGCAACGGAACAACCAACACCGATTACGATGTGACCTTCTTAAGTCCCAATTACACGAACTCGGCGCCATTTAGCAGCTTCAGCAATTTCGGCATCGGTGAATACTGCATGCCACAGGTAGTTACATTTACCGTCCTTGATGCAAAAACTTACGGAGACGATCCTTTCCAGGTGAGCGCGACAGGCGGCGGATCGGGCAACCCGGTCTATTTTTCCAGTTCCGATCCATCGGTGGCTACCGTCACCGCCACCGCAGGCTCTGCCGATGTAACCATCCTCAAAGCCGGTACCTGCACCATCACCGCCACCCAGGCGGGCAGTGAGACCTGGTGCCAGGGCCGCACCGACCGGGCGCTGATTGTCAATCAGAAATCCATCACCATAACCCCAGGTGTTGGCCAGACCAAAATTTATGGGAGTACCGATCCAACTCCCCTTACCTATACCTGGTCGCCATCGCTTGTCGGCACTGACGAGATAACAGGCAATCTGGCCCGGACTTCCGGAAATAGCGTGGGGAATTACATATTTACCCTCGGAACCCTTGGCGCCGGCGGCAACTACACCTTGACAGTTACAGTCACTCCTGTGTTCACCATTACCCCAAAAGCGTTAACGGCCTCCATTACCGTCAGCAACAGATGTTATGACGGAACTACGGCAGCCACAATCGAAGGAATAACCCTGAATGGTGTGATATCGCCCGATGTGGTCACCGTTACTGCAACCGGGGCAGCTTTCGAAGATGGCAATCCGGGGTTGGACAAAACGGTAGATATTACCGGGCTCGCCATTGATGGTGCCGATGCGGCCAACTATTCGCTTCCAGCCACTGCAACAACCACCGGCGACATCTGGGAACTGCCTGAACCCACAATCACCGGATCAGACTGGTGTTGTGAAAATGCTTCGGGTATCTTTTATTCGACCGAAACCGGGATGACAAACTACGTCTGGACTGTTTCGCCGGGCGGAACCATTACCTCGGGAGGTTCCGGTTTCCATTCGGTTACAGTTACCTGGAATACCGCGGGTACGCAGAGTGTGACGGTAACCTATACCGATGCCAACCTTTGCGCTGCCGCATCGGCAACCCTGAAAACGGTGACGGTGGCTCCACTCCCGGTTCCGGCTCTCAGCGGTACTGCCGAGCCTTGTGAAACCCATCCTGAACAGGTTTATACGACCGATGCCGGGAAGAGCGATTATGTGTGGACGGTTTCCCCGGGAGGTACGATTACTTCGGGTGGTACGTCAACTGATCAATCCGTTATTGTGACCTGGAATACGACCGGCGTCCAGACAGTAACAGTCAATTATACCTTTGGAGGATGTTCGGCAGCTTATGCAACGGTTCAGACAGTGACGGTGATCCCATCGCCTGTTCCGACGGTGAGCGGTCCGGGAACCATGTGTGCCGGGACTTCCGCGAATGAATATACTACCCAGGCGGGGATGAACAACTATATTTGGACTGTCACGCCGGGAGGAACCATTACTTCAGGAGGAACATCCGCAGATCATAATGTAATTGTTACATGGAACTCTGCCGGAGCCCAGACCGTGACTGTAAATTACCAAAACTCCTCCGGATGCGATGGCGCTACAGCGGCAGTGCAAACTGTAACGGTAAAGGAGGTACCCGAACCCACCATCACCGGAAATACGGCGGTTTGTGTGAATTCAACAGGCAATGTGTATAACACTGAATCTGGAAAGACCGATTATCTTTGGACTGTATCGCCGGGAGGAACCATCACATCAGGTGGATCAGGCGCTGAATCGGTAACCGTAACCTGGAATGTTTCAAGTGTGCAGCGTGTTACGGTGAATTACACCAATCTCAACGGATGTACATCTCCTGAGGCAACGGTGAAAACAGTAACGGTGATCTCTCAGCCTGCACCGGCGCTGAGCGGTCCGGCCACGGCGTGCATCGGCCATACAGGGAAGGTATATTCGACCGATGCCGGAAAGAGCAATTATACATGGACCATTACACCGGGGGGAACCATCACATCGGGCGGAACATCCACGGATGAAACCGTAACCGTAACCTGGAATACTGCGGGGACGCAGACCGTTACTGTGAATTACAGCGATGGAGGTTGTTCGGCAGCCACCGCCACAGTTCAAACCGTAACGGTTATTCCTGCGCCCATCCCGACAGTTGATGGGCCTGCTACAGTTTGTGCTGAGATTTCAGGGCAGACATATACTACTGAAACAGGGATGAATAATTATAATTGGTGGGTATCACCGGGTGGGACCATCACCTCGGGAGGCGCTGCAACAGATCATACTGTAGTGGTGACCTGGAATAGCGCGGGTACCCAAACAGTAACAGTAAATTACCAGAATTCCTTTGGGTGCGAGGGAGCCACAGCGGCAGTGCAAACAGTGACGGTTAAAGCGTATTCACAACCCACCATCTCAGGAAATACACCGGTTTGTGTGAATTCAACCGGCAATGTTTATATCACCGAATCGGAAATGACCGATTATGAATGGACAGTATCTCCGGGAGGGACTATTACAACGGGTCATACACTAACCGGACATTCGATCACAGTGACCTGGAATACGGCCGGGGCGCAAACGGTGACGGTGAATTATACAAATTCCAACGGATGTGCATCACCGGAGGCAACGGTAAAATCGGTAACGGTGATCACATTACCGGCGCCGGAGCTGGACGGTCCGGCCACGGCCTGTATCGGCCATACCGGCAAAGTCTACACAACCGATGCCGGAAAGAGTGATTATGCATGGACTGTAACGCCGGGAGGAACCATTACCTTGGGTGGCACATCCAATGACAACTTCGTGACGGTAACCTGGACCATCGCCAGCGCTCAAACCGTGACGGTTAATTATAACGATGGAGGCTGTACAGCTGCCACTGCAACGGTTCAAACCGTAACGGTTATTCCTGCGCCCATCCCGACAGTTAATGGGCCAGCTACAGTTTGTGCTGAGATTTCAGGGCAGACATATACTACCGAAACGGGGATGAATAATTATTCCTGGTGGGTTTCTCCAGGCGGGACCATCACCTCGGGAGGAACAGGAACAGATCATACCGTAATGGTGACCTGGAATAGTGCGGGGACGCAGACAGTGACTGTAAATTACCAGAATTCATTTGGATGCGGGGGTGCCGCTGCGGCAGTGAAAACTGTAACTGTGATCTCCTCTGGTCAGGTAAATAAGCCTGCTGATCAAATTGTTTGTAATGGAGGAAGCGTCGGTGCAATCATCTTTGAAACGACCAATACCGGCGGCACGACCACCTATGAATGGACCAACAGCAATACGGGCATCGGGCTTGCGGCACAAGGAAGCGGTGATATTCAAGCCTTTATCGCGACTAACCCCGGTACAGAACCGGTTGTGGCCATCATTACCGTAACACCGACTTACACTGCAGCCGAGCCTGATATGAGTCATTCAGGTCCGGGATTTATTCCGGAAAATGACTACCCTGAGGTCGGCTGCATCGGTTCAACCAAAACCTTCACCATCACGGTGAACCCCACCGGGCAGGTTAATCAGCCTGACAACCAGCTGCTCTGCAATGGTTCGACTACCAACGCAGTGAGCTTTGGTACTGTTAACACCGGCGGCACGACCAGCTATTCGTGGACCAATGATAATACAAGCACAGGGCTCGGGGCACAGGGCACAGGGGACATTGAGGCGTTTACAGCAACGAATCCCGGAACTGAACCTGTTGTGGCCACGATCGTGGTGACTCCAACCTTTACCGGCGGCGGGACACCCTGTCAGGGTGGTACCAAAACCTTCACGATTACCGTCAACCCAACCGGGCAGGTAAACCAGCCGGCAAGCCAGGTAGTGTGCAACAACGCAAGCACAGCGCTTGTAACCTTTGGTACTCTCAACACCGGGGGCACGACCAGCTATTCGTGGACCAACGACAATACCAGTATTGGGCTCGGGGCACAGGGCACAGGGGACATTGAGGCGTTTACAGCAACGAATCCCGGAACTGAGCCGGTTGTAGCCACGATTGTGGTTACGCCAACCTTTACCGGCGGCGGGACACCCTGTCAGGGTGGTACCAAAACCTTCACGATTACCGTGAACCCCACCGGGCAGGTTAATCAGCCTGACAACCAGCAGCTCTGCAATGGTTCGACTACCAACGCAGTGAGCTTTGGTACTGTTAACACCGGCGGCACGACCAGCTATTCGTGGACAAACAGCCAGCCAGGAATCGGGCTCAGGGCACAGGGCACAGGGGATATTGAGGCGTTTACTGCAACGAATCCCGGAACTGAACCTGTTGTGGCCACGATCGTGGTGACTCCAACCTTTACCGGCGGCGGGACACCCTGTCAGGGTGGTATCAAAACCTTCACGATTACCGTGAACCCAAACGGGCAGGTAAACCAGCCGGCAAGCCAGGTAGTGTGCAACAACGCAAGTACGGCGCTTGTAACCTTCGCCACTCTCAACACCGGGGGCACGACCAGCTATACCTGGACCAACGATTCGCCATCCATTGGCCTGGCAGCCTCCGGAAGCGGCAACATCGCATCGTTCACCGCAGTCACCGCCGGAACTTCGCCCGTTGTAGCCACCATCGTTGTTACACCCACCTTTACTGGCGGCGGGACACCCTGTCAGGGTGGTACCAAAACCTTCACGATTACCGTGAACCCCACCGGGCAGGTTAACCAGCCAGCCAGCCAAGTAGTGTGCAACAACGATCGCACGGCACTTGTAACCTTTGGTACCCTCAACACCGGCGGCACGACCAGCTATTCGTGGACCAACAATAATACAAGCACAGGGCTCAGGGCACAGGGCACGGGGGACATTGAGGCGTTTACTGCGACGAATCCCGGCGCTGAACCTGTTGTGTCTACGATTGTGGTTACGTCGACCTTTACTGGCGGCGGGACACCCTGTCAGGGTGGTACCAAAACCTTCACGATTACCGTGAACCCCACCGGGCAAGTTAATCAGTCTGACAACCAGCTGCTCTGCAATGGCTCGACTACCAACGCAGTGAGCTTTGGTACTGTTAACACCGGGGGCACAACAACCTACGCGTGGACCAACGACAACACGGGCATAGGACTCGGGGCGCAGGGCACGGGCGACATTGAGGCGTTTACAGCAACGAATCCCGGCATTGAGCCTTTGATTGCAACGATTGTTGTAACCCCGATTTTTACCAATGGCGGTGTTAATTGTAGTGGCCCATCCAAGTCGTTTACCATCACAGTGAATCCAACCGGTCAGGTAAACCAGCCGGCAAGCCAGGTAGTGTGCAACAATGCAAGTACGGCGCTTGTAACCTTCGCCACTCTCAACACCGGGGGCACGACCAGCTATACCTGGACCAACGATTCGCCATCCATTGGCCTGGCAGCCTCCGGAAGCGGCAACATCGCTTTGTTCACCGCAGTCAACGCCGGAACTTCGCCCGTTGTAGCCACCATCGTTGTTACACCCACCTTTACTGGCGGCGGGACACCCTGTCAGGGTGGTACCAAAACCTTCACGATTACCGTGAACCCCACCGGGCAGGTTAA
>Ga0247841_10008708_pt1 | contig 14487 bp, 17 predicted proteins | sample LaCruzMarch2015__2_FD_192410 | JGI IMG/M metagenome (GOLD analysis project Ga0247841, IMG submission 192410) | Freshwater microbial communities from meromictic Lake La Cruz, Castile-La Mancha, Spain - LaCruzMarch2015_18m | ecosystem: Environmental > Aquatic > Freshwater > Lake | place: Spain...
CCAAGTATTCATCAGCATGCGGCGGTATGGCTTTTGCTCATAACTGATCTTGACCATGTAAACGCGACATTCCAAGCCGAACATCTTGGTGGACATGGCAAGCGCGCTCCCCCATTGGCCGGCGCCGGTTTCGGTGACAATTCGTTTAGTGCCCGCCATTTTATTATAATAGGCCATAGGTATTGCTGCGTTAGGTTTATGGGAACCTGCCGGACTGACGCCTTCATTTTTGTAGTAAATCTTTACCGGACAATTAAGCAGTTTTTCAAAATTGTAAGCGCGATAAAGAGGGGATGGACGCCACAGTAAATACTTTTGCAGGACTTCGTCCGGGATGTCAATCCAACGCTCGCTTGAAGCTTCCTGTTCAATGATGTTCATGGGGAAAATTGCCGCAAGATCATCCGGTGTCACCGGCTGACCTGTTCCCGGATGCAGCGGAGGTTTCATCGGCGTGGGCAAATCCGCCACGACATTGTACCACTGCCTCGGTATCTCATGATCTTCCAAAAGTATTTTAACCTGTTCCATTTTTACTCTCCTTTTTAAAAATTATTTTTACCACAATCACGCTTTGCGGGATTGTTCAACTTACCAATTCCGATACACTTCGTTTTCGGAATTGGAGTTTCACAATAAAAAAATGCCATGGGATTTATATTCCCATGGCATTTGAATTCTATTGCTTAAGTCAAGGGAATAAACTTCCCTGCCCAAGCCTATTATTTTAACAAGACTAAGGGCAGATATTCAAAATCTGCCACCACCAATTATTATTAATAAAATTTACTGCCATTTGAGCAACCTGTCTGTTTTTAATTATTTCGATTGCTGCTTAACACAGCAAATAAATAATTGTCAAGAAATTATTTTAAAATATTCTAGTAAAACTTCCTTCACCTTTTTACGGCGAATATTCTCTCGATAAATATTCCGCGCAGCCTGGGGTCTTGAAGACGTCCTTCATCTTCCACCGGCAGTCCAGGAAAGTGCTCCCTGAAGATCCGGGCAAATATTCCTATCCCTGTTTTGACGGCCATACCTTTTTCATTATAGACTTTGACGCGCTCCATACCACAACTGGGCGAATTCCTCTTGAAAACAAAACCACAAAGGTTTTCTGTTGCCAGCTCGGCCACACGTTTGTTTGCCCAGTTCACCAATAAATCTGTCCGATCCTGTTTGCCGCCGGTTGTGACTAAGCGCGGATTTGCCAGGCCACTTTCAAGCCGCATGGATTCTCTGGGAACACCCAACCCGCATTCAACTTCAGGACACACATGGACATAATCTACATAAGCACCCAAAGTATCCTTTAAAGAGCAATCCAGCTTATGCCCGCCATCATAGCGGACATTAACGCCGAGCAGACAGGAACTAATGCCGAGCTTAATTTTTCCCATTTAAACATTATGTAGATTCAAGGAGATCATTTTGTACATGGACCAATATTATTAATATGTGTAGCTGATTGCCACTCCGGCAGAAAACCTTTCCGCATATCGGCCTTCAATATTAACATGGAAGCCTTTGAAAAGGGGGATATCAACCCCGCCAAATCCTCCGACAATTGATTTGTTTCGAATCGAAACATTTTCTGCCGCGTATTCAATGCCCGGGATATTCGAATCGAGTGATGCCTTGGCCTCGGCATAATAAGCGTAAGGGCCGGCATATAATTTTATAGCAAGCGGAGCTGTTATCTGAAGCCCCATACCAAAATTAATGTCCCAAAGATTTTTGATCTTGAGATCGGCTATATAAGGTACACCGCCCGCGCCCGCGCTTCCCGAGACACTATCTGTATAGTTACTGAAATGATATGTTCCCTGGATAAAAGCTCCAACACCGAATATTTTGGAAATCGGATAAAAGCCCTTTGCGCCTAAGGTGCCAAAAAACTTCCAGTTTTCTGCAAAATCAAGTTTGCTGGTTGTGGTTAAAGCATCTGTGGAGCTAAAGGCATCGGAAATTTTCAGATCCGCTACTCCAATGCGGCCATATATTTCCCAGATATTATTCCCGCCGTAGGCCACTTGTGAATAAATCGAATTCTGCTTGAGTATATGAGCATTATCATTTTTGAATGTATCTTCAGAATAAAAGTAACCGATGGCAGTATTTAACCCTCCGGCCTCTTTAGAAACAGTTTGCGGTGGACCGAAAGGCCCGGAGGCCATGGCAATCGTGTTAGATACAATAATTATTAGTATTGACAGCGTAATTATTTTATAATTATTCGTAAGGATTTCTCCTTTCTCCTGCAAGATGTTTATTTGGTTATCGCCCTATCTATAACAGGCAAAGTTGTTTCTTCAGTTCTGAAAATTAATGACCTTGACTTACGCGCTTTGACTTTCTTCAGCCGATATTGGATGTAGGCATCACGCACTGCTACGTAAGGATCAATGGCTGCCTCCTTAAGAGACTCATAATCACCAATTCTCAACGATGTGTTATTGACTATCTCATATGACCGAACACCCATTCCTGCATACCAGGGATAAACATACGAAACGGGATACAAGAAATAATCGCCCGCTATATCCACACTATCACGCGGACTGGAAGGGCCAAGTACCGGCCAGACAATATAAAAGCCGTGCCCAATACCATATACGCCAAGAGTTTGCCCCAGATCCGTCTCCTGCTTCTGCAGATCAAGTTCTTTACTTGACGAAGGATCTAAAAGCCCGCCGATTCCCCAAATTGTGTTGATGCCGAAACGACCAAATTCACTTGCCGCCCCGCTGAAGTCGGCCTGAAGCAAACAACTCAGAAAGCGCACAGGGAAACCCAGATTGAAAAAGAAATTTTTCACACTGATTCGCGCCGGTTCGGGAACAACTGCTTTATATCCCTGCGCTACCGGTTTTAGCGCCCAGAAATAGAGTTTATCATTAAAGTGATACATGGCTCTATTAAGCGGCTCAATGGGATCGGCAATCTCAATTCTTTCTTCTTTGAATGTATCATCATCATAATCGAAATTCTCATTATCATTACCGCTTTGTGCTTTAGTTTGAGCCTGCGCATCGGTTGCCTGCTGACCGGAATCAGCGGCAAGCAAGACCGGCTTAGGATCAACCAAGGGTTGTGTTACCACAGCAGATAATGACCGCTGGCTGGACGCACAACCCACCGCGAGAAACGCGCACAATAAAGCTATGGAGAAGTAAGATTTCATAAAACGGTATCCATTAATGTTCCTTAACCTTTTTGCGTAAAATTTCCAGCAACTGCTCCGGTGTCTTATTACCAAGTATATCATTGAACTGCGTGCGATAATTCTGCACAAGGCTCACATTTTCCACAACAACATCATATACTTTCCATTTACCATCCTTAAGTATTACTCTGTAGAAGATAGGAATTTCTTTGGATGAGGTAACAACTTTCGTCTGAATTTCTGCCTGATTATCAGAGATCATATTTTCTTTATAGAAATCAACCTTTTCGTCAGAGTAGTCAAGGATTTTATCTATATACGCCTTTTCCAAAACCTGTTCAAAAAGAACAACAAATTCTGTCTGCTGAGCGGGGTTGAGTTTGGTCCAGTTACGCGCCAAAGTCCGTCTGGAGAATTCAACTTCATCGAACATGCCCTTGTAAATTACACGAAGCTTCTCTTTCTTGATTTCTTTGGCTGATGGTCCTTTGAGCTTTGAATCGCGCAATATATCGAGTACCTTTTTTACATTTGCCTCAACTGTGGCCATGGGCGCTCCGGCATAAACCGGCATGGAAAACACAAAGAGTATCAATATAGTTAATGCCGCAAATTGCTTTTTCATTGGTTATCCCTCCTGATTGAATTGATATTTATTTATTTTTTACTTCACCAAACGCGTACTTACTGATTAGCTCTACAATATCGACCGCGGCCTGCGTTTCAGTGATGACCCCCCCGGGACCAAGTAGAGTTCCCGAACCGCCTGCATCAATGCTTAGGTATTTATCGCCGATCATGCCTTCGGTTTTAATGGCAGCGATGGCGTCATCATATATTTTGATATCTTTTTTAATTCTTATTTCCACAACCGCCTTCTGGTTTTCCTGGTCCATCGTGATTTTTTCCACCTGTCCGACATCAATGCCTAAAATATTCACAGGACTGCCAATTCTTAAGCCCGTAACGGTTGTGAATTTGGCAATAAGCGAGTAGGAATTACTATTTAAAAAATCAACTTTACCCAATTTCACAGTCATATATCCGACACAGAGCATACCGAAAATGACAAAGATGCCGACTATGGTTTCTATTTTGTATTTCTTCATTTGTTCACTCCTCGACGGCGCATCGCAGCCGCCCAATTTCTTTTTGTTGAGATTCCGCTGAATCTATGACGGAATCTATTTCAGCAATAGGTTGCCCTTGCGCAATTCCGGCCCGAATGGTGAAGTCAACGCCCTTTACCGAAGGCTCCTTCTTTTGAGCTTCAGCACAAATGTCGCGGATTCCTTGCTCCTGAAAATCCTTAACAAAATCATTCAAAATGCTCTCAGCTTCCTCAAGATTGGAAAAAGGTAGCACTGTAACAACTTCATTGGCCTTGCGGCGATTGGAAAAGCCGCCTATGACACCAAAATGTTTATTGATATACAGTCCCAACGAGTGGATTACTTCTTGTGCCGCATCGTGACCCAGGCTGGAAATGATTGCCTCCAGGTTGGACAGAGTAAAAACGACAACACAGTAACTTTCACCTGATTTTCTGCGCTCTAGCTGAACATGATTTAAAATTTTAAAATTTCGTTTAGAGTACAGACCAGTCAGTTCCTTTTGCAACCCTTCGAGGCTATGGATAACTTCATCGGTGAAAGGGTGATCAAAACTCCCCAGTTCTTCCGGGGTCCCCTGAAAAACAATAGTTTTATCATAGAGGGCGAGAATCCTGTTGGAAATAAAATACACATCCGGAATCTCATGGCTGACGAGTATGGCGGTAAAATTAAATTTTCTCTGGTACTGAGCAATCATGCTCAGGATTGCATTTTTCCGGACAGGGTCCTGGCCGGTAGTTGGTTCATCAAACAAAACAATTCGAGGATCGGTTATCAGCGCGCGTGCCAGCGCCGCCCGTTTTTGCATACCACCGGAGAGTTCCGACGGATACCTGTGGGTGGCTTCGGCAAGTTCTGTCTGCTCGATTCTAGCCATAACTCTGCGGTCAATTTCCGCTTTCTTTAAATTTGTCGTCTCCCTCAGAGGCAGCGCAATATTATCATAGACAGTCAGTGAATCGAACAAAGCGTTGCCCTGAAACATGTAACTAATTTGGGCAAGGGAAGTGGCAATTTCTGATTTCTTCATTTCGGTCAACGGTTTGCCGCGGAAGAGAATGGTCCCTTCGTCGGGTTCAAGCAGACCGATAATATGTTTGAGCAACACACTTTTACCAGAACCACTCAGACCGATAATAGTGGTAACCTGCCCTTCATATACTTGCAAATTTACATTCTCCAGAACTGTTTGCGAGCCGAAGCGCTTGGTAACATTTTTAAATTCAATCAATGGAGTATTCATAAGTTTCTCTAAATCAGCAGTGCAGTCACTATATAATCTGACACCAGAATCAACACGCAGGAAAGCACAACAGCCGACGTTGTGGCCAGGCCGACAGCCTGTGCGCCGTGGCTATCCTTGCGCATATGCGCAAAATATCCCTGATAACAACAAACAGTAGCGACGATCACAGCAAAAACAATTGATTTAATAAAGCCGTTGGTTATATCATTTAGCACCACATAAGTCTGGATGCTGTGCATGTAAACACCACCATTCAAACCCAAAAGCACAACTCCGGAAACATAGCCACCGAAGATACCGATAAGATCAAACACGGCCGTCAGTAAGGGAAAGCTGATGATGGCGGCAATAATTTTGGGGCTAACAAGATACTGAAGCGGATTGATCCGCATGGTGTGCAAAGCGTCGATCTGCTCGCTAATGCGCTGAATACCGATCTCAGCTGTTATTGCGGAGCCTGCCCTTGCCGTAATCATGATGGCTGTTAGCACCGGTCCCAATTCCATGATCAGCGAAAGAGACACCAGAGAACCAACTGCGCCTTGTGCCCCGAATTGGACAAGAGCATGGTAAGATTGCAAACCCAGAACCATACCGGTAAAAAAGCTTACCAGCATGATAATTGCTGTGGACCTTGCCCCGATGTAATAGATCTGCGAAACAACCTTGGACAACTGCTTAGAACGAAAGGTTTTCAAGAGCGCCATAAAAAGGAAAACCGTTGCCGTACCTAAACCGTTAACCCAGCCGATTACCGCTTCCCCGATAAAGGTAAACGGCTGCGCCAAGAACATACCCCGCCGGCATTTTACGCCGCCTTCGGGATTTTTCCGAGTATTTGTATCATCCACCATTAATACAATTCGCCTTTTTAACTTACTTGACAGGTAAATCCCATTAGATCACTGAACCGCAAAATCCGCGACCACGTGATTTTTTGAACATTGCGGTGAAATCTTACATATTTATCTTAATTCGTCAACAGAAGAATTAACAGGAAAGATATCGCTGATTCTATCGTAATAATATAGAGATGACTATGGGGGTGAAGTATAATACGGATAAGGCAACAATGGCTATACAAAACCTGTTTGCCCATTTCTCAATTTTTAGCATACGTTGAGACCAGTCTGCCTGCTCTGCAGCGAGTCCAAGTTGTTTGATTAGACCGGCTGCTGACGGGATTGATTTTTGTCTGTTTATTTCAAGATGAAATGCGGATAAATCTGTCATTATTTGCATTTTGTCTGCTCCCATTTATTTTCACTTAAATTAGACAAGCTCACAGATGATATTTTCTCACGGCGGCTGTAATGACACCGCCAATCTTCAACTCTTCTTTCGGCCGAATAACAGGATATGCTGAATTAGCCGCTTCCAGAACAACATCTTTTCCTTCTCTGCGGAAATACTTCATCGTCCACTGTCCATCTACTTCAGCTAGAACAATGTCACCGATATTCGGAGATCTTTCCCCATCAACAATAACAAGATCACCTTCCATGATGCCGGCATCAATCATTGAATCTCCCGTGACCTTCAACAGAAAAGAAGAATCCGGCTTTGTGACGAGGTATTCATCCATGGAGATGACTTCCCGAAGCCCTTCTTCCGCAGGAGATGGAAAGCCGGCGGCTACATTGCCAACCAGCGGAATGCCAAAGGATAAGCGCATAGGTTTGAGAAATCCATTTGCGTCTTTTTCCAGGATGCCTTTTTCCAGGAGTTTTTCTATCCAGTAGTGGACTACACTTTTGGAGCGCACACCGAAAAGATCAAGCATCTCCGCGTATGTGGGCATTCTCCTTTGTTCGCGATAAAAAGAAATGATGTCACGCTCAATGGAATTAATGTCTCGGATTTTCTTCATGGCTTCTTTATATAGAACGATCGTTCTATTGTCAAGAAATATTTTTAGCGGTTATTTTACCCCGTTTCTTTGCATACATCTTCAGGGTAGCAATCTTTTTTCCTTTCGCCAGTTTCTTAATTTTAATTTCCAGACGCATTGCATCTGCCCTGCTCATGGGATTGCTTACGGCGGATAACGCTACCGGCCATCTTGAGCATGTATATTTTGCCCCCATTCCCCGGTTGTGCGCAGTCAAACGTTTTTCAAGATTATTGGTAATACCCGTATACAGGGTATTATCACTGCATCGCAAAATATAAACTACCCAAGCCTTATTTGTCAGCGCCTTTTTTATCTTCATATTTATAATCATCTACTATATTTAATGCCAAGTTGCTTTCAAAAAATAAAATATAAATTTTTGAAAGCTTACTTGGTATAAGTTTATATTACTAACTATCATCAATTTAATTCTTTGACCGGATTAAAAACTAATGCTAATAATCAGTCATTAAACTCTTGGAGATTTTGATTTATGCTTAATTTTTTGCCACCTCTGGTTCGAGGAATAATTGCAACGCTGCTTTTGGTTCTTAATGTTTTGTTTTGGGGCTTTATTCTTTTTACGTTTTCCATTCCGAAATTTCTCTTACCTTTTAAATCCTTCCGCCGTATTCTCGACCGCATTCTTCTGTGGATTTCCGAAAACTGGATATCCTGCAACAGCGGCTGGATGAATCTGACCCAAAAAACCAAATGGGATGTGCAGGGGTTGAACGATTTGAATTATAAAGGATGGTATCTTGTTGTCAGCAATCACCAGTCCTGGGTGGACATCTTAATAATGCAACACCTGCTGAATCGTCGTATTCCTTTGATGAAATTTTTTCTTAAACACGAACTCATCTGGGTGCCGGTGATGGGTCCGGCATGGTGGGCGCTTGATTTTCCTTTCCTGCGGCGACACAACGCGGAATACCTAAAGAAGCATCCCGAGCAGAAGAGAAAGGATTTTGAAACAACCAAAATGTCCTGCGAAAAGTTTGCCACTATGCCTACAAGCGTGATGAATTTTCTTGAAGGTACCCGCTTTACTCAGTCCAAGCGCGACAGGCAGAAATCACCGTATAAATACCTACTGCGTCCGAAAGCCGGTGGTATCGCGCTGGCTTTAAGCGTGCTGGGTGAAAAATTTAATTCCTTGCTCAATATTACCATCGTTTATCCCGACTTCACCCCCACCTTCTGGGAGTTTCTTTGCGGCAAGCTTAAACGTGTGACTGTCCGCATTCAGAACGTAGAAATACCGCAGCATATTCTGCACGGCGATTACGAAGGCGATGAGAAGTTTCGAGCTGATTTTCAGCTATGGGTACAAGAGCTGTGGCAGGAAAAAGATTTGCAGATTGAATTAATGCGCAAAGAGGCTGGGGCATCGTAGTTTTTTATACTACATTATTAATACTGGTCATGCCAAGCATGGCTATAAGTTGAAGGAGATTGCCGATTGTCTTGGGATTCATTATTCTAAGGTCACAAAGGCGTTAAAGAATGCGGACAAAAACTGATATTTCAAGAACCCATTATTTTCCGTCAAACATAAAAATATTATAATTTAAATAACCAATCGGTGGTAATGCACAATTGGCGATGTTTAGCTGATGTAGTTAATTAAACAGAACTGTTGTCCCCCATATTTCTAAGTTACATATAGCATCTACAAATCAATAACTTTGAAAAATTCAAATGCTGATGATTACGAAATGAAATCTTGTTGTCTGCGTAGTGAAGCTGATCAACATTTTTTCCTGGAACAATTAATTCTAAATTGGGTTCAATTTTCATTGGCACACATCAAAAATGTTATTCCGCTCCATACTCGCCATATCCTTTTTTTAGTTTCAGGTGAGTCCTTAATTCTGAGGGTGCCATAAATTCTTTTTCATTCGCATCAACAATATCTCTTACCCTTTTAATCAACTGAATGTTCGTTGCCAATTTTGATCTTTCCTGGTCAAACCAGATATTATCCTCCAGTCCCACTCGCACTCCGTATCCCATGGAAATCGCTAGAGAATTTGTTTGAAGCTGAAACCTTCCAACTCCGCCTAAGGAGAAAAAAGATGAAGGAGGTAAATCCTTAATTATAGACCCTATATGTATTAAATCCGGCTGAGCACAAGCAATATTTCCTAAAATGATATTAAAGTAATACGGTGGTTTTAATATCTCTTTTTTTATTAAATAGTTCGCGTAATTAACCATCCCTGTATCAAATATTTCCAGCTCTGGTTTGATGCCTCTGTCCAGCATTTCTTTTGCCAACCGAATAATAGTAGCTGGTTCGTTGATGGTTCCATGATGATTAAAATTCAGCGAGCTTAATGTGAGGCTTGCCATGTCAGGTTTTAGGGTATCCTCCAAAGAAAGTACCTGAGCCCTCTGTTCATAATCAATGAATAGCCGGCCGCTTGTCGAAACACAGATAATAAGCTCCGGAGTAGAAGATCGGATGCCTTCTATAATTTTCGCATAGAGCTCTTTTTTATAGGATGGCTGTTCTGTTTGCGGATCTCTTATGTGCAGATGTACCATTGATATTCCAAGTCTGTATGCGTCTTCTACTTCTCCGATAATTTCATTACAGTGTATCGGAACATGGGGAGTCTGACTTTTCTGAGGGATTAGACCTGTAGGAGTAAAGTTGACTATTATCTTATTCATGATTAACTCTCATTTTTATTCCTTCTTCCTTATGATAGCCGATGAGCCGGCTGGGATTTCCAATATTTTTGGAATAAGGCGTTGTATTCCTAATCACAACACTACCAGCTCCTATTAAAGTCTCTTCAGCCAAGGTTGTATTGTTGATTACGGTAGCTCCCAGTCCAAGGTAGCAGGTGTTTTCAATCACACAATTGCCACCTATTTTGCACCCTGCTCCTATAACATTATTATTGCCCATGACAAAATCATGCCCCAGATATACCTGTTGTCTGATGATATTATTTGAACCCATTTTCCCTCCCCTACCTATATGCGTCTGGCCGAAAATCACATTATTTTCCCCTATATGAATTTCAGGCGTAATATCACAGGAGGGGCTTATATAGTTGCGAAGCTTATATCCTGTATTCTTTGCTTTAGAGTACATCGCTTCGCGGTTCCGCATACAGCTGTATCCGCCAAGAATTGATATCATATCATATTCGTCAGGAGGATATAGATCAATGATCTCCTGAAAATTTATCTGCGGAAGCCCTAAAAACTCTGGACCATGAAGGTACTCTTCATCCACAGCAAAACATGCAATTTCAAAATCAGGATTCTTTATTGAATCACAGTACAGCGATTTGCTTAATACCGTATTTCCATACACCACAACTTTTTTAATCACCGATTAATCCTCACCTTGAAGTCTAATATTCACATACTCACAATATTAATGCAGTCAGCCGTTAAACTTATTGATTACTTTAATTACATAAGCTGTTTCCGCTTCACTCATGCCCTCATATAGCGGTAAACTGATAATCCGATCAGCCAGCTTTTCTGTAATAGGGAAATCGCCCTGCTTATAGCCCAAATATTTGTAGGCCTTTGATAGATGTGGGGGGACAGGGTAATGAATTTGTGTTTCAATACCGTTTGCAAAAAGATAATCCTGAAGCTGGCTTCTGTTTTCTGCCTCTATTACAAATAAATGCCATACATGGTCTGATCCTTCCCTGATCTTCGGAAGATGGATATTTGTATTTTGTATGCCCCGCAGGTAATCATCTGCTATTTTTCGTCTCTGAGTAACCGTATCATGATAATGTGCTAATTTAACGGATAAGAACGCCGCCTGCAATTCATCTAATCTAGAATTAACTCCGATCAGTTCATTTTGATATTTTTTCCCGCTGCCGTAATTTCTCAGTTTTTTAATTTTTCCCTTAATTTTACTGTCGTTGCATACAATCGCTCCCGCATCACCAAATGCACCAATTATCTTCGTCGGATAAAAGCTGAAACACCCAATATCTCCCCATGATCCAGTTTTCATTCCATCGCTTTCAGCCCCATGACTATGAGCGCAATCTTCAATTAAATAGAGATTATGCTTTTTGGCAATATCACTGATTCTTTTCATTTTTGCCCCTTGTCCGTAAAGATGGACAACGAGTATGGCTTTGGTACTGCTGCTGATCTTTTCTTCTATCCTCTCTGTATCAATATTGTAATACTCATCAGGCTCAACAAAGATGGGTAAAGCGCCGTTTTCAGTTATTCCGATAACCGAGGCGATATATGTATTGGTGGGAACTATGACTTCGTCCTCTTCCTTTATATTTAAAGCTCTAAAAGCAAGCTTTAACGCATCCAAGCCGGAATTAAGCCCTACACAGTATTTTGTATTGGTAAACTGAGAAAATTCGCTTTCAAATTTTTCAACATTTTTACCAAGTATATACCATCCGGATTCCATTGTTTTCACGGCTGCACAGTCGTATTCATACTTATATTTAAGGTAACTTCTATCCAGGCGGTTAAAGCTGATTCTCATTTTTCCAGTAACCTTCCTTTATATGCTGCAAGTATTTATTATAATCCCTTATGTAATCTTCTTCTTCATAATATTCGGATACTGCAGCGCATAGAACAGAAGCTTCCTTTTTCCAGACCATTGTGATCCATATGCCTTCCGGTATGATCAGCGCTTTCTCTGGAGAATCAAGCACATAAACTTTTCTTTTAAATCCGTTATCCAGTATAATTTCAATTTTACCATAGGGACACCAAATTATACGTTTACATTTTTTATGTGCATGCATACCTCTTATTGTCCCAACTGGTACACCATAGGTATAGAAGACTCTTTTAATGCTAAAATCTATATAATGGTTATTTTCAATTAATGATAAATATCCATCCTCCCCATTACCTATTTTCTCAAGATTGATTAATGTTTCCATTATTTGTGAATTCATCTCCTATGGTTCTTTTAAATTCATTTGCCCTTTGTCTTATTAAGTTTAAATATGCTGGTGAATCATTCATCTCACGCTTAAAATCGTCGGTGCAGCTTCGAACTTCCTCATCTACTTTCGCATCAAAATATTTCAATTTTAATTTAGTAAATTTGCCGTAATACCTGTATGGATTGATATACTTTGGATATTTGAAAGTTTTAATACCAATTTTATTGCATATTATTATTGATTCTTCCTTGAATTCAAAGTGCCTCTTATGATTGGTGTTATTTGATATTCCGCTGGTCACCCTGTATAATATGAAAGGTTGCCTTTTTAAAGACACCTTCAAATCCTTTTTATAATTAAAAAGAAAATACCATTTCGGCAAATCTTCAATCCATTTAAATTGGGAAATGAAGGCTATTAAATCTTTATCTTGTGCAATTTCTCCTTTAAGGAAAACTCCGGGTGCATGTAAAATATTCTTAAAGCGTTGGATCTTTTCCATAGAATGCCAGTCAAATCTTTTCATTAGAAGCATTGTTCTGGCGTCAATATCAGAAATGATTTCTGTATTAAATCGTATGACTGGTGTTAATACCATGTCATGATCTTCGATTACTGTAGTGACATCGTTTTTATAATATAAATCATCTCCGGCGAGCAGCTTGAAATTATCTTTACCGATAGTTTTTATTGCTTTTAAATAGTTTTTTACGATCCCCTGATTATCACTGCTGACTGATATGGTTACTTCACAAAATAAATTACTGTTTGTCTCTGCCCATTTTTTAACTAACGGTATTGTTCTATCTGTGGAGCAATCATCACTTACAAGCAGTTTAAATGCATTATGCTGACTAAACATCATGATTTGATATTTTATGCTTTCCAAATGTTCCAGAATATATTTTTCATGATTGAAAGTTATGACAGCAAATGTAAACATATAAGCATCAACTCAGACATGTGATTTTAGTTCGGATATGCAATATCATAATTCCAAGGAAATTGCATGAATGATTACGATTTGAAATATCGCTTTTTTGTAAATGTTGACTTTTTACGTAGTATAGGAAGCTATACGTAACATTCATTTCTGTAACTCCCAGTCGGCAACGTCCTTCTGCTCATTTTCCAGATATGCTATCCAGTTTAAATTCATCACGTCGACTCCGCTCAGCGTTCCAACGTTTGAGAGATACCGGGCTAAGCCGGGCTTCAGTTTTTCTATCTCGGGTTGGAGTACAGCGGGCATCGATATTTCATATGCTTTCGCAAAGTCTTCCATTTTTGCCGCGACGTTAACCGGTGCGCCGATGACGGTCGACTCACGATATTTGTCGTTGCCAACTTCACAAATGAGCACCTCGCCGTAATTGATGCCGATGCCGATTGAGACCGGATCATAACCGCTGATCTTCAAGACCTGGTCCATAGCGGCGGTTGCCTGCTGCATGTCGATAGCGGAATAAATTGCCTGAATGATCTCTTCTCCCGTCCGGTATGGATGACCATAGACCGCCATGATGCCGTCGCCGAGCAACTTGTCCACCATGCCTTTATGACGTTCGATGATGATATTGAGCATTTCCGGGGTTATAAGATCGAGGAGTTGCACGATGCGGTCGGGATGCATCATTGATGTACGAGTGGTGAACCCGCGAATATCGGCGAACATTATAGATAGGTTCTTGACAACCCCTCGCTTGATATCCTCTCTGACGGTGCTGTCAAGCTCCAGTCGCTTGCGGATTTTTTCCTGCATCCGGCCGGTAAAGCAGTTGGTTTCACAGAATTTTTTATGCATGACATCGGCTTTTTCAAGACGGCAACTGAAGTTAGCTATGAATTTGTTGAAGAGGGCAGTTGTGGGACAATGTGATTTATTCATGGTGTCTCCATATCATGTTGAATGATGAAATGAATATCATTTAATACGACTTGACCTGTCCTCCGTTAGGAGTCTTATTTCATCTTCAAATAAAGCGCCAAGCCGAAAGCAACGCACCAGATGTTGATAAAGGCGTTCAGAATCAAATCCAGATTTGATATCATATAGACGCCGTTTTGGATGTTGAAGCTGAAATCGAGAATACCCAGAAATATAAGCCCGCCTGCGCAGACAAGAGAGAGTGTCCTTCCCG